>JAABUK010003369.1_pt1 | contig 27115 bp, 33 predicted proteins | sample 5559141 | NCBI WGS metagenome assembly JAABUK01 (sample SAMN10711869, study PRJNA513367) | rock metagenome | isolation source: Antarctica rocks | place: Antarctica: Victoria Land, Pudding Butte nord | collected 2016-01-03
AGCTCTACGCACTTGTTTTCCTCACCAGATACATCGATCTCTTCTTCCGATATGTGTCCCTGTAGGGCTGCAGCGCATCTTAATCTGCTGGGCAATATCTGGCCCATCTTCAGAATTTGACATTCTCAAACGCCTCGCAGATACAATACTGTCATGAAGCTGGTGTTTCTGGGATCTTCGGGCACCATCATTTATTATATGAGATTCCACAGAGTTGTACGCACAACATATGACAGGGAGCAAGATACTTTTAGAGCATGGTTTCTGATAGGACCCTGCCTTCTGCTAGCATTACTCATCAATGGGGAGTTCACACCCATCGAGGTTTGCCATATAGCTACAGCTTTTGACATTTGCTCATACTTGATGCAAGATGACAACTGTGCTGTATTGCAGATCCTGTGGACCTTCTCACTCTATCTAGAAGCAGTAGCAATACTACCACAGCTAGTTCTGTTGCAAAGGACACAAAATATTGACAACTTGACTGGAAACTACATTTTGCTGCTTGGGTGGGCGCGCTTCCTGGCTGATACACTTTGATGGAAATGTGACTGTTTTTTGAGGTTTGTCAGTGAGTGCTTGGGCTGCATGCAGGGCCTACCGCGGGCTGTACATCATCAACTGGATATACAGATCCTTCACTGAAGACAACTACCGACAATGGATAGGTATTTTCCTGAATGACCATTCTGCTGCTTCCTGGTTGATGAAACAGCAGGACTGATGCAAAAGCACCAGAATCGAGCTTGCATTTCCCGACGTCTGCTATGTTGTGCAGTGTGGATATCTGGACTTGCGCAGACAGGCCTGTATGCGGATTTCTTTTACTACTATTTCAAGAGTTGGCAGAATAATGAGAAGCTCTCGTTGCCCCAGTAGCCGCTGTGTTCAGCCAGTCACAATAGCCGTTGTTTGATTTAGCGAAGTGATGCATGAACAAGTGCTCACATTACTTGTGAGCATGTAGTGCAAGATAAATGAGCAAACGTTTGGTCCTTCTTGAACAGATTCTACATTTAATTTAGCATGTTGCAGGTATGATGTGTACACTACACCGTTCTTGGAATATGATAGAAGGCCATGACAATTGCTGAAATGCAAAGCTCGTGTTGGTTATCCTGCACGAGTTTGCCATCAGTGACTGTGCCTTCTATATTTTTAGGACTGTTCAATCTGTGGCATGACGATTTTCTGGCAGACTAAAGTTTGGCACTGTTGTTACGCATGACACCAGTGCCAAACTCTACTCTGCCATAACATCTATGTGTTATCTTAAGACGTACAGTGTGCAAGCGAGCAAACATAATTTGTCCTGCCCTGATTGTACTCATATTAGGCAAGCGCCATGTGCAGTCAATCATTGTGCATTCATTACATTTCAAGGCAGGCAACCTATTGCTGCGCAACGTAAGGCATAAGACTAATTTGTGGTCCAACCAAATACAGGGATGCTGGTTTTGCTTGTCCCTAGGAGATACCCTGCATTGATGTGCAGAATCTGAGTTGCACGTTACAATGTCATTGACAGGGATGACCACACACCTTTTGTGTTCAGAGCTGTAACATCAACACTAGCTGGGTTGCAAACAAGTGTGGATCAATCGTTGTCTGGGGCATAGCACTATCCCACATGTTTGTATGCAGACGCCATTGAAACACAGCAAATGATTTGTAGGGGCACCCCCAAAAGCTGACAAAAGTAAAAGTCCGTGGAGACACTAGCTACAGCAAACAAGAGAGGGCAGGGGGGTGATAGGAGGGGAGGGGCAGGAGCTTACTAAGGCTTGAAAGTCATCAACACGCTTGCCAAGTACTCAGTCATCTGAACATACAGTCAACAGCCAATTGGCATTAGAGCTTCTGAAGATGCAACGTCACTTCTATCATGGACATGTTATGCTGTCTGTCCGGTGGTCAAGTACAAGGCCTGCAGATCCAGAGAAAACACTAGCAAACAACTTAATTTACCATCCTGCAGGAGCCAAGCGGTGTCAGCTACAAGGCAGCACGCCGCATGTAACTGACCATCTGGACTTCTTTCTGTGTGAAGCCGCACTTCTCGTAGAACGGCACATTGCTATCTGAGCAGTCTAGGATGACCTTGTAGCAACCTTGACTTTGAGCATGTGCCATCAATGCAGCAATGACCCTGTGTAAACATCAAACAGCGCATAAGACTACATTCAGACATAAATTGAACCAGTGCTCACAGCAGTGGAATCAGAACACACCTCTGTCCCAACTTTTGTCCCCTGTACCCATCATCAACAACAACATCCTCAACGTGGCCAACCTGCAAAAGCAGCTCATTGGGAAACGTTGAAAGAGGATACAGCATCCAGCTGGCCATGGCAGACGTACCTTGCCACAATGCCTCAGGATCTTGTACTCTATCAGTAAGGTGGCACTTGCGACGACCCTGTGCTTGTCCACATCTGCAAGTAGGGGGCAGATCTTACATTGGGGGCTACTGCAAGAATGCACTTGAACAGAAGCACTCACAAGCTTGCATGAAGTTGACCATCAATGTAATTGCCTCTGCTTGCGTCTTGTGGGGGATGCCATACCTTCCAAGACCACAATGTAGTAGTCAGGCTGTTTAGATTGCAGAAGCTGGAATCTTTCTGCACGACACTGAACCGTCAATGCTTTCGTGCACAAAAGCAACCAATACAGAGCACCGTTGGGTCACCTTTGAATTGTTGCTGAGAGATCTCTCCTACAACTGTCAGCTGGGCAAGAAGATCCAAAAAGCCTGCAGGGCAATGACCAGCTTGCATTGGTCAGACAGATTTTGCAGGAGGCAACCGCTCAGCTCACGCGAGGAGCACTCTGGTACAAACCTTTGTCGTCGTCGCTTGCTTCGAGTTCGCGCAACTTCAGGTTTGCTTGGGCGGACATTATACGGATCAGCGTGGCAGACTTCCGTTGCGAGCGGCCGGCGTTTCACAGGAAAGCCGGCGCTTCACAGCAAAACAGTAGGTTGCTGATTGACACTGAGCAGCGTCGCAACTTTGCAGCGAAAGTGTTGTCGGAGAAACGCTCTTTCCATTGCGCCTTGACTGCTGGGCGTTCCGGCTGGGCGTTCCGGCGACAATGGATTTCCTTGATTTGATAGATTGGATCTCAGATACACGTTCCCAAGGATGCCCCAGCTGGATGTACAGCTGCACAAGAGCCGATCCCTCATGGGGTAGCCATTGCCTTGGCAGGAATGTATATTTATGCCAGCAACTGTCGGGGTATGCCATACAATAGGCCAATCATGACCACACCAGAATACTGTACAATGCTGCCAAGATCTAGATGACAGGGACGATTTTACTTTTACATGTCATTGCTGATTATAGCTGCATGTACAGCATACAGTATCCCTCTGAGCTCTTGTCAAAGCTCATCATGGTCCATAGCATCCTCAGACCCTGCAATACCAACACCACTCAGCTCTTTGAATACCCGTGCCATTAGCAGCAACAGTAAGATGTCGAGTGCTTGCAACAACCAACATCGGATGTCCCATATGCCTACATTACTCTTCACGCATGTGGCTGTCAACAACCTGCTGATTCAGCAGACGACAGTGCACAAAGCTGCAGGCTTGGACCATGTGTCACTCAACATTGCGCTTAGCAGTTTTCCCAGTAAGACACACTGCAGACATGGTCATTTGCGATGCACGAAGAGAGCAGCGCAGTTCCGCAGTTCAAGATACATGCTTCTCAAACAATCTGAATCATTCAAAAGAATGAAAGGCATCATCAGGCTGCTCACCTTGCTTGTCACCGTTCATCCCTTCCAGCTTGGTTTTCAGTGATTCCATATCCAGGTCCTTGAAGTCATTGAAGTCAAACGTTTTTATTCCAGGCGGTAGCTTGCTCTTCAGACCCTCTATATCCCTGTTCTTGTCCTTGCCCTTGCCTCTCACAGGCTTTTTGCTCTTGTCTGATGTCTTTGCATTGGCTTTGGCCTTAGCTTTGCTGTCTTGCTTGCCATTTTTCCCTTTGTCCTGTTTCTTGCTGCTGCCCTTCTTGCCTTCCTGCTTGCTGTCCTTGCTGTTGGGCTGCTGAGCCTCTGGTTGTGCCTCTGCTTTGGACTCTGACTCTGCTTCTTCAGGTTCAGCTGTCTGCTTGTCATCTGCAGCAGTATACGTAGTCATCAAGATTTATCTCATGGCTCTGTCATGGGTCTGTGCATAATCCCAACAACAGTGAAAGCAGTAATAAACTGTTTCCAAGGCCTGCTACTAGAATAGGAGACACTGTTGACATCGTTGGCAGCCCATGCATGGTGACTATCAGCATTATGTGCAGCTCAGCATAGGATTTGACAGGGCCTGTAGAACGAGGTGGGCAATCCATAGGGGCCCCTGCCAAGCAGATGGCATGCATTCTTTTACCCTCCCATAAGGATAACAGGGCTTACACATAGGGCTGATGTTTGTTGACAGGGCTGGCCAGGCTCGGGCACAGCCCTTGCCTATGCAGGAGAGAGAGACAGAAAAGTAATTCACATCATTTGCCCAGCCCCCAGTCTGATAAATGTGCCAGGGTAGGTGAACCCTTGACAGGTATTAGGCAGGCATTTGGAACCCTTGCACAGAAGACAGTGCATGTTTTGCAGCTAGTGCTGACAAGAATGTGACAAGACGTTGGTGCCTCAGATAGCGGACACTGCCGCCACAATGCTCACCGGTGGCATTGACTTCTGGCTTGATGACAGGCGGCGGCGCAGGCTTCTTCTTCTTGTTCAGCCTCTCAAAGGCATGCTTGAGCTGAACCAAACGTGCTGATATGGTGGAGGACTCCAGCACAGGCTCCTCATGGGCTTTCACCTTGCTCTGCTTGGCTTCTTCTTCACTCATCCAGCTTGTGAAACCTTGCAACTGCACAACATGCCACTATCTCACATGACTCTCTTCTTCTCAAATTTTCCCTCTGCTGCAAATGCTGCTTGCGCTCAGTCAGCATACAAGCAAATTAGACATGAGACCTATGCTGTGCACGCTGTACAAGGAACCTTGTCAGACCGAACTCAACGCAACATCTTTTGCGCCGGCGCGGATGCAAAGTACACCAAAATGGGCCAAAGTGGGGCCAGTTTCAAATCTGCGCCAGCATAAGTGCTGTCTGATAGCAAGCAGCTTGAGGTTTTGCTGTAGGCGCATCAAATGCAACATGAGAGCTGACCATCAGAATGCACGAAGCACTAAGTCCAGCAGGTGCACACCTCAGCAAGCAGGCTGTCTGTGTCAGTGGCATTGATCCAGGGCTTGGCGGAAGACCAGCCTTGCACTGAATGCATGGTCAAGTCTACAAACTGGCGAGCTAGGTGCAGAGCCTCGGGCCTGGCTTGCAGCTCTGACACCCTGAAGAAGATGGCATCCCCTGTGGTGCGCAATTGTGACAGCTTCTCCCTGCAACCAAGCACACAGGTTGCTTTCAACTGCTGCCGGGTAAGAGAGGCTTGCCATACCATGATGGAAGACTCAAGTCCCCAGTGTTGTGAAATTCTCATATCCTCTACCGCTGTACCACTTGCTGAGCGGCCCTGCACATCTGTCCGCAAGAGAACATCACACGGCTAAGCATCACAGCTAAGCCTTGCGAAAGGTGGCCTCTGTATCTGACTGTGCGCAGCAGCAGCAGCAGCAGCAGCAGCAGTTGGGGGCAGAGAGCATGCCGGCATACATGTGCAACTGCAAGATTGCACATACTTCTGTGATCCATGAAGACGTTTCTGTGTGTGCACTGCTTGCATGCCCAGAGGAGTTTGGGTCATTGCAAGGAGAACGCTCAGTTCTCCAATACAGACATTTCAACGCCTGAAATCAAATGCAAACCTGAAGACTGGCGCCTGCTCATGCTCTCCCTGGTCGTACAACCAGTCCTCGACTTTGCTCAGCTCGTTCTGGAAGCTTTGGCGCTGCTTGTCTGTGGTGACAGCTTCTACTTCCTCATCATCTGCCAGCCGGCCCTGAGTACTGATGATGTAAGCCTCCAGCTCATTCTTGGCCTGAGCAGCTTGAGCCTTACTCACCTCTGCTTGCTGCAGCTGCTGCATGTGTTGCCTTCCTGCCTGCATGAGGGATTGAAGCTGTTTCTGATTTGCAAACTCATGGGTGCGGAGATGTGTCTGTTGATCTCGTAGCAATCAAGCTACAGCGTCTATTGCTCCTTTTGACAGCCCTCACTGATAAGCTCACAAGGCCAAACATCTACACCATGTAATAATAAACATCATAACCCTGCAAGATGTAGCGGTGAAAGAAAGCACAGAAGGGCATCTGTGCTCTGCATCTCAAGCTGCAGACTGACGTAGCATGCGACACCAGACATGCACAAGTGGCTAGGTCTGGTGATGTGTCTACATTTTTGCATCCACGCTCTCATCTAAACTAACTTGTGCACATTATCACAGACTTGGCGTGGTTGCTCGTGCGGGTGAACGCGGATCACGTGCAAGGAATGCATGTGTCTACAGCTGCTGTGTCGCGCTGCAGCCGCAACATGCAGTGCATGTGGCAAGCAAGACATGCAGCCTCAAGCTGAAGCAAGTGGTGGTAGCTTTTTGTCACTGGGCAGTGACTTGCTTTGAGCTAGTCTGTGTTATGCAAACCCCTATTGGGATACCAAGCAGATGCAGAAGGGTGCAGATCGAGGTGCTGACTGGACCCGACAGTGGACTGCTTGCCTATTCATAGCACATCGAACAAAGCTATATGCTTATTATGTGCAACAAACGCTGACACACTCATCAAGTTGAACAAAAGGCTCCAAAGCATTTTTCCTGACAAATGCTTACGGCACTACATGCTGTTCAGCTACAAATGAGCAGCAGACCTTGTTGCGTGCTACACAGTGGGCAATGACAAGTCCAACCATATCTGCATGCATGAAGGGTCACAGTGGGGTAATGCTGGACAACACCCAGACTTGTCAAATAGAAACGTGCAATCATTAAATGCAAGAAAGGGCAACAAACATGGTCTCAACATACCTTGAGCTGTTCTACGCTCATTGGGGACTGTGCAAAACCAGGACCGCCTACAGTGAGGGGCACTCGAAACGTCTTCTTCCTGCTCCTCATCTCCTTCCTTGTAGTCAGAGCAGGCTTGGCAGCAGTGTCGTTAGTCTTCGTCTGAGTATCACTTGCGTCTGCTGCATCTGTTGCTGTGTCAGCATCCTCACCCTGAAGCAGGCAGGTGAAATGCTAGCAGCGCACCAAGCTTTTCAACACCACAGGACGTGATACTTGCATCAGCATTGCCAGCAGTCCCACAGGCCTGACTGCCTGGCTTTGACTTCACGACTGCATTTGGTGGAGCTTTCATGCCTTTATGCAGCTGTATATCACTGCGTATTGGCAGTCATTGCGGGGTGGGCAGTTTGGGTAAAGGCAACTCACGAGGCCGCAGACTCAGCAGAAGTGGATAGAAATGTCATTGCGTGGGCCTCTGGCAACTAGCCGCTGCATATGCTACTTCTTGTGTTACCTGACAACTTTGAGATCTCCTCAAGCATTGTGCCTGCTTCTGAACAAGGTCTCACAGAAATGCATCACCACACGAGCCTTTGCTGACACATCACTTTTGCTTTGAAAACTGGAATACCAAAGTCGAATGAAATTGTCTTTGACATACACTGCACATTATCAGTCCAAAAACATACCTCACATGCATGAGACGCATGCGTCACACAGTCGCAGGCCAGTGCTACATTCTGAGTCTGACTGCTGTACCATGCAGTATGGGACTGCTGCATACCTCTGCATCTGTCTCAAAGTCGCCTTCAAGAGTCTGCCTTGCCTCAATGGTGACATTCTCCTGCAGCGTCTCCACAGGCACATCCACCTCGTACTCCTCCCATACCTCTATCACACTCTCTGCCTTGTCCACCCTCAGGATGCTACTGCTGTCAGCTGACAGATGCACACCCATCTTGCCTACAGCAGCCACACCAACACTGAGGCATAGGTAACAGCAGCCACTTGACTGGCGCAACACAGGTAGCAGCATATGCTTGGAGCAAGCAGCACAGGTTGCAGAGCCAGCAGCATAGATGCAAGGCTTCTTTGCCATGACAGGTGCCAGTAAAACCAGAACTGCAAAACACAGCTTACTGTAGTCAGTGCAAGATGCATGGCAGCATCACCAATCTGTGACTGCTCACTGCTTGCCACTCACGGCTGCTGCAGCATTTGTGCAATTGGCATCCAGCCAGCGCCTTGCATGAGAAACAGTGCTGCACATGATCAGAGTACCATAATCCATGATACAGCGAAGAGCTGTCACAATACAATCGAGAGCTCTCGCAATACAACAAAAAGCATTAGGTAGTACACAAAACTGCTGGTGCTTGTAAGTATCTGTCATGGACAAGCATAAGCAGTTGCCAGCAGACAAAGTAGCAAAATTGACAAACTGTGAGGAACCTAGGCTGCTGCAGCTTGCTGAAATTGCCAATGCTCACTTCCAGTCCATGTCAGCATTTTGTCACAACAAGAACAACAGGTTGTGGTCACAGAAGTGCCTCTTGCCTGTAGTGTTGTACTTGCTGAGAGTGCTGTCGACTCCCGTCACAACAAAGTGTGCCATTTCTGCTGATGAAACACCAGGGGGCAATGGGCTGCCCTGGCTGGTGTTATACTGCAGGCTGAATTTGATGGGGTCAGCAGTGATGTTGGGCAAATGCACCACCCTCTTGATGGGAAGTTTCTTCATAAAAGGCAACACAGCCTTGTCCTTGAAGGCAGCCTCCCCTTCGCCCTGCTTCACTTGGGTGCTCTCATCCAACTGCAGAGGCACTTCAGTGCTGGTACACAGCGTGAAGTGGTTGCTTGCCCACTGTGTGTGGTATGCTGTTGTACAGCAAGGAGTTTCAAATAGCAAAATATGAAGTATAATACAATATGAGCATGACTTGTTGCTTGACGGCAGCAACGATCTCACGTTGAGCTTGATCCTGCAGACATGGTTTCTGTCAGTTGTTGCCAGGGGGAAATCAAGCGCAGCTGGCAGCATTGACATCCTGACCAGGGCAGACACAGCAACAGATGCAAGACCACATGCTACATGCTGCTCTCCTTCTCTAAGCGGCCGCAGTGGAATGGACAAAGGCACAGGCGCAGGCAGGCTAGCATGTGAGGCAATATGGGTGTGCTGACCTTGAAGACAATTGGGTAAGGGGCGCCATCAGACATTCCAAACTTCTTGTTTAAGCGGAAAGTGGTACTGAGGTTGGCAGCATACCAGGCAGCGCCTCTCACTATGGCCTCATCAGCATCCAGATGCCTGCAACACAACACAGCATCTTGGGCTTTGCATGCCTTCCACTGTGGCCTGATTGCATCAAAGCTCTGTGTGCATGGCACCACCCAGATTCCTTGCAAAACAGCAGATAGTAGCCACTCCTTTAAGTGAGAGAAGATTTGCTAGCTTCCAAGCACTACAAGCCTGCAGGGGTCTTCGAATGGATGTGACCTGGATGTCACAAACATGCAAGCCATGTCAATGCATCATGTTGCTTTGTCCGAGGCAGCATATCATGCTATCAGTATAGCTTGATCTTTCCTTATAGCTGCTTCCTTCATCTGCAAAGACTTACATGCAAAAAGGCACATACACGTCACACATGACTCCCATTGTGTAGTAACGAGAATGCTTGCTCATGGCTGATGTTGGGATACCAAGCCTTCATGTGAGTGCAGATTGCTGCATGTCACAGCATGTAATGAGAGCCATTCACACTATTTGGTGATTGGCTACTCATGTACTTCTGCAAAGCTTGTGGATGCAAGACACAATTGTCACAGCACACAAATGGGGAAGAAGTCCAGCCTGAAGACATACTTGTCAAGGACTCGGCCATTCAAAACATGACCAAGCTCAGCTTGCAGTTTGGGGATTCGAGATCCCCCGCCAAGCAGCTCAACAGCATGCACATCCCCTGCTGACAGGCCATTACGCTGGAGGAGGTGCTGCAAAGGTTTTGCGGCGCGCTCGAAGAAGTTTCCAGCTAGATCCTCAAAGTCCTGACGCTTTATGTTACTGCGGAAGTCTTTGCCATCCAGCAGCTCCTCAACAATGAAAGGAGCCTCTGTGTTTGCGCTGAGGATCTCCTTGGTGCGCCTTGCCTGCGAGACAATCACAAATGAAAGTAGTATCATGCATGCTTTCTGCCATGCAGAATGTGAATGCAGAGTGCAGTCAGCTTTGTTGCAATTCACACTGGAGCCTGATGGCTGGTGACAGCCATGTGCAATTATGTGACAAGTGCCCGAGAAAGACAGAAAGACTTCAATACACCAGAAACTGAGACACTTGGTGCAAGCAGACAAACAGCCCGACAAAGAGGTGCATGTGTCAGGTGAATGCACTTCTTATGTGCCTCTTTCATATTTAGGGTGCTGACTGAGGAATACCTGTCTTTTCAGCTTGGCAACTGCGCGTGGATTGCTTCGGGTGTTAGAGCCAACATGCTTGGTCTCAAACTGATCAGCAAAGTGATTCACCAAGAGCATGTCAAGGTCCTGCACTCCAAGACTTGCATCCCAGGCTACATCCTTCACTTCAAACTGGCTGTGTGTGTTCATTCTGCCTCCTTCCTTGACTTCAAAGCTTGAGTACTTCACAAGAGCTGCCTCCACTGAGCTGGCTCCAATGTCATAGAATATGACATTCTCAGACTTGTTGCCAAAGGTCCTGGTGTAGCCATGCTGTAGAGCTGCTGCTGCATGGTTGTTGATGAGAGACATGACTGTCAGCCCAGCTAGGCGTGCAGAATCAATGATGGCTTGTCTCTGACTCTGTCCAAAAAAGCTGGGGACTGTGATCACGCAATCACGGATCTCTCCAGCGCCTGCAAAGGCCTCTGTGATACCTTTGGCATAGTGCAAAATGCTGCCCTGCACAGGTGACATACTGTGACCTAATGCCAACAGGTGCACTGTACATTGGCAAGACTGCGACAAGACATGCTGAGGCATGATGGCAGGACCACAGAAGGTGCAGCACGTACCACAAGCTGTTCACTTGACAGCACACTGCCGTCATCAGTGCTGACAGTGATGGTGCCACGCTCAGAGTCTGCTTCTATGCTGTAAGGTAGGAGGTGGGTTTGCTGAAGGTCTTGGATGGACGAATCTGCAGGTGACTTTCCCAGCAGATCTCGTAATCTGCTGAACACTTTGCTGGGGTACCGGATGCTGAGCGCTGCAGCTTCCTCTCCAAGCAGTCGGTTACCGTCGACAACTGCAACCTGGGCTGACGTGCGCCTTTTGGTCATTTCGTTGGTGACGATCTCTGGAAGCTTGCCCGGAGGCACCACGGCCACCTTGATGAACTCGCTGCCGAGATCAACAGCCATGAGGGGACCAGCTGCAGCTGATGTCGCGAGACTGATCAGGAAAAGAATCGCCAACATACCCCGGATTCCTAGGCCTCGGACACCCATGCCTGCTGTCAGAGGCAGAAACAAACACCAATGTTCCAATTGACAGCTCAGCGGGTGTCGACGGGCCCCGAGAAAAGGGGACAGGCTCAAGGACACGGACTGGTCGTTGACCTCAGGGTCGTCTTGAGGGGCCACGCTGCGAATAATGACCAGCACAAAAGATGCTCTATGCGCTTGCAATGAAGTCGACGAGGACCGACCGCTAGCAGAAACGGAACATTCCTTGCAACAATTATGCCGACTTCGCCCTGCTAACCCCGATAATGAAGAAGAATAGTTGCAACTTGCAAGCAGTTAAAAACTCAGAATTTCTTTCTACAGAAAACTGAAAGTCCGATGCTTTTGTGTTCCATTTCTAGTCAACATCCCGTCGCCACGACAACAGACAGAGCTGCATTGCCATCGACCGCTGTCATCCGTCGAAGCACACAGATTAACTTAGTCATCATCTAAAAGGTCTTTGCGCTGACCGTGAACCAGTTGTGCAACCCATAGCCCCCTGCAGAACCGCCGAGATGTCAGGCATGACAAGCCGTCTGCTGTCGCACTCCAGCCTGTTGAGACAACTTGCCTCCAGCTCTGCAAACACCTGCAGAGGCTTTGCATCTCAAAGTGGATCAAGCGGTGCGCGTTTGCAAGAAATGCACCACGACGTATTCTGACTGTGTTTGCAATATGCGACCATGGCATGCGGCAATTTTTTGGAATGTAGTATTCTACCCACACATGCATGGCAGTTTTGGGCAAATGCATCAAACCTCATTCTGGTACCGTGCACTTTGTCTTTTGCTCCCTGTGCGTGCATCAAGTGTGAACAACTCTTGCACTGCAGTGTATGTCATCTTTGGCGCAACTGGAGGCATAGGTGCAAATTTGGCGAAGCGACTTTTAGCTGGCAAGAGCACAGTCATTCTCGCAACTGATCAGGGTGACAAGCTCAGCAAACTCAAAGAGGATCTTGGAGGGGGTGAGACGAAAGAAATCGATGTGATGAACTCCAAGCAGGTCAGCAGCCCACCCTGATCATTGTCACTGTTGCATTGCAGAAGCCCACTCAACATGCTTGCATCAGCACTCACTTGACACCTTGCACAGCCATGTTTTTGCAAGGCGGATATGCAATTTGAAACCATCAGCGTCGGCTCAGATAGTTGACTCAAGCACTCATTTTCAAGACTCATCTTGCAAGAGAGGCAGTTACGCCAAATCAAGAGAAAACAAATGTGTTATTCTGGGTTTGCAGATTGTTGACTTCTTGGACGGTGTTGCTGAAGAGCACGGCGAGATCACAGGTGTCGCCAACCTGATCGGCAACATGTGCATCAAGCCAGCTCATCTCACATCAGACGAAGAGGTAAGGTTTCACAGCAAATTTGCACAGGAAGACCCATCAACATGTCTGGAACAAGTTGTACGTTGTCCTGTTGTCACAGTCACCGTACCAGTGTGCTGTTCTACCTGATCTCGCTTGCAGGGACTGCTGTGGTCGATTACGGGCACAATACAAGTCCTGTATGCAACTGCTGTCTTCAAATGTCATGTGAGGTCTCAGATATGTATGCCCACTGCAGTTCAACACAGCATTGCAAGCCAACACCTGGTCTTCCTTCAACATCCTGAAGGGCGCTGCAAAAGCTATGATGAAGAACAAGAAGGGTGGCTCCATTGTCCTTACATCTGCATCAGGTACATCCAGTCTGTTGCCATGACAACAGGATGCCGCTTACTCTTACAAGTGCGACTGCATCACTCTGCTACTGCCTTGTTATTGTGCAGCAGCCAACAGCAAGCAGAGCTCTCTTGCAGTTGATGGCTGCTTAGGTGTGCATCATCTGCTTGTCAACAGTCTGTCATTTGCCTTCAATCATGACGGTTCTGTGCTTGACTGTGCAGTGGCACATACTGGTGTGGCAAACCATGATGCAATAGCAGCTGCAAAGGGCGCAGTCGCTGGTCTCACTATAGGAGCCTCAGCAACATATGCACCCCACAACATCAGGATCAACTGCATAGCTCCTGGCCTGGTAAGCATGAGTATGCATAAACAAACAAGGCAGGGAGACAAGGTTGCCTGTGCAGATGCATGCTGTATGCTCATACATATAGTTTTCCAGTACTGCTCACAGACTGAACGTGTAGCAGCCATCATTTTTATGCTCTCTCCACCAGTCCTGGGCTAGACTACCGCGCAAGATTGATGAGCGTCATAGAGTCTGTCCTTCTGCAGACACCTCTGTCCTTGTGTGATTTTGATGCTATGTTGTATCATAACATTGTGGCTCCCATACTTCTGAACTTGGGTTCCTGTGAATGCAGATTCAGACAGGAATGACAGAATCTATCTGGAAGAATGAGTCTCACAAGGAGGCGTCCGAAAATCTGCACCCCATGGGTCGGGTGGGCGAGCCAAAGGACATTGCCAGGGTGGTGGAATTTTTGTTGCACCCTGACAGTGATTTCATCACAGGCCAGATATGGGGTGTAGATGGTGGCATGACAAATGTACAAGCCAAACAGTAGGGGTTGGAGTGACTCAAAACGAGAATTGCAGTATTGGTAGTTGTTATGACTGATTCGTGTTTGTGATGAATGCAAAAGCAATGCTGCTCTGTTTGCTGGCATTGATGCCATTCTTGAGCGCATTGCGTGTAGGGTTGCGTGTTGTGTTGACTTGTGCTGTACTGCCAAGGCAGTTGTGGATTAGGGCATTCGGGCACCGCTGATTGTCAATGAGTCAGGCTTGGCACAGATAGTACTTGTCTTTGTACAGTTTGGACAGTTCAATGACTGCAGTGTGATGAGTAACAGAGCGTCATGAGACTTTTGTCTGCGGCAGCATTCAGCATGCAGCGAAGGAACAAAAAACTTTGCAGTTTTGAACAGCATTGCTAAACTAGTGGATACCGTCAGGCCTTCTGCAACTTGCTGGTGCTACGCCATTGTGTTGCGGAGCGATGTTGTCAACAGCCATGCCATCATGCTCTATACCAATTAATCAATATATCTAATGTCCTGAGGGCATACGTCACAGTGTGCCCCAACAGACAACAAGTTCAGTTCAGTGAATTCATACAGTCAACATTTGCTTCCTACATGCAAAGCATCTCCTAAGCAAAACACCACATGCATTTGGCTTACACAAAGACATAAAGTCTGCAACATTACAATTGTGCTGCAGGAGGTCCAAATGCAATGCTTTGGTTCGGCTGTACGCTGGGCAATAAAAACCAAAGTGCTACTAGTCCTCCATACAATGCAACGACTTGCACACAAGGCACAGGTTGTCTGTCCTATCTTGGTGCACACCGTCTGCCCAGCAGCCTGTGTGCCGCAGCATGGCATCTAGCTGTGAACCTACTACCTAGCCTTCTACTGGACACACACTTGATGACAGACAGATACTCTGCAGATTTGTACTCAGGCTACATTGTCCTATACAACATCAAGCTGCTGTGCTGACCATCTGCAGAATAGTCAAATGCATGCTGATGCTTGGCCCTTGCTATGACAGATGCAATGTCAACATGATGACAACGTATGACCAACAGACTTGCAATACACAAGACATGTGAAACCTGCAAGGTAGCCTGTCTTGTGCAGGATTACCCACAAGCAGCCTACAATAGGCTGACTGATTGGAAACGCAGAATCAACTTGCCCAACCACCCACTACTGAGCTTGGACACTTGGTGTGGCCTTTGCCTGGTTTGTGCAGTGACAAACTCCTGGCGCTGGCACAGCCCCCAATAACAGCCCCCAACAACAGCACCCAACTCTCATTGGCCAAGTTGTCAGGCTGCTGGTTGGCCTTTGCGGTACCAGCCTGCCAGAGTTTGCAGAGGAACACCGCAGTGGTAGGCCAGGATAATGGCCTGCATCACATATGAAGCTTTTGCTGTCATGCTGCATTGTCCTGACCATAGATGTGAGATGTATAATTGAGCCATTATGGTGTTATGGCATTATGATATTATGCCATTATGGTGTTGCGAAAACAACATCAATAGGTTGATATGGTGCTGACATTGTAGGATGCTAGCTACCTAGACTGATGAGGCAAGCATGTGTATGAATGTGATTGGGATCAGGCACGTAAGCATAAGATGCAGTGTGTAACACTCATAAAAGTATTAGTGATGACAAGGTGAGCATCCTGTTGCAGCAGTTGCTGCCACATATGTGCAACTCAGCAATTCACTTTCCAGGCTCACACACTCACACTGCCAACACAGACAGGCAGTGTACGCACTCGACTGTGCTGATGTCCATGCACAGCTGCAGGGGCATGGTGAGTGAGTAAGTGTGTGCTGTCCATGCTGAAGCAACAAGGCAGCCTCAGGAGCCATGTGTTGACAAGCAAAGCAAAACCCTAGACAGAGCATACAGCCACGTCAGGCATGGGATGATGAGTCGCATTCACCTGATTGGTGAGGGTTGTCCTAAGGAAGCCAACAGTCTGCCATCTTCGGCCTGAGGTGTGTAGTGCATGAGGGATGATTGCCGGGGGTCCATGCTTGCGTAACCTCTTGACCAGGTCGTAGTCTTCCATGATTGGCACCTCTTTGAAGCCACCCAGTTCTCTGCAAAAGCAGAGCAGAACACAGCAGGTCAGCAGGGAGTTGATGACCTTTTATACAGCATTGCTAGACACAAAGAACGTGAGTGTTTTACCAGATGCGTATGCCCATAGCATGAAGTGACATTGATGGCATGTCAATGGTGAAGACAACATCACAGCAGACCAGCTACCTTAGTGCAAGCATTATCCAAACAAGGTCTTGGTTTTCAAGTGGTCAAGGCAGGAGGATTGGTACACAGAACCACAGTGGACTTGCCAGTGTTCTGCCAATCTGTTTCCAGCTGTATGCTTGACAGCTGGAGCTCGCACGCTTAATTAGTGTGCACGCCATACAATGTATTTCAATATTCAGGTGACAGTACTGCTCACCTAATCAGGCTTGCTTTGACAAATAGGGCTTGATCGCCGTATGGCATATGCCGCCATCTGGTTCGAGCTTTCACTGCCTGCTTCAGGACGCACCGGCACAGCCTGTCCGGTATCTGACACATGGAAGATATCTTGTGCTAAAGGTGCTTGCCTTTGCACAACATGGCTTTAGCAGAACTGATCAAGCAACAAACGTTTTTCATGATAGCCATGATGCAACATATCTGTGTGCAACATACAGTGTGTGCTTGCATAGTCTTGTTATGCAGTTCTGGCAAGCTGAAGGCAATCCCAGGATTTGAAGCATGTGAAGTCAGATTTACATGCAAGCTCTCACATCTGCGTCAATCGTCTCAAAGCATCCCCACAAAAGCGATGGCATCTGTGCTGGCTGTTGCTTGCTCATAGCTGCTTTGACCATGCCTTGGTATCTGGAAAGACACAGTGAGCTCTCTTTTGTTGCTGAACGGCATCACCTTGACTGGCAACGTGGTTGCAGCCATCTTGCAGAGGCTGATTGGCTTGCTGCTGACTGGTATGCAAGTTTCAGGCTGAATCTGCAAGCTTGTTATTGACTATAAGCAGTGCAAAAGAACTTCGTTGCTCACCCAGACGGCAGTGTACTGTCAGCATGAAGGAACAATACGCAATCCCCATTTGAATGCCTCCAACCCAGATTCATTTGGAGGCCTCTACCTGGCCTGGAAAGCAAGACCTGCAGGGAGTTACAAGTCAAACAATATGAGTCCGCAGTTCCTTCGACAGACCTTGAGTATCTGCTAGCAACATCCAGCTCATCTGCACCTTTGCACCCATCTTTTCCGCAATGCATACAGTGCGGTCCTTGCTACCGCCGTCTACTACCACAATCTCACAGCGGTCGGGTGCGATCTGTTGCGCGCTGCAAAACCCGTTGCCTTCGTCAAACAGAGCGATTAGTACAGAAATGCCAATAGCTGCATAAACACCTGGCAATCGCCTTTGCGATACTACGCTCCTCGTTCTGCAATCACAAGCTGCAGTCAAGCAAGGCTGATCGGTCACAGACGGAAGCGGCAAATAAGAGTAACACCAACATGCAGCCACACACCAATGCAGGAATTACAACGGAGAGTGCAGGGCGACGCGCGCTCGACGCCGAGGGCCGGGAGTGCTTTGCGCCCATCCAGACGCTGGCATGCTGCTTAAGCTATATCGCTGCAAAATACTCAACTGAATTGTCGGCAGGCGGCAGGAATGTCGGCCCGTCTCAAGCGTAGTAGTTGCAATGGTACTTCGGCGCAAGCAAACGATGTTCCGATGTTCCGTTGCTTGGAGCTTGATGTTACGTTGACTTCATGCTGAAGAAGTTAGGGAGGAAGTGGAAGCCAAGTTTGAAACCTGCAGATCCCTGAACAGAGTAGCGCAGCTCCTGTTGACGGTTGAGTCACCGTGCAAGGTGCATGCGATATAGCTTTGCAATGATGTAGGTCTCCGATATTGATTATAGGCAAGGATGGCGCAGACTTCAGCTCAACTTGTACCCCTTGAGGCTGGCACGCAGTTTCCTTCCGCTCGATACGTTGACTGGCTACAAGTGCAAGGATTCTTGGACATGGCAGAAAGTGCGTTGCGGGCGAAGAATACGGCGAATGACGTGCGGTCCGGATCAGATTTTGTGTGCTGCGTTTGCTCTTGCGTCTTAAACGTGGACACTCCTGGACTGCAGATTCTGTTGAAAGAGAAAGCGGTTGTCTTGCTACACATGTCGCAGCAGTCAGAGCAGAGTATCCAGGTAGTGCTTCCGCTCTGATGTTGCTTGCTGTCTGCCGTCTCGTGTCCGTCTTCGACCAGCGATCTGTACAAACACAGGAGGTCAGGCACGGTCAAGCAGAGGATACCACGTTTCTTAGGCAGCAGCTGGAAGCTCTGCTTCGGGTATGTGTAGTATGTGCGATAGTCTGTGGAAGCTGCAGGCTGAGCAAGGTAGCAAGACTGACACCTGCTGCAAGTTCTGTAGGAAAGAGCTGCTGCCAAGGAGCGCATTGCAGGCTTGGAGAGGTAACACAGCATTTTTGCTGTCTGTGCCTGAAGTTGATACCAGCATGCACTATGACACACTGACGCTGCAGGGAGAACAGCTTTCTTCTAGACGAACGAGAAATACTCTTCCGGCAACTTGAACGTGAGTCTTTGCACCCCTTGACCCCTTCAGTCTGTGTGTCTGCTATCATCAGCGCTGACTTAGGCTGTTGTTCTGACGCGTGCTGGCATGCGCCCCATCACCAGCATTCATTGTTTGCTGATAAGGGCTCTACTTAGGGGTTTGCTGTACCTGCCTGGACTTCTGGTAACGGCAATAATTGTGTCATGGCATCCAGTGTCATGTGCATCTGCAGATGAGGCAGGCAATGTGGAGACTGACAGAAGCTTCAGAAGTCTGCTGTCAGCACGCAGATCAGAAGAAGACATGTCTACCTTAATGCATGCAGCACTCCATCCTCAGGCAAGAAAGCAGCATGCTTGGGAGCCAATGACACCTCAGGAGACTGCTGAAGGCACCAGACTGTTTCCCAGCCAGGCATGGCTGCTGTCTCACACTATGACTGCATCTTGCTTGTGCTGTGTCATCAACAATCGTGTCACATATTTGCGCACTACTCACGAAACAGCATGCTATGAACAGTCCTGCCGTGCTCATTCCTTGTTGTCTTTGACTGCTTAGCAATATGCAGACCGTGCAGTGCACACCTTCTGTTGATACACATTTAATATGGGCATAGCAAAGCAGCTAACACAGTCATTGTGCCTATGCTGAACATCACAAAATTCAGCGCATTTGTGCTGCAGCCGGCAGCTGCTAGAGGTGATGATGACAGTGAATCACTGAGGACAGAAATGATGCAGGAAGCTGCCTTTGCTCACCAAGGTATGCCCTTGAAACACCCTCTTGGTCACCCTAAGGATGCACAAATGTCCCCTGCAATGTGAGGGCTGTTGACTCCGTGTCAGAGTGCCAATTACTGACTAGTGACACCCTGGCATGTGCGCTGGTCCAGTTTGCATGTGACAGCTGTACCCCGCGCCAGCAAGTTATTTATTCACATGTCATATGTTTGGTTGGTGCCAGAGCTCAGACTGGGGTTGATGGCTTGAGGAATTTTGTTCAGCAAAAAGGATGTGCACCGACCAACTGCAAATGATCTACGCAACTCCACACTCGTCCATGTAACATGTTCAGCAAGTCATAGCTGCTCATGACGGGTCAAATGCTGTGCAGGTCACAGTCACCATGATGGCTTCAACGCACAAGCTGAACGACGCTTGAATGCCAGTTTCAGTTCCTCTCAGCCTCGCAGCCTTTTACGGCAACCATTACAGGCTCGTCCAGACCACAGCAATGCTGCCCACCCTTTGCAACAAAGTGCGCTTGTTCACCAACACAGTGGTGACAAGCACCAGTCTTGGGCCGGCCACAGTTCAGTTCCTGAGACAAGAACAGTCTGATGCCCATTTGAAACAAGCATTACAGTTGCCTCCAAAGAAAAGTAGAGAGTAGTGCAGAGAGCTGAGCTGAGTTGTGCAAACATAGCCGCAGTAGTAGTACGACAATGTATTGTATTGTCTAAAAGTTTGTGCATGACACAAAGATTGTATCCTTATTCCCCCCACAGCTTGTGCATCCTTGTCAAATAGTTTTTCCAAAAGGCAAGTGTGTTAAGAGCTTAGAGAACTGAGTGCAGGATGTTCAGTGACGACTACCAGAGCATAATTTTCATGCATGCTCCTGGTTGTGACCTCGGTGTCTGCACCTGCTGAAACGCATGTAAGGCTTATGATGGTCAGACTCATTACCACACATTTCAAGCTTACATAAGCATTTTCATTCAGCTCATGCATTTTGTGCAATAGACAGTCCCAAATGCCGCAACAACATGCAAGCAAATGCTGATTCAGTCCAGTGCTTGAGGCTACCACCACACGGCAACAATGCTGTGCTTGCAGTATGCTGCATACATGACAGTCACTACTGTAAAGCAATGCTGTAAACGGCATCAAAAATATGCTAGTCCACCAACTGCAGCTGGATGTAGCATACACCAGAATACAGGCATAGGCTGCGACTGCAGGAGCACAGAGTATAGCTTATGGAGTCAAGCAGTAAACAGGACAGCAGGGTACATAGACATGAGGCTGCACAGCCAGATGTGCTAAATATACAAGAGGTGCCAAAAGAAAATGCCAAAAGGGCTCATGCTATAGCTGTACACTACTGGCACGCCCTATGAGCAGAACCCCTGCCGCATACATGTATGGCTGCTGTTGTCATTCATGTCTTGTTTGTTCCAGTTTCATCAGTTGATACTATTGATATGCATCTGGGTGAAATCCTCCACACAGACATCACCCATTGTCACTGCCTGCTGATAGCCCTCTCCAAAACAGCTCTATTCTTTGTATAGTGATACTCAAGCTGGTCCTCGCCATACCTCCATGGATGGCAGGGACAAAGTGCGTCACGCACAGCAACCCATTTCAGCCATCTCTTGCATGGTTTTGACTTGGTGCCTACAAAATCAAACAACCCTCAAAGAATAATGAGTCTGGCTCTCAACGCATTTGGGTGCAACTACAGTGTGTTGCATGAGAGTACAATATGTCATCTACGTCACATGTAGCGCACAACAGGCAGATGTCTAACAAGGAATGATGCACCTTGCTTGGCTGTGAAGCAGCGTGAGCAGCTTCTGCAACAGCACCATTTCTCGCATTTGGAGATTAGTCGATGACATGTATGCCGTTAATGCTGTGTACCATGACATGTATGCCGTTAATGCTGTGTACCATGCTACACAAACTGCACTATTTGTCCCTGTCGCATAGAACAATCACTGCTATCCCAATTACCTGCGTCTTCAAGACTCATAGAAGGCTTCCGCTGAGCACTTTTCATGGCCATTTGGACATATTGCTCAGTGCTAGGGGAAAAGCGATTGACCAGTGGTGTTTTGCGAGGACCAGTATACTGCGTGCCATCAAACACCAAGGCGCAACGCAGAGCAATCCAGGGACCGAACTTAGGATGCAGGCAAAGTTTACTAATGGGATCCAAGTAAGCTAGCCCTGCTGCCTGTGCCATACGCTGAATGGCCACATATCTACTGCCTGACAGCTCATCTGATTGGCTGTGTGACCAGAAGTATCTGCATTTGTATCTGCAGCATTGCAAACAAGCTGCTGTCAGTAGCAGTGCAAGTTGCAGCAAGGGAGGCAACATCAGGTGCACCAGGCAGCATCCCTGCAGCATGCCTTCCACAGGCTTCAAGTAAAGCAGAGTCTTATGTCACAGCAAGCACAGGCTGCTCCAATTTCCAACTTGGCTACCAAAGATGTGGCTGATGCATGACTCACCCAGGGAGAGAAGTATGCATGGCAGATTGTATACTGTGTTCAACATAGCTGTCCAAGGGGTCAGCAACAGCCAGCAAAGAAGAGTCTGTTTTGCAGGCTTGCAGGAAGGAAGGCCACATGTTCTTGCTGTTGGCGATTAGGATCACAAGCGTCTCGCCGCCTGCAATAACTATGTCAGGTGCGTGGCATGTACACCACAACTTTCAGGGAACAGACTGTGTGTGTGAGAGGGTGAACGAAAGTCTGGTACCCATAGAACCCCTTGTTGTGGGGATTGAGGCTCCAGAACCCTCGGGCACGCTCTCATTATACCTGCGACAACACTAGTGAGCTGAAAAAATATCTGCCGGTGGAGGATTGCACTTGTTAGCGCTGCAGGAATCATGACCACGATAGCATGCATGCTGACGCCCGCATGACTCGTTGTCTTGAGTGTGACAGACAACTCACCAACTCAGACACAGTGGCTCTGAGATGTCAAAGCCACGTCGATGGAGGCCTGGCTTGAGACTGCTCACGATATCAGGCCACTCGGGACCGTTAGTAAGTTCCAGATCGACGGGCATATGCAGCGTTTGAACAGTCTGCGAAGACAGAACAGATACGGACATGTTATGAGATCTTGCAATCGGTCACCGAAGGCGATGTCATGACCATGAGGAGACCACACTTGCAGTTTAGTGTTGTCGTTCCGCGCTGAGTGTCGATGTATCAGCGCTTTGACCTGCGCCTAGACCCTTACTACACCTCCACGTGAGTGCCAAGTGTACAAGCATTTTCGAAAGCTTCTTGTGGTCATGGAGCCTCAGAAGCTAGGTCAGAAGCTTTCATCCGTTTCAGCGCGCTACGCGCCCCATGCAGCTAGTGTGAAGTTCAAAATCGCATTTTGTGCGTAAGAGAGCTAAGCCAAAGACAATGCTTAAGCGTTGTCCAGTCCAACGTGGTCTCATATTTGAAGCGGCATATGTGATGCATCACCGAGACTTGATCAAACCTGCTCGTGAGGGTGAAATGGAGTGTATACCGGTATGATGCAGTACGATAGATGCAATCTTCTGGTGAATGTGCCAAACCGGATCTGATATGTCCGACTTTAGGCCCACAAGGCAGTTTGCAAAGCAAGCCTTCATGTAATCAGGGCAAAATTCTTCTGAGACCAGCAAACAGGCGAAATGGTTCCATCTCAAATCGTACAATGGTGCCCCACGCAAAATGCAAAGATTATAATCAATGTGCTTTAAGATTTGCGTGCCTGAGTAGCAGGCCTAGGTGTCATGTTGACCTAGGTGTCATGTTGACTGTGTCACCATCAAACATTTGTGCCGTGGCATAGCTCTAGCTGTCAGCCGCCCGCAGCCAGTGCGTAATGCATATATTTGCCTACATTGTGCATCAGGCTCAATATGAAGCTTAGTAAAAATCATTTTGATTGAATTACCATGACTTGACGTCAACAAGGCTTGCAAAGCAAGACTTTCGCTGCAACATGGTGCCAGGGACGGAAACCTGCAAATCAACTGCCAATTGGAAGCCTTGCAAGCCTGATACAAAAAAAACAAACTGAAGCTTTTCACCGGCATTGTCACTGACTTGCTGGCACTAACCAAATGTATGTTCTTGCAACAAGGCAAGACAACACAGTCCAGTCCAACTTCACCAACAGCTTCAACAAAATTGGAACAGCAAAGTTGGCTGTACAAAGAGGTTTTGCATAGCCAGTCATGTTCTGTTGAGACACCGAGTCATACTTTGATCACACACACCAACAGAACTCCAAGTGACAGTAATGCAATCAGGTGGCTACTATAGGTTGATGGGGAATGCAGTGACCAATTTGCACACGATGCCAAGAATATTTCAGAAAGCAAGCTGCAGAACCCAGTGCCAGCATGAAAGATGGCAGCACATCTGGCGGCAATGAGCCAGTCTGAACACAGCAATGGATCGTCACAGCTCTGACACTCTTCCTGAAGCTGCATCACCATGACCTGGGGCAAGTTTGATTGCTGAGCAGGTTAAGTATCCATTCAATAAGCAATCCACAGACTACATTGCCTCTCCTGGCTGACGGAACAGGCTTCAAAAAGACTCATTTTGTTAGTATCGCTGTCTCTTGTAATCTTGCCCTGCAGATGAGCAAAGTATCAGCCGCTCAGCAAAAGTTGAGAAGGTCAGTGGCAATGCAACCAATCAGCAGCCTACCTGATTGACCAGTCTGACCCCCATAAGCACTGTATCCACCATAAGCCGTGGCCTGCACACACAGATGACACCTTGACTTGTCCAAGCATCAGAAATGAAGCCGCATGCCAAACACACAGATTGTCATGTACAATACAATGCATGCCGAGCTTGTCAGAAGATTTCAGTCCCGTCTGAGCCCAAACGTATACCAAGCAACCAAACAGATCTTCCAACATAATGGCTCGTGCAAATGAAGACATTCTGCCAGCCTCAGCAAGTTGTGTCTCCACGATGGAGGTCAGGAGTTTATTTGATAAGTTTATCATTGGCTGCCATGCTCAACATTATCATTAACACATCGACACTGTGACAACACACATTGTAAACATTGTGACCCTTGCCTGATCGTAGCCTGCATCACGCTTCTGGCCTGACTGGAAGTTGTTGGCAGTCTGACCGTATGGGCTCATTCCAGCCTGTGCAAATGCAGCTTGGCCATAGCCGCCGTTTGTCATTGGCATCGATCCAAAACCTTGAGCTACACCATTGTATGCACTCTGCGAAGCCAAAGACGCTGAGGTTACGGCTTGCAGAGATATGCATCTAAATCGTAGCTGCTGAACAGGACAGAATCCTGGCAGGGGGATTGAAAGCAACAGGTGGACAGCACACAAGCTACTGCGCTCACAAGCCAAACATCAGAATGCTGCCTGCTGACAAGGAATGAGCATGCAGAATACATCGCAAGGCATGGAAGCAGAAACTTCCCTCAAGTGCTGGACTCCAGTGCAACCACTTGATGTGATGCACTTCTGGAGCAGAGGGTGCAGCATTACATGCAGAGCATGTCTGCTTGCCCTGTTGACATACCTGTGCTCCGCCATAGCCTGACTGCTGCTGTCCGAAGGCACCATAGGCAGCTACGCCTGCCTGGCTGGGGTAGCCGGCGCTTTGGGCAAAGGCCTCTTGCCCTGTACCGTACCCTGCCTGCTGTGCTCCAGAAACTGCGCCGTACATGCCGGCTGCACCATTTGTGGCTGCTTGACCATTGCTGGCACCAGCAGGCCAACCCTACATTGAAATGCAAGGTGATTGCAAACCAGCACAACAGCTGCTCCAGTCTCAGTCGGGATGCCGTAAATCAAACTTCCCTGGCAATGTCTTGTAAGACCATGGACGCACGCTCAAGGTAAGGACAGCATGTTATCTGCACGCTCAAAACAGCACAGACAAACTGCTGTAGGCTCTGCTCCAGATGTTGTTTTATGCATACCTGTGAAGCTGCAGCGAAGCCCTGACTGTACAATGCATTGGCACCATAAGCATCTTGGCCAGGGGCACCAACACCGCTTGCCTGGTAAGCCTGGCCACCATAGGCAGCAGCAAAGGCAGCTTGGCTTCCACTATAGCTTGCATCCAGACCACCAGATGCGTACTCATTCTGCAGAGCAAAGTCGCTGATGTAACAATCTTGTCAGTCTCTGCAACTGCTTGACAAGTACAGTTGGCCCTGTTGGGCAAGCAGGAATGCAATCCTGGCAGAGCATATGCACACAGACATTGTGCGTTGCCAGCAGATCTCAGCACTGTGCTACCCTGCCTGAGAAGTTTTTGTTTTGCCCAGCCTTGTTCGGAAGGCTTTTGCTTACCCTGGGTTTCTCAGTCATGCGCGCTTGAGCAGCTGCCTGAGCTTCTGCTTCAACGCGCTTGCGGGCCTCTGCCTCCTGCTGAGCCTTCAGCTGTGCTTGGCTGGCTTGGGTCTTGTACTGTAATGCCTGAGGACAACAGGCAAGCTTCAGGTGTCAGTACTGGATCAGCTACACGAACAGAGAGACTGCTTTGCCATTGATGCTCAGTTGTGATTGTAGCAAACGCGTGCACAGCGCATGTAAATAGTGTGGAGCACTTGTGAGGCGACGCAGTGACACATACAGAAGCAGGCTCACCTGCTCTTGGTACTGCTGAACCTGTGCTTGTGCTGCTCGAAGCTGGGCTTGCATCAATGCTTGCTGAGCACGAAGCTGCTGCTGCATGGTCAGCTGCATCTGTTGCTGATACCGAAGCTGCATTTGCTGCACAGAACACAACAAAGTGAAGAAGCTTGCTTGTCAATCAATTTGTTTTTCTTGCTGTAAATGGAAAGATCAGAAGCTGGTTTTCAGCGTTACGACTGCAATATGATGTGATGCTTACCTGCTGCATTTGCATAGTCTGCTGTTGCAAACGGGCAGCCATGTCATCGTTATTGAATCCCATGCCACCAGCCCCTAGTTGTCCAGCACCCCCAAAGGAGCCTGATGCACCAGAGCATAAACTCAGCGTCTGGAAACTTGTACCATCTAAAGTTCAAAACTTCACTGGCAAAACAGCACATCACTACTGATGGAATGTCCATAGCACTGCAGGTAGCAGCATCAACTTTCATACATGTATGCAAAGCCACAGGAGAAATGACCTTGTCCATTAGCAAAGGATGTTTGACTGGGGGACAATCTGCCACCAAACCCAACTTTGTTGGCATTTGTGCCTGCGCGTCCAGCAAGCATACCGCTGGCAAGAGCCCCACTTCCTCTGAGGCCTAGCTTGCCATTTGCACCTCCCACCAATGCAACATTCATGCCTGTGCTATGTGGACGTATGGCATGTGTATCATAGTGTTTGGCAGGATTAGCAAAGGACACGACAAGCTTGCTACCCATGAAGTCCTGATCAGTCTCATCAACAGCTCTGTATGCACTGCATCACAGCAAAAACAAAGCATGAATGCGAGAAGGGCAACACACACGCAGCACACAACAATGTGTACTCTTGACCAAAGTCTGTCAGCATGAGAGGGCCACACAAAGAGGCTTGAGCATAACAAACAGTTCATCAGTGCTGATGCTGCAGTAAACAACGGCGAGTTGAAAGGAGGGAAAACGCAACAAAGCTAGAAGAGTGAGAGGGTACATGTCCAAAAGGTGCGTGGACAATTCAGCAAAATGCATTTCAAATATGCTCAGTGGAAACAAGAAAGAACCACTGGTATGAGCAGTAAGAAACTTACGCATCTGCAAAGATGCTCTGCCTGAATTCTACAAATGCAAAGCCTTTGCTGTTTCCCGTCTGTTTATTCCTGGGTAGGTGGCACTCATTGACT
>JAABUK010003370.1_pt1 | contig 27105 bp, 32 predicted proteins | sample 5559141 | NCBI WGS metagenome assembly JAABUK01 (sample SAMN10711869, study PRJNA513367) | rock metagenome | isolation source: Antarctica rocks | place: Antarctica: Victoria Land, Pudding Butte nord | collected 2016-01-03
GAATACAGAAGGAATCAAAGAGAGTTTCGAGCTGTATCTATAGTAGGGCAAAACAAAGGGGGCGAAGCAGGTTTGCTCGAGTATCGAAAGCGCTAGGATAGAGTGTTGAGGCTAGGGGTTCAACATGGGCCAAAACCCCTAGGGCTTGTTGACTAGGAAACTCTATTCAATCCCGACACACTCGTAACATTACCTTCTTCTCTTTAAAAGTCATGTCCCTATGACTTGTAGTGTAGTTCATAGCACTGACGTAGAGCCTTGGTGCCTGCCTTTCTATCAACCTTCCTATTGATTCAAACCAACCCGTCAAATGCCTATTGTAGCAGGCTCACTATGTGGGATAGGATGGCCATTGAAGCAGGCTCACTAGTTGCACGTGAACGTGAGGTAGACCGGTCCACTGGTAGGTAGGGCGATGAGGGTAGGTATGTCATCGCATTGACGAAGGGTGCCATTGAAGCAGGCTCACTAGTCGACTTGCTCATCGAAGAGGTCGACTATCGGCTTGCCATTGAAGCAGGCTCACTAGTTGCACGTGAACGTGAGGTAGACCGGTCCACTGGTAGGTAGGGCGATGGGGGTAGGTAGATCATCGCATTGACGAAGAGTGCCATTGTAGCAGGCTCACTATGAGAACGTCATTTGTAGTAGCAGGCTCACTAATTTGATCTGACGGCACAGATTGTTTTGACTCGCCTGATCCACGAGCTTGGTTCGGGGCGAAGAGGGAAAGGGATGGGTTGAACAGCTTATTTTCACTCGTCTGCTTCACGAGAATGGGTTGATTCTAGAGCAATCCACGAAGGTTCTTTATCGTGATTCTCTTAATCGGGTGAACTGTGCGTACTTAATGAGCGGTAGGTTCTCTAGCAATTCAAACAGCCTCGCCGTTGATTCTATTGACCTTCTGGTGTTGTTCTGTCTTTCGGTTGCGTCGACCACCAGGTAAAACAAATTTCTTTATACTCGTTCCGTTGTCCGTCGAGTAGCTTGAATGGGTAATGAAATCGGTATCGTGTGGTAAACGGATTCTTAATATAATGTTGGGACCGTGCCTAGAATCTAACCACACTGCAGCGAGGTAGTGCGTAGCTGAATAGAATGTTTGATCAATAGAGGTAGCTCTAACTAGGATATTAAGAATACAGAAGGAATCAAAGAGAGTTTCGAGCTGTATCTATAGTAGGGCAAAACAAAGGGGGCGAAGCAGGTTTGCTCGAGTATCGAAAGCGCTAGGATAGAGTGTTGAGGCTAGGGGTTCAACATGAGCCAAAACCCCTAGGGCTTGTTGGCTAGGAAACTCTATTCAATCCCGACACACTCGTAACAATCGCCTATCACCTTCAGATCGACGATCAAAGCGAACGAGTCAATCAGAATGTCGAGCGATACCTTCGTTTCTTCTGTTCATACATGCAGAACGACTGGTTCAAGTGACTACTCATGATCGAGTTTGCCGACAATAACGCCTTATCTTCAGTCATCTTCTTGACCCTCTTCTTCATGAACAAGAACTTTCACCCTCGTATGAGCTTCGACCCCGACATCATCGAGTATGAAAGCACTCGCGAACGTCTGCAGATCGCTCGGGCCGAAGATATATTTGATCACATGAATAAGACACTGATCTTCGCTCGCGAAGCTCTGATCAAAACATGAGAACAAATGATGAATCAAGCTAACAAGCATAGAAAGAAGATCAATTACAAGATCGAATCAAAGATGTTTCTGAACGAATGAAACATCGTTACAGCGAGACTCTTCAAGAAATTGAATGACAAGATGCTCGACTCTTTCCAGATCACAGACTCTGTTGACTCATTCTATAAGTTGAAACTATCAGAGACTATGCGTATACACGACGTATTTCATTCAGAGCTTCTTCGTTCTGTCGTCGATGACTCTCTGCCTGGTCAAAAGAATGAACTCTCGAAATCAATAGTGGTAAACGATGAAGACGAATGGAAAATCGACGATATATTGAACTCTCGACGATATCGAAGACGACTTCAATATCGAGTCAAATGAAAGAGCTATGACAACGATCTCAACTGGTATAACGCTGACGACGATGAGTTTATGAACGCTCAAGAGGTGGTTGATGAATTTCATACCAGATATTCAAGAAAAGCGCACTAAGAAACAACATTCATGCGAACATGAATAGTCAAGGAGAAAGAGTAATGTTACGATTCTAGCCTTCGTTTATTCTTCGTCTATTCTTCGTCTAGCCTTCACCTGGTTTCATTCTAATCGAGCCTAGCGAAAACCTGATCTAGAGGTGATATCATTGAAACTCTGCATCATATGTGTAAGGCGCCAACCCAATCGAGCCTAGCACAGGGCTGAGAAACACACATATAAGAATCGAGTTCTTTCCTGTAGATACTTTTCTTCCTTAGCATTTATCTATTAGTTAAATGACATTCATATGACTCGCTCTATGCTGATCTCTAACAGCATGCAACATACATAAAGCATGATCTCTATGCTGATTTTTCTCTTAAACTCAAGAGATTACTCAAAGAGTTTTCTTGCGACAAATTCACAGTTCAAGATGAATGAAATCTTTTACTGCTCAGATTTTGACAGTTTACTTCTTAAGCATGAATTGCAGACGTTTCGTCTGCAATATGCATATGTATCACAGTCGATTTCTTCTTTAATCACATCAACATGTGCTATTGTTCTTTCAAGCTATACAGATGATGTTTTCAACTAGAAATTAATTTTATCATCAAGACATTTAAGAGTCAGAACTCAGTGAAAAGATGAGATTCTTAAGACTGATAATCATCATCATTGTATATCATGTCTTGCAGTCGCTCGCTTTGCTGATAAGATGTGCAACTCATTTATTTTATATTATTTATAAAGATCTTTCTCATGCAGATTAATTGTGTCTTGCAAAAATGTTCATATGCTACACTTTTAATCAGACAGCATAATTCAATCATTCTTTATTAATTCGCTTGTGTTTCTCTTCTTTTAACAAAGTTTTCTCATCAGCGTATTGTTCATGTATAAAATGTCTGTATCTGAACGTTTGTTAAATGATATTAATGAGATTCTTGAGTTTACTCATGTTGAACTTAACAAGTCTCATAAGTTGCTTATGTTGTAGTAACAGACATGCAGTCTTAACAAGATTTATATGTAGTTAGCACATAGATTTAAAGAATGTTCATGATTCAAGTTCTTTCTGCTAATCATTCTCAACAGATCAAATGCAAGAGTGTTCTGTCTCAATTCTTGTCATTATGACAATAAGATATTGAATCAAATGATTTTCATAAGCGATTTTTCTCGTAGTTTTGCGTTTTATTTGATTTTCTCATCTGTGTGTAAATTGCTTGTAGCATGCGCATTAAGATTATTGAAGTCTGCGCGATTGCAAAAACTCTGCATGCAATCAATGCACAGCGCTTCATCATCATGCAACGTCTCAATATCATTCAAACTTTTGATAATTTCTAGACTCTACTGTAGCTAAACAGTAAATTCATAGTCAGCATCACATACAGATGAATTTCATCGCTGATTTAATTGCTTTGATATCATCATTATTAATTTGTTGCTTAATACAACATAGCAAAATCTTCAATATTGATTGTTGATGCTTGCAAGTTTATTGATTTCATGTTGCATTGATACACATTCATGTCACTGCATGTTATCAAGTTCAACTTCACTTCAATCACTTTAATCATTGATATATGCAAATGTTCACTTACTCTTCATGTTCAATTTTTCAAACTTGACTAATCTGTGCTTTTTTGATTCATATTCTTGTATACAATGAGTAATTATTGTTACTGCAATGAGAACAAAATTAGTAGAAAGCAAATCAAAGAATATTTTCAAGTATTCTTGCTATGCTATTTTATCTCTGACTTTGCAGTAAATTTTCTGAGTCAATACATTCACTATGATTCTTGAGCAAAATCTGTCTCAAGAAGTCTTTTCATGTTAAACGATGTTGCAATCTTTGATTAGTACATATCTTTTCACATGCAAAGTCATTATTATTTAGCAGACTTTTTATCAAATTCTTTCATTCTTTTCTTGTGAATTGCTTCTGTTAATTATATTCACTCTTGACTATGATTTATATTCAACTCAGTACACTAGATCATCACATTTCAAAAATGTCATACATTTATTTTATTATGAGTCTTATTTGCAAAGAAAAATCTGAGTGTATTATCTTTTAAATCTCTTTCGTCGTTGAAATGTTTTCTACTTTAGAACGTTTGTGATCTGACTTTTTATCTAGACAATTTGCAATATTCTTTCACACTTCTTTCATTTTCTCATTAAATCATCTCTTTTTAAAGTCTGATCATGAACTGTTATTGCTATTAACATGATCACTCAATATTCATGCAAGTAGATAATGAGTGCAAACTTCAACAATCAACTCATGATCAATGATGAAGTTGCATTTAGTTCAACGTGATATCTTTTCTCATAAATATGATGTTATTGATTTTCAGTCTGCATCATTGACATCATCATCATCAAAATCAATTCTAGTATGTTTATTATTGATTAATTGAAAAGAATTAAGTTGTTTAATGTTGCATACATCAAGTTTTTGAAATGTTGTAATGACTTCATGAAAGTACTTTCACTGAATGTTTTGACAGCATTCGATTCTGTCTTTTTTTGAATTAGTCATTTATTTTTTGAAATTTTTAAGTGAATTATTACTTCAAGAATGACATGTCTGTCTTCATTGAAGACTTTTTTCACAAAATTGCTGTTACTTGAGTCTGTTGCAATCTTATTGTCATCGTGAGTCTTTGTGTGTTCAACTGCGCTGCGCTTTGATGATGATGATGTCTTGAAGTTGTTCATGTGATGACATCTTTTCTGTAATGTTACTTAGTATCTTGATAAACTCATCATCATTAAGATTGATGTATTCTCATATTGCATTCAAGATGAAAGTTGTTTAGTGTGACTTAATAATGTATGATCATTGAGAAAATCTATGTAACAAATGATTGAGAAGAAGAATAAAAAAGAATGTTGAATTGCGAATGATTTTTTCTCATGATAAGAAAGAAATTTATCTTATCTCAAGCATTAAGAATGATTCATTTAACATTGATAAAAATTCATTAAACTTTTGTTGAGATTGAATAAATCATAAGTCTTATCATTAAGTCTTGAGATTTTTCAATTATGACATGATCTCACTATGTCATCTTATAATGAAAGTCTTGAGCATGAACATGTTCTCTACGAGCATTCTACATAATTTCTTCAGTGATCAGCTGCTTAAATTGAGTATCACAAGAAATCTGAAACATACAATCGTTATTCGCAGCAAACTGAATTGTAAAAAGAAAGTGAATAAACTTTTTTACATGCATTTCTTTCAGTGCTGTTTTTCATTCACGCTTGTTGCTGATATATATTCTTGCGAATTCAGCTCAATCATATATCACTGTATCTGTGACACAGTCATAATTCAGCTCATTCTCAATCAACTTTATAAATCTGTTGTATTTCATGTCATTAATGCAAATCAAATTCTTCACTGCTTCATGTTTAAGAAGATCTTGTGATCTGCAGCATATGTTATGATTGAGATTGCAACTAATCTGTATTATGATATTTTTGACTGATTTGACTGATACTGATTGAGATTTTTTGCAATTTCTTTCGTTGCAAACAATATAATTCAAGATATGTGAAATTGTTTCATTATATCTTTCTGACTCATCATCTTCTTACATTGTAATTTAATCATTGTGTTATGAACATTAATATAGAATCACTTCTTGATCTTGTGATATCATTGAATATAATATGAAACTTGTGATATATGATTTCAAATGTTGATCTGAGAATCTCTTTCAACTTGTTTATATTTAACTTTCATTTTATAAGTTGTAGAAGTTTCATCTGATCTCATATTTGCATCTTCAATTGCATGTATTCAGACTCATCAATGTTAAGTTCTTTTTTCACTTTGTTTATCAATCATTTGTAGTGTACATACTTTTTACATGATATCTTCAACAATGCATTCATTATACTAAACAGAAGACTTGATGTTTGTTGAATCTTTTTGCATCTGTGACTAATGACTGCGCTTATCACAAAAAACTTTAGCATCAACAATTCATAACTTCAGAATTTGATTGATGTTACACTCGCTACATCTTGTTCATGTAACAATTGATATCAGCTTTCAGTGATTTACTTATTGCTTAAGCTCTCAACTAAATTTATGAAATACATATCAATTATCTAGAATTTACTACTGAGTTACTCACATCTCTTTATAACACAATCACTTGCAATCATCAAGTCAATTCAATTTTTCAGATCAATTCATTGATACAATTGACTTTGACTGACTGACTTCATGATATCAAATTTGTAGCTGATGATACTCTTGCAATGAGCAAAGCTTTGTTTGCTACATATATTTCATAAGAACATAGTTTTTGTAAGATTAAACTTTGACTTTAATTTTCATCAGTTCATAACTGAGATTTCTGTTCGTCAAGAGAAATTTGATTGAGCAAAGTCAAAAGATAATTATAGTTTTTAATTGATTAATCATGTAGCATTGTTGACTTTGATGATTCTGTATATGCTCTGAAATATAAACATAATACATATACATTGTTTGATTTTTGTCTGCAATGAGATTGAATCAGTTTTAAATATTTTCAGCTTTTGCATTTGAAGTATTATTCTGCTATTCTTGTTTCTTTATGCAAGAAATTCTTCTTATAGATCGAATTGTATGAATTTCAGTCGTTAAAGTTGTTAATGTAGAAGAACTTGTTTTTGTTTAACTTGCTACAATTATCATTTGCTGATACAACATGCACACTTTTCAGAATTGTATGCAAATGAAAAAATTGATTAACTTCAAGTGAACGAGAATTTTTGACATTATCTTTAGATCAATGCTTTATCTCAATTATTTCATGCATAGCATGTTGAGTTTTCTCATTGCAGAGTTTGAGTAGTTCAACAAGAGCATCATTGTGTTGTAACTCATTATTCTTGTTGTTTTGATGCAATGAATTTATAATGAATAAATAAATTATTAATTTCACTCAATCAATAATAAAGAATGATCTTTTTGATTGAAAAATGAATTACTTAAACTATTTAGAAACAGAGCACATCATTGACATAATGCTTGCGCTTTATTCTGATCATCAAAAACAGATGAGAAGCATCGTTGATGCAATGTCAATAAATGAACAAAAGATGATTATCACTATCTTGCAGAAGAATTTAGTTAAGACGAAAGATATACAGAAGAAATTACATAAGTTGCAAGTACTTTATGAACTCAACAAACATAGAAACAACAAGCTGATGCTCTGAAAGAAGATGAAAAGTTTGACAGAGATGATAGAAAAGCTGACGCGTCAACATGTCGTTGCATCAACTGTTAATTAGCACATGAAGAATCAGCTGAAGAAACTGAAAAAGATAATGAGCAGACTTGAAAAAGAGTTCATGAAGAAGAGAAAATACATTGACAGTTAAGCGAAGAGAGCAAGCGTGAAGTCAATGACATCATTTGAAAGTCATCTTGTGTTCAACGTTGACATATCATCATCAGTGCAAAATTATTGTGAGAAATTTGAAGTAAAGATCTTCATCAAAGAAGAAAAAGAAGTAAAAAGAATCATGATGACAACAACAAAGAACATAGTGAAATGAGCAAGAGAGATTGACGTTGACAAGACGTTGTTGACGTGCAAAAACATAAAGATGATGAAAAAATGATTAAAATTACTGATATTTCAAGTCAAGATAAAGAGTAGTAAAAAAACATTGAAGAAAAACAATTTTTGAATCAAAAAGATATCATTGAATGCATGTTTGTGCAAGATCAGTTTTGAAGTAGTAATATATAAGATTAAAATCGAAGAAATGTTTAAGAACATAAAGAAGAAAGAAGTGAAAGCACTCATCAAGATCAATAAAAACATACATTTAGAAATGATGATTGAGAAGATTGAGTGACTCACAAAGAAAGATGAGCAGAAGAGATACATCTTGCTGATGATATGCATAGTCAGCGCTGAGATGATAAACAAGCTGATCAATGAAAGAGTATATCATGAAATCAACATAAAGATCACACAATTCTATGATTTAAGTTGCAGAGTGCATCAATGTTTAAAGTGTCAAGAATATGATCATAAAATGTATGAATGCAAAAACAAACAAAAATGCATTTATTGCATGCTGAATCATCGCTTGAAGCACTGTTTTTACAAACAGACTTAAAACATGTAAAAATATAAAGCATGTTGAAGCACACACAGAGTTTTTAATTCTTAATGTCATAAATAACAAGCTGAAAAAGAAAGAATAAAAAGAGTCACAAAGCACAGATCTTTATATCATGTCATACAAAGACAGAAAAGACTCAAAGCAGTAATGTCAAAGACATTCACAGAGACATTTATCAGTCTGAAATTGCTGATGAACAACAACTTGAAGAGAAAGCAGAAATGCTCAATGAATGAAAGTCATCTGCTCAACGCAGTCATCACATCAAAAAACACTATACTGAATCACTTGATCAAGAAGTCAAGATCAAATAAATTGAAGTCAACATCAATCATGTCATTGTTAATGTCATTTTCTGTTGAGAATCTTACAAGTAAAGCAAGCACTTTGCAAACATTCAAAAAAACATTAAACAGTCTGAAATGTAAACTTTAATGTTTCAGCAAAAGAAGCTTTGAATACTACAGTATAACATTCACAAGTTCAGAAACAAGATGATGATAGCATTATTACATGAGAAAAAGATAAAGAACTATGACATTCTGATTCTTCAAGAACTCTGATGATTTGATGACATTTTCAAAGCATACTGCTCAACAATTGTTGACTTCATGCTGAAGAATAATGAAAATAAAATCTGTTTCTACATAAACAAGAGAATTGACAGCAACATCTGACATTCAACATGATACTTTAAAGATGTAAACACAATTATGTTATAAACATTAACAGATGACACACAGATGATTCAGAAAGTTATACACATTCATGAAGCATACAATTCATCACTCAGAAATCACAAAGTTATTCATGAAAAAGAAAGTCTTTCAGACATTGAAAAGATGCTACATATGTTGAAAGAATGCATTCTTGTAAAAGACTTCAATCTGCATCATTTCACATGAGAAAAATCATTCTACTCAAAACAGCATCTATTGTCAAATGATTTAATTGAAATGATTACAAATATTAATGCATCGTTGATGCTATCTTGAGACATGATTATGAGAAATTATTAGAAATCTCAAATAACAATAAATTTGATCTTCACGACAGATGATATTATGAATCAATTAATATGATGCAAAATTGATGAAAAAATGAAAAACTTCTCAGATCATTTATTGATACAGACAATTATAGATTTCAGAGTTTGCAAAGAGTCAGCGCAAAAATCGCGTTGCAACTGAAAGACAATGAATGAAGAGAAATTCATTAATACTTTGAAAAAACAAATGTTGAAATCACTGTTAAATCATGAAACAAAACGTTGATGCATAAATAAGTACACTAAGTAACTGCTGAATGCATTGAAGAAGATCATTGAAATTTTCACTCTTTGAGCAAGATCACATGAAATGATCAAAGCAGAATGAACGAAGAAATGTACAAAGATCATCAAGAGCATGAAATGAATGAAAAGAAGCTGTTGAATCATTGATGACTGAACAGAGTACATTCAAGCATGTGATAAGAAAAGCAAGATCATCAGAGAACAGAAATGCAGTGAATATCAAGAAATCATGCAGAACATCAAACAATTCTTGAGAAGACTGTTCAAAACTGCAAAATGAGCAAGAAATGCAATTGTAAATACATTGATTCAAGCAACAATTTTCTCTTTGATTAAGTCAGAGTGCTTTGACATCATTATGACTAGACTGATTGCATCAAGTCGAGTACTCAAGTTCAAGTTGAATACTCGACTCAAAAAGTATCAAGTTGAATTGAAATTTTTTTGAAAAAGTGTCGAGTTGAGTTGAGAAGTTGAACTCAAGAGATTAAATCGAGTTGAAAAGCTTGATTTAACAACTCAACTTGAAAACTCAACTTGACTTGACAAGATATTAGATAGATGTAAATAGCTTGATTGAACAGTCTTCATGATTCTCTTCATGACTTTCTATCATGTTTTTCCGTCATGACTTTCTATCAAAGTCAAACGATCTTCATGTTTTTCCTTCATGTTTCTCTTCATGTTTCTCTTCATGTTTCTCTTCATGTTCTTCTTCATGTTTCTCTTCATGTTTTTCTTCATGTTTCTCTTCATGTTTTTCTTCATGTTTCTCATCATGACTCTCTTCATGTTTCTTGTCATGATTCTCTTCATGTTTCCCTTCATGACTTCTCATCAAACGATCTTCATGTTTTCTCGTCATGACTCTCTATCATGACTTTCTACTATGACTTCTCTTCATGACTTTCTATCATATAATCTTCATGTTTCTCGTCATGACTCTTTATCAAAAAGATAATGCAAAAAGATAATGCAAAAGCAAAAAACCGGAAAAATTTCTATATTTAGCTCTTTTGATGTCAAGCTTGAATTCTTGACGAGTCGAGTCAAGTTGACTCAATTCTCAGTCGGGTCGAGTCGCGTCAAGTTGAAAATATGAGCAATTTGACTTGAATCAAGTTGAAAATGTGAGCAATTCGACTCAATATCGATTTGAATTCAAAATGTCAACTCGAAACTCAACTTAATGATCAGTTTAATTATGACAGTGCAAAATAAGATGAAGATGATGTTTCAAACTCACTTTTCATCATCTTCAGAAATTTTCATGCTGAATACAAAAGACTTCAAGTACTTGTTCTTGATTGAGAATGATGCTTCGCTGATGCATTGCAAGATTAAAAGAGTTGTTTACAAAATGATGTTTGACAAGACTTTGAAACATATAAAATACATAAACAGAATAATGTGCAGACTCGTTGAAGATGCATCAGAATAAATATACTCTCTTTTTGAAAGATGTTTGCAGAAGAAAATACAGTCAACTCAGTTCAAGAGTGTGATCACAATAGTGATGCAAAAGTTAAATAAAAAGAACTACTTTAATGCAAAAATATATAAATCAATTGTGCTACTCAACATGCTGAGTAAAATACTGAAGTTCATCATATTTGAATGTCTGCAAAATGTTATAGAAGTATGCAACTCAATATTGAACACTTAAATGAGAACTTGCAAACACAGATCAATAAATATGACTCTGCAACTGATTACAGAAAAGATACATATTGTATGAAGTGATACAAGAAGAAAAGTAGTCTTACTGCTGAGTCTGAATGAGAAGAATGTATTCAACAATGTAACACATAGCAAACTTTTGCATAACATGAAAAAAAGAAGAGTTCTCAGACTGCTTCTTGAATTTGTGAAGAACTTTCTGAGAAATCGATGCATCATGATCATAATTGATGATTACACAATGATGAAATGCAGCGTGAACATTAACATATTACAAGATTCTTTATTATCATCAATATTATATTTGTTTTACAACATGAACTTGCTAAAAGCATGTGATGACATCAGTTTAAGAATAAACTTCATAAATTTTGTAAATGACATCAATATTTTAATATACAAAAAGTTCATGAAGTGCAATTGCAGAGTTCTTAGCAAGATCTATGATAGATGCAAACAATGATCAAAAATGCATGACATCAAGTTTTCAAAGACAAAGCATGAGTTGATTCACTTTATGAGAATCTTTAAGTGATTCAATATGAATGTCAATGTAAAGTTAATGAAACATCAGATTGACTTGAAATCAAATATCAGAATTTTGAGAGTTCAATTGAACTTCAAGCTGAGATGAGTAATTTACATGCATCATGTCAAAGCAAAACTAGTGATTAAACAAAAGATCATGCAAACAATCATTGAGTTTATCTGAGACTCATTAATGACGACAAGAAAGCAAATATACTTTGCGATGATACACTTTCTGCTTAGTCACGAAGTCATCATATGATACATGTCACAAAGAGTGAAAAGTCATTGAAAAGATCTGAATGTTAAGCTGAGATCAGTACAAGAAAGAGCATTGTGACAAATCATCAACGTTTATCATGTGATATCAACAGAAACTCTACAGATAGAAATAAACACAGCGTTGATAAATATTTATTTATGAAAGCTGATATAAAAGTCAATAATGAACATGAATTCTTGAAAATCAGATGAAGTTATTGAGATGATAATGCATTGAATTCGCAACGACTTAATATTCAAAAGAAATTGAAAATCAAAGCTGTGCAAAACATTTTTGCAGCTGAAGCAAAAGTGAATGAAAAAAACACTTAAATAAATGAAGATGAAGTGAAATCATCTTTACATAATGATTCTCTGATTCAAGTCATCAAGAGTAGTTATAGTTGTAAACAAGAAAATGTCAATAAATCAACATTGTTTTGACACATTTGCATCAAAGCAAAGAGTTTACTTGAATGATAGTGACAGTAAAGAAGATGTTATGATGACTGCAATAAGAATTAACTGAGAGCTAAATAAAAGATTGAGAAAATTGACTTTAGTCATCACTCATCATGAAGAACTGAAAGAATTGATTGCAAGAATAAAACATCTTGCAAATGTAGTGACAAAGAATCAAAAGTATCATGAAAAGATATACAAAGTATACAGTGATAGTCAGACTTCTCTGAAAACAGTGAAAGCTATGATATTAACAAAAGATCAGACACGTCTGCAACGAGTTCAAATTATACATGAGAACATTCAATTTTAAGAAGTTATGCTGAAGCTACATTAAATGATGAAACATGCAGAAATACTTGAAAATGAAGCGATGAACAAGATGATTAATGATGCACATGATTTGTTTCTATTGCTGACTGAGCATCAACGCATTGAAGTGATGACAAGATTGATGTTCATACAGAAACAAATCAGATAAACATGAAGAATAGTTTGAAAAGAGAGATTCAACGCAATTTATTTTCAATATTTAACATCAAAGATGACACATTGACATCTGCAATTGCACAAGAATCATGCAAAAGTCTCACAACACATTATTAATGCAGCTATGCATGAGAAAAATTGACTTCAATTAATTTCTACATGAGAGATGAGTACTTGATGTTGCTATGATAACATGCAAGTGCAACAGAGATCAAATGTTGATCAAGCACATTTTATTAACATGTTTCAGATGAAAAGTAGAATGAAAAGCAATGCAATGAGAAGAAAACATCATGAACTTGAGAAAGTTCTTAGAAATCATAAGCGCAGCGACGATGATCATTTAAATGATATTCTCAATGAGCATACTGAATCAATTTCAAGCTGTGATGTCATTGAAGAATCAAATGAAAGAAAGAGAAAATAAAGAAGAAACAAATTCATAGAGTTCTTGCATTGAAAACAGTTATAGTATAAAGCGCAGAAAGAAGCGATTTTTGATGCGAAAAGAACGCTGCGCTAGCGCAACGCTCGCTACAGTATATAGAATCTTGCATAGATTCATAATGAGTGTTGAATTGAGTAAGAATTAAAAAAAAATTTTTTTTTATTTATAATGAAAAGAATAAGTTGTAGTTGATCAAACAGTTGATCATTTAACAAAGTTGATGCTTCAATCATTTCTTTCAATCTCTTCTGAATCAGAACATAATCATATCTTCAAACTTTCTTCTTTTTCTGTCAGTTCAATGAGCAGTATACTTTATCATTGACAAGATTTTCTAAGTTGTTAACGTTTTTTTCGTCTCATTTTCAGCATTGAAGTAACTCATGAACACTTACATAGTATGATTCAATAAGATTCAGCTTGATTGAAAACTATCAACAAACAAAGATGACTAGTTGACTTGACTTGATCAATGTTGATTGCTAAAGAACAAGAAGATTAAGCAGGGAAAAAAAGATAAATAGATTGTTTTCTCTTCTGTTTTTCTTATCATCTCTTTCTGTTTTTTCATTTCTTAGAATTCAGTCAGAAACACACTTTTGCATCTGCTACTCACTTTGCTACTCAATTTGCTACTCACTTTGCTACTCACTTTGCTACTCACTTTGTCATTCACACTGCTACTCACTGCTGTCACTGCTACTCACTGCTGTTATTGCTACTCACTGCTGTCATCGTTATTCACTGCTGTCATTGCTATTTCATTTGCTTCATCACTGTCATCACTGTTAATGATTGCTTCTACTCATCATCAGAATTGCGTCAACGTCGATGTCACTGTCAGCAGAAGACGAAGTCATCATCACTTCTTCTTCTTTCATGTGTCTTGCTTTCGCTTGTTTGCATCATCATCATCATTCTTGTCAAGTTCATCTGTCTCTTCGAGTTTTTTCTCTTCAAGTGTTCTCTTGAGAAGAATTGATTTGAAACAAATCATCAAAACATTAACTACTTTCGTCATGTGACAGAGAATTAAAAACATTCATCAAATGAATATGAAACGCAAGCTGAAACAGAAGTTTCAACGACTAGAAGATCAGAGTACAGCGCTGAATCAGTTGAGAAACAACTCAATGATAGAAAACATTATCAGTTAAACGTCAGATACTATTCTTTCAAGTGACTTTTGCATTCAAACAATGATATTTCGCTATCTCTTTATTGATATCATTCAACTGATTCTCATCTTTAAAAATGAATTTTAAGCTGTTAATATCTTCAAGCTGATCAATGATCATATATTAAATTCAATCAACAAGCAAGATTTGCAATTGTCATGAATCAATGAGCTTTAAGCTCATGATGATGACATCACTCAGCAGAATCTCAAGAACATGATTCTCTTTCTACACTGTTTAAAAGTATATAATCAATGTCTTATTGAGATGATCAACGATCAATTGAAACATTCTTTGCAAGCAAGCTTAGCTTGATACATTAACTATCTGCAGAAGCTTCATCTGCATTACATCTTCAAGTCTTTGCAAATCTTTCACTTTCACTTTCATGAGATTTGCATGATAAAAGAAGTCAATGACTCAAATGAGTGATACAATGCTGAAGATGAACTTGTCAATTAAGCACTGATAAAGAAAACATCTGCTATTGCTTTCAGATGAAATTGTTGCGATCATGCACTTCGAGTTAGTCTAACATAAATCATGTCAGACTATCATAGACTAGTATAGAGCTGATGTTGACACGCTAGCGACCTAGCGTGTCTTCATGAGTAAAACTCACGACGTGTTGCATCTTCTTTCTTCTTCAGCTTTGAACTTCTAGTTAGAGTACACTTATATGATTCGCTTTATGCAGACTCATAACATTAGTTCAAAGCTCATTAATCTTGCTATCGACGTGTAGACGATATAAAAACAAGCTACACAACTCAAATCAGAAGTCTAAACCAGAAATTTCAACAGCAGAATCAGAACTCAAGCTCAGAAAGCTCAATAGAAACCAGAAATTTCTAAAGAAGAATCTTGATTCAAAATCAGAAATTTTGATAAAATCAGAATCAAAGAACATAAATGCGTTGCTCTTGACTAACTCTTTATTGAGCTCGTCATCAGAAATCAGAAATTTCAGCAGTACTTGAACTCAGAAAGTTCGATAAAGTACTAGTCGTTGCTTGAACTCAGAAAGTTTGATAGAGTAACATCAAAATCTCAATCAGCAATTTTCTACTCATATCATGACTAGAAGCACAGAATCAGAATCAGTGAGCATTGCTCGCTATGACTTTCAAAATGTTAGAAGAGAATCACTTTTATCACAGAATCGAACAGCATCAGAAGAAGAAGACATGAATGCGTCATCAAATACAGAAGAAGAGAACATGAATGCATTGCTTTTTGATCACGAAATGATCAAGATCAGCATCAGCACTGAACTGAATGCTTGAATAAGCGCTCATGAAGCAGACAACATCATTGTCTTTATCAAGTATATGTATCAACAGCACGACATCGAAATCAAGACTCACAATGACATGATTCAGATGTTAGAAGATGTCAACGAGATAAACATCATGTTGAAAGCTACGCAGACGCGTCTGCAGAAAAAGATGAGAGACAAGAACGTGATTATACATCATCTAGAAACTGCATCAAGTCAACAAAGCACTTCGATTTCTGAAGATCATTTCTCAAAATCAATCAAGTTACTTGACTCACTTCTGTTCAAAGATTCGACGCAGAATGTAAATAATTGACTGTTTTGAATGCAAAATAAGCTGAAGATAAACCAGAATCATTTCTTTATTGAAGAACTGAAGATTGCATACATTGAAAGTCGAGTTGATGAAACTGCAATCAAACACATAGCAACTTGAATGAGAAACATGATCACGAACTTATTTCTAGAAGCAGAAGAGATACTGTTGATCATAAATAAGATGTACAATGATCTCAATCATCATCACACGACTCAACGACAGTACTTGAAGCTGTATTAAAACAAGATCTTCTTTCATGAATTTTGAATGAAATTTCAGAGATTTAGTGCAGAATTAGAATACAATAATGAGACTTTACTAGACAATCTTCAGCATAAGATCAGCTCAGATCTTCAGCAAGCAACACTCAATGAATGAATCACAAATTTGAATGAGTTTGTTGACATTTGCATGCAAGTCGATGTTAAATTAACTGAATTGAACGTTTGATTGATCGTCAAAGTTTCAGCGATCTCAGCTGCTCGCTTTGTCGCTAGCACTTCGTCTGCTCAATTCACGTCATCAGTTTCTGCGTGAAAGAAACTCAGAAGATTGAATCTCGATTCTATTCAGAAAGAGTTGTTTAAGAAAGAACTCTGCTTCAAATGCAAGAAGTCAGAACATAGAACATATGATTGTCTTGAGATGACTCAAGTGCATGAGATCGCTGCGAATTCGAAAAACAATCTGTCTTCGTCAAAGTAGTGATTGAGAATGATATACTCATATTCTGTTTCATCAGCATGTCTGATGATTCATTTGATTTCAAGTCATTCACTATTGATGTCATCTTGAGTAGTTTAGAAAAAATATTCAGATTTTTTGCTCTGATAAATACTGAAGTCACTGACATGACTTTCATTGATGAATCTTTGATGTCAGAGCTATGTGAATGCTTTGATATTCAGTCAATATCGCTGTCAAAATCAAAATCAATTCAATCATATGATGAAATCTTTGATCAAAAGTCGATTACACATGCTTTGTATACATCAATCATGATACAAGAACATAAGAATGAAATGATGTCTTTATTAATAACTCATCTAGATCAGCACAAGATAATCATTGAAAATCTCTGATTGAAAAGAAATTAAATGTTGATAGATTCTGCAAACAATTGATTAATATCATTGTTGAAGATTCAAACATCGAAATCTGTTATTTCAAAAGCAAGCAGTCAATCAGCATTTCACAGATCTGAATTAAATGAGATCTGCAAAATGAAACAAAAGAACTTGAACTTGATTGTTACATCAACAATTATCTTGAAGAGATTCATGAATCAGAAATCAGTGAATAGATTCATTGAACTCACTCGATTCATTGAATCTGCTCTCATAGCAAAGCAAAGCACTCAAGTTGATCTCAATCAACTTCGTCTCTTTCAGTTAACTGAGACAAAGAGACTCATCAATATTGTCATGATCGAAGTTGCTGCGTATTGAACTCTAGTTAAGAATAAGAAGATCAAGATCTTCTTCTTGATCATTAGTGAAATCAATCAAGCGCTTAGCTTAGTTGAAGGTTTCGCGAAACTGAATGAAATGATCTCTGTCATGTCATTAAATAAACTGAAGAAGAAGCTTTCAATAGTTTATCACAACTTTCTGAATGTTTTTGATAGAGAAAAGGCAACGCAGTTGTCTTTGCATCGATCATATGATCATAAGATTGAATTAGAAGAAGAGAGTTAATCTTCTAGAAGTCGATTGTATCTCATGTTGAGCTACAAGTTGCAGAAGATCAAAGAGTATCTGAAAGATAATTTGAAGAAGAAGTTTATCACACTCAGTAAAGCTTCTTTTGCTTCGTTAATACTGTTTGTTGAAAAGAAAGATGATAGTCTTTGCTTTTGCGTGAACTATTGAAAACTGAATGCTCTGATCAAAAGAGATCGTTATTCAATACTCTTGATAAACGAAGTACTAGCTCGAATTCAAGGCAGTAAGTATCTGACTCAACTCAACATTATCATTATGTTCAATAAACTGCGCATGAGTTCAAAAAGCGAAGATTTAACTACTTTTGTTACTTTCTTCGATGTTTACAAGTATAGAGTAATGCTCTTCAAATTGATCAATGAATCTGCTTTCTTTCAACATTATATCAATGATGTGTTGTTCGACTGTCTGCATAAATTCTGTCAGACATACTTGAATGATATTCTCATCTACAGTAAAACATTGAAAGAACATAGAATTCATGTGAAGAAAGTGCTAGAAAAGCTTCGTGAAGTCGATCTACAGATAGACATTGACAAGTGTGAATTCAAGATTCAGAAAATCTCATTTCTTAAACTATTGATATTCATCAATGATCTGCGAATGAATGCTTGAAAAGTAAATGTGATTCGAGATTGAAAAGTGTCTCGATCGTTGACTCACATGCAGATCTTCATTGACTTCTGCAATTTTTATCAACGATTCATAAAGAACTTTTCAAAGATCGCTTGACTCATGATAAAGCTAACTTGAAAAGATTATTTCTTTGAATGAACAGAGATCTGTCAGATGATCTTTGAAGAACTGAAGCAACAAGTGACAACAGTCTTCATTCTGAAGCATTTCGACTCAATCAGAGAAGCTATTCTGAAAACTGACTTCTTGAACTATGTCAACGACGAAGTATTGTCTCAATATGATGATGAAGACATTCTACATTCAGTGATCTTCTATAGCAAGAACATGATTCTCGCAGAATGCAACTACGAGATCTATGACAAGAAACTGCTGATCATCATTTGCTGTTTGAAGCATTGACGTCTCAAATTGAAATGTACGAATATTTCAATCAAGATCTTCATCAATCACCTGAATTTGAAGTACTTCATGATCATCAAAGAACTGATCAGATGATAAGCTAAATGAGCTGAGAAGTTATCTGAATATAACTTCAAGATCATATATCAGTCGAAAAAACAGAATCTGAAAGTCGATGCGCTGATCAGAATGTCAGACGTCAAGTCAGTTGAAGCAAACAATGATCATAAGCTATATCAGCATCAGATGCTATTGTCAGAAGACAGATTTAAACTTCAGTTAATAAAAGATGATCAGAAAGCTGATCAAGATCTGACTCAGATCTTGTTCAGATTTGACTCAGAATCTGACTCAGATTCAAAACTCAAATCGAAAGCTAATTAAAATTTGGTTGAAGAGATAATTTCTATTCAGAATCAAATTATAGTCAAAAATTGAACGAATTAACTGTGCTTTGATATTCGAATAATCATGAAACAGAACAGAAAGACTTGTCAAGATATTAATCTAGACAATTGCAAAGTACTTGATGAAGTACTCTGAAAAGATGATAGACTATGAGTTTCTCAGTCAATGATCATTCTATTGATAAGAAAAGCACATGATCTTTCGATCAGTAATCATTCTGACATAAATCGAACGTTGAACTTGCTGAGATGATCATATTGCTGATCAAAGATGAGAACAACGATCAAGCGCTACATTCAAAACTGTTACGTTTGTTGTAGGTCAAAAGCATCGAGAGATCGAATCAATGAACTGCTGAAGTCATTGCTCATACTTGAGCAGCGATGACAGAACATATTATTAAACTTCATTATTGATCTATCAGAAAGTGATGAAAGCAACGCGATTCTGACAGTCATAGATTGATTGTCTAAGAAACGACACTATATATTGTGTTGATCAGATGATGAAGAAACCTTCGCAGAACAAACAGTCAAGCTACTGTTGATATGAGTTTTCAGAACTCATGAACTATCAAGATCAATAATGTTCGATCGTGATTTACAATTCATATCGATTGTTTGAAAGTCTTTATGTCTGAGACTAAACATCAAGATGAAACTATTCATTGATTATCATTCTCAGATTAATGATCAGACAGAAAGAGCGAATCAGAATGTAGAATGATATCTACAAAGCTACTGCTCATATATGCAAGATGATTGATTTGTCTGATTAGTCATGATCAAATTCGTTGATAACAATGCTATTTCGTCATCAATTGAACAGTCAACGTTCTTTCTGAATAAGAGCTTTCACTCTCATATGAGCTTCAATTTGAACTCAATTGAATATGAGATCACTCGAGCTAGAATCGAAGCAGGCAAAGCAGAGAATATATTCAAACACATGAAATGATTTCTAGCATTGATCAAGCAAGTCTTGACAAGAGTCAGAGTCACAATGAAGAAACAGATTGACAAGCATCAAAAGAAAATGATTTACAAGGTAAATGACATGATGTTTCTGAATTCTAGAAACATAATGATCTTACGATCATCAAAGAAGCTAGACGATAAGATGTTAGAACTCTTCAAGATTCTGATCAAGATCAAACATGCTTATCGACTGAAACTATCATCAACTATGAAGATACATTCAGAGTTTGCATCAAATCTGCTGTGACTAGATTCAAAGAACTCGCTGAATGAACAACGAAATGAATCGTCTGATTCTATAGTGATTGACGACGAAGATGAATGAAAGATGAAGAACTTACTGAACTTCAGACACTATGAACGAGGTAAACGACTACAATATCATGTCAATTGAAAAGAATACAACGTCGATCTACATTGATACAACGTCGATGAAAGTGAATTCAAAGAATGCTTGAAGATTGTAAATAGCTTTCATGAATGATATTCAAACAAGTCAAGATAGAAATCAACTTAAGAAAGATCAATCGAACTGCAGTAATGAGAACATTGCTAGATGAAGAAAAGAGATAATGTTGCAATCATGCACTTCAAGTTAGTCTAACATAAATCATGTCAGACTATCATAAACTAGTATAAAGCTGATGTTGACACGCTAGCAATCTAGCATGCCTTCGTGAGTAAAACTCATGACGTGTTGCATCTTTTTTCTTCTTCAGCTTTGAACTTCTAGTTAAAGTACACTCATATGATTCGCTTTATGCAGACTCATAACAGAAATATCAGAGTCAGAAAATTAGAAAACAGTTCTACAATCTCAGACTCGAAGAAACAAGCATAAAGCTCTCAATATGCAACAAGTTCAATGACAATAGCTGCATTTATTCTAGTTGCACATATCAACATATTTGCAGCAAATGTGATGAGACTTATGCTGTTATTAATTGCAAAACATTGAATTCAAACAGTCAATTGATCATTGAAAGAAAGTGACGTTGAATTTCAATCTTGCTGATATCAATATTGAAATTCTTTTCATATTAACTCATGAAGATCGACGAGATTTCTCTAGCGCGCAGAGACTCTCTAGATGCAAGTGCATAACAAACACAGCTAGTTGAACATTCTGATTATAGATATGTTCAAACACTGCTGTTTATCATTGAACATGAAGTTAAAATTAAATATTGAGATCTTGATCAACTGATTTTGAGCAAGAATCTTTTCTTAACAAATGAAGCTTCAAATACTCTTCAGATCGATTTGACGCAGCAAGTTCGCTGTGATCAACTAATCAAGATTTAACATGTTTCTCATCGCTTTATATTCTCATCATTAAGACTAGTATTGAAGAGAAACAATCGCTGACGTTGAATACATCATTTATCGTATTTGAAAGAAAAGTCAGTCAACTGCTTCATTCTCAAGAACTGAGAATCAATTGAATATTTCATCTTTGATCAAGCAATCATCACTTTATGTGATGTTGATTGAAATGCAGTTCTCATTAAAAGAAATTTGATTGATGTTTTTTGTCATGTGTTGATAGCAACATCAGATCACTGACTGCTCGATTTCTTCTGAGAAGATAAGTACTGAATAAATTGCTTTCTTCTCTTCAATTTATGCACGTCATCATATCTGTTTGATCTTTTCGCTAAAGATTTTTGCTGAATGCTCATAGTCACTCTGTAATGAGACTCAATAATACACTATCTGAATGACTTTCTAGTCATACAAGTGAACATGATCGAAACTCATAAATAATAATAATAATAATAATAATAAATTCATACACTTTTGTGACATCGATTAAATCGACTCATGAGAAACTCTATGCTATCTGTATCGAGTGAACAAAACTTTTTAAGATAGAAAATCACTCGCAGTTTACATGACTGCTTTATGCAGTTGAAACAGTGAGTTTTGAAACTATGTATCAAATTTGTTCACGTTGATTGCACGTTAAAGAATGAGTGTTCTAGTCACTTTAAATTGCTTCAAGAGCTTCGTTTTCATCATCATCTTCGCTACTGCTTTGAGACTTTTCATGATGACAATGATTATTTAATAGTTTAAGAAGTCAGCATCTTGTAGCATTCTTAATTGCAGATGTGATCAGTTCAAGCAGTGCATGAGTACATGCTTCATTGTCTGATAACTTTATTCACAATCACATTGCAAACTATTCATGTCTGAAATGTTTCTAAAGTGCAGATAAATGTTCAGATCTATGCGTTTAATTCTGATGTACATTGCAAGAATGCTTTCTGCTTTCTGAAGATCATCACGCATCTTTATCATCTTATTGCTCAGATGCAATCTTTGTGCTGAGATTGCATTGATATCTGCAACATGTTCTCTGTACTTTTCTCATCATTGATTTCATTGATCTTTGTGATATTGTGTTATTGCAATGCTATTGCTTGTTGAAATCATTGTGAAGAAGAGAATGTATCATCTGCATCTCAACTGTATCTTTGCATCTTCTTGAATGAAAACATTCAGAAGTATTATTTTCTTGATGACGAGTGAGCAAGAAATGACGCAATTAACTTTCGTCAAATGAGCATGTATTAGTTTGCATGCTTATTTAATCTCTTGCGTTCAATTGTTAACTCAACTATGTAGCGTGATCTTGTTCTGTAGCATGTTCAAATGAACATGTAGTGAACTTATGTATGTTTCTGTCTTTAGAGTTTCAATGTTTACTCTTTTGAACACTTCTGCTACGTGACACAGAGTCTGATTCTGAAGTGTTTCTAGTTTGCATTCTTTGTTCAACAGTTCATCTTTCTTGTCACGCTGATGTCAAACTGACGCTTCAAATGTGATTTCTGATCTCACTACTGCTGAGTATACTTGTCTCGCTTTTGTGAAAATAGTTTCTCATGTGAAGACTTTAAGATGACTAAGTGTCAGCATTCTTGTGACGTGATTCATCTTTATTTGTTGAAGATGCGCATCTCATTGCAGTTTCATGTTCAGTTGCACTTTTAAAACTTGTACGTCTGATTTTGATTTAATAACTAAGCTTTCTATTTGTATGCTAGTCATCATGTTGAATCTCTTCAATTTTTTAGTGAAATGCGTAAGTTCATACTTTTCTGATGCGAACGTTGCGTCATGAGTGCAAGCTCATTTCACACAAATGTCGTGTGCTTTGCTCAGTGTTTTGCAAATTTCTTCAATGAATCTGTTGTAGACTAGAATGTTAATATCATTTACAAAGTTAAGCACTTTGATTTTAATTTTCAATGCTTTGCATTTTTTGATTAAACTTACGTTGAAAAATAGAAAGAGAATTGATAAAATGAGAAATTTCTGTGATATGTCTGCATTTATCTCGCGCATGTCACTCATTTGTTCATTGAATATTAGTGACGTCTTTCGATTTTTTAGAAAGCTGCATGTTCATTCAATTATATAACTTAATGTTCTTTTCATTTTCAGCATATGCAGAAGTCTGACGTGTGAGACTTGATTGAATGCTTCAACGATGTCTAAGCTTAGCATGAAGATCACATATTTGATTTCACAGTCTCACACTGTGTGAACTTGATCTACTAGTAGATTTAACGCTGAAATCTGTTGAGATCATGCCTAGAATCTAATCACACTGCAGCGAGATAGTGCGTAGCTGAATAGAATGTTTGATCAATAGAGGTAGCTATAACTAGAAAACTAAGAATACAGAAGAAAGAAGACGGTTTCGAGCTGTATCTATAGTAGAACGAACAAAGAGACGAAGTAGTCGATTTGTCAGAGCTTGAATAGATGAAATGTTTCAGCATATTTTGATTTGAAACATCGTTGTTTCTTGTTCACATATCGAAATTTCTAGAGCCTATTGACTAGGTTCTATTTCATCTTGACACACTTCGTAACAAAATCATGAATCACTTACATCTCACTTTCATTTGAGCATTTGATAGCATGTGATGAGTCTCGACTATGTCACTCAGTCTTTTGATCATGATTGACTTCAATGCTTTGCTCATGATATTAAGCAAAGCAATGAGTTGATACATCTTTGAATCAATATAGTCACTTTTCTTTGATTTGCGTAATACTATTGTTTGAGTCTTTTTGAACTGCTTCAAATGATACTTGTGTGTTACGCATACGTTGAATAAACTCGTCAGTACTGAGATCAGTTCTGTGAGACTCGCTTGAAGCACTTTGTTTGAAATATCTGAAGCGCTTGATGCTTTGTCTGCTTTTACTCATTTGATTATTTGCTTCACTTCATTTTCTGTGATGCGTGAATTGAATGAAACTGTCAGAGATATGAATGATTCTGCAATGTCATTGACATTCACTTGAGAAGATGAGAGAAAGAACTTTTCTTGCAGTATCTTGATTTTTTTCTTGAACGTCGTTATCTGTCACGAACTGAGAACTGAATGAAATCAGAATGAAATTCTAATAACTAGATTTTAAATACAAGACGTTGCACGAAGAAGAAAGAAAAAAAAGAGATCATTCAAAGATTCTTATACCTCATGAACGCTGAGTATCATTCGTATCGAGAAACTTTCATAACATCACTGATAATCTCATGTCTATCATCATCTATAATATTGTTCAACATCATCTAAGTGATCTAACATCTCTTTTCCCAACATCTTTCGAGTAATACATGCTAAAATCGTGACAATAGATTTCTTTTTTTGAAGTCAAAGCTTTTGCAAGACTTTTAATTCTCTGACTCATATTCAGAGTCGCTGCTTTCTTGCACGTAAGCGATTCATGAATTCTTACTCGAACGATCGAGATTTCAAGCGTGATAGACGTTCATGACTTCGATGACATTCATCACATTCGCAAACTTTACTCAACTGTTTACTTCTATTTCAGTTCACTTAATTAAATACTCTAGCTGAGAGTTCTTTACTCGAAAGTTCAATATTTCGTTCATCTCTCAGCTAAGCACTTCTTCAACGAAGACTATTGAAAACGACGCGAAAGATATTTGTTCAGGTAAGAGATCGTTGGTCGCAAAATGAAGCAGATAAGTATGAAAGACGTTGAAACAGAATCAGTCATTAAGCAACTCTAGCTGATAAGAATGAGAACTAACAATTTTGATGATTCTGAAAGATTTCTCGAATTTATTAAATAACTTCTTGCTGAGTCAATGAATCATCAGATTGCGAGCATCTAATCAAATCATATCATTAATTGCATACTTGAGAGCGTGTTGTCAATGAACATTAGCGAATTGTTTCTGATATGCTTGAGCTAAGATCATTTGTTCTCGCAGAATTTTATTGATTTGATTCATTTTCTGAATAAACAAATCGACATGTATTCATTTCGAATGTTCAATAACATTCTTCTGAGTCTTCTTTGATTTCAACCTCATTCGAGAATGCTGTTTGAAGTTAGCTAGAAACGACGTGCACTGAGTGCTTTCGAAGAAGTGATTGTTGATGACAAATTCAGCTGATGACAGTCATGCAGCTCAGTCGTTCTGCATAAAGAACACGAAGACTCGAAGATATTGTTTCAAAACGTCGTTGACATTCTCGATTTGATCATTCATTTCTGAGTGAAACGCAGTTGACAATCGAGCTTGAATCTTCAATCGAATACAAAGTTCATCTCAAAAGTGACTGACAAACTGAGTTTCATGATTCGAGATGATTGAATCAGATAATTCATGATGTTTTCATATTGCACGATAAAAAACTCAAGCTGTATTTAGGGCTGTAATTTCACTCATAGACTCGTAATGCACTTGTTTAGATAGTCTGTTCACAACTATCAGAATATTGATTGTCGAATTTTCGTTCAGATTCTTACTTTCAGATACTGTCACAATGAAATTCATGACTATGTCTTTTCAGCGATGATTGAGTACATCAAGAGACTTCAAAGCTCTCTGATATTTTTCTCTAGAGATCTTCACTTGAGAGCATAGATGACAATTGTGTACGAAGCGAGCTACTGTCTTGATCATTTTGAGTCAGTAATAATGACGACTGAGTATTTTGTAAGTCTTGACTCTTTCTGAATGACTCACAATAGACATGTCATGACTTAACTGAAGCAGACGTAGTTGCAGTTTCTCATCTTCAAGTATCAATAGTCTATCTCTATAGTAGACTCGATCACTTCGCAGCATACATTTCGCTAACGAAAATTCTTTAAGCTTTCGTTGATCATCTCTTAATGCAGTTATCATGATCTGTACTCATTCATCATTGAAATAGACTGCGAAGAGTTGTTCTTCTAGCTCATTCATAGACATTTTCTCTGATGATTCAGACTGCTCAGAGATCACTGATTCGCTCTTCGAGTCACTTGATTCAAATGCTTCAGAGTCACTATCGTCGAGAACATTGATTAAGACTTGAATTTTCAGGTTTTTTAATTTTAGCACGATCTGTCACTGATGTTCTCGACGACTATTCTCTTCATTCAAGAAAAGATCTTCTGATCGACGTGTGAGTGCATCGACTCGAGTGTTCAATTCATTCGAACGATACATGATTTTGAAGTTAAATCGAGAGAGAAATTCTGACCATCTGACTTGTCTTCGACTAAGCAGCTTAATTGACATGAAATATTCTAGATTCTTGTGATCGAAAATGATCTCAATGAGATCTAACGTGTCTTTCAGTTCGAGTCTTCATTTCTCAAAAGCTCTGATTATAGCTAGAAGTTTCTTGTCATAAATCTCGTAGTTGCATTCTGCGAGTAGCATTTTGAAAGAGAAATAGATCACA
>JAABUK010003371.1_pt1 | contig 27105 bp, 25 predicted proteins | sample 5559141 | NCBI WGS metagenome assembly JAABUK01 (sample SAMN10711869, study PRJNA513367) | rock metagenome | isolation source: Antarctica rocks | place: Antarctica: Victoria Land, Pudding Butte nord | collected 2016-01-03
CGGCAGAAAAGTTGATTGGTCAACCAAATCCTATTGGTGAAAAAATACATTGGTCCGACCAGGTGTATACTGTAACAGGTGTTGTAAAAGATATTGTAATGGAATCGCCGTATAAGCGTGTTCAGCCTTCCATATTTTTGCTAAGTTATCAGGGCGTTAACATAATTAATATCAGGATAAAGGCAACTGCATCTTTGAGTAAAGCTCTTGTAAAAATTGAGAATGTTTTTAAGAAATATGATCCGGAAAGCTCTTTCGAATACCAATTTACAGATGAAGAATATGCAAGAAAATTCGGCGATGAAGAACGCATTGCCAATCTCTCCACTGTGTTTGCTGTACTGGCTATTTTCATTTCATGCTTAGGATTATTTGGTCTTGCATCGTTTGTAGCAGAACAACGCACCAAAGAAATCGGCGTAAGAAAGGTGTTAGGCGCATCAGTGTTTAATCTATGGAAATTGCTGAGCAAGGATTTTGTACTGCTTGTTTTTATTTCATTGTTAATTGCTGTTCCTGTAGCCTACTATTTTATGTATAATTGGCTGCAGAATTATCAATATAGAACAATATTATCATGGTGGATTTTTGCGGCAGCAGGTATTGGCGCGTTACTGATTACATTATTAACGGTAAGCTTCCAAACAATAAAAGCTGCGATAGCAAATCCTATAAAGAGTTTACGGACTGAATAATAGAACCACGATTTATTGGATTAGAAAGGATAAGGAGAACAATTATAAATAGCAAACACGACTTAAAATAAAAATTATGATAAAAAACTATTTCAAACTTGCCTGGAGAAACATTACTAAACATCGTTTTTATGCTTTTGTAAATATAGCAGGATTGTTTGCAGGCATTACGTTCGCTTTGCTTATCGGCGCTTATGTGTGGGGAGAATTACAGGTAAATAGAAATCTGAAAAATGCAGACAGGCAGTACTTTTTAAAGAGCGAATGGAAAGACCCAAATATGGGTGTTGATATTGCAACACTTGGCCCCATTGCAAAAAGATTGAAGGAAGATTATCCTGATCTTGTAGAAAATTATTACAGATGGGATGGCATCACTTCTGTGGTATCAAAGGGCGACAAGCATCTCCGTGAAAACATACAATTGGGTGACAGCACCTTACTTTCGATGTATGGCTTTAAACTGCTGCATGGCGATGCAGCAACAGCTTTAGTGCAACCTTTTTCTGTGGTGATAACAAAGGATATGGCTGAAAAATATTTTGGCAAAACGGATGTGGTGGGTGAAACCATCAACATCCAAAGTTTTTCCGGTGCCAGAAAAGATTTTGCCATTACGGGTGTGCTGAAGGAAATACCTGATAATTCTGTTACGCATTTAAATCAGGCTAACCTAAATACTTTTTTTATTCCAACCAATACATATACTTATTTCGGAAGGGCGGACTTTGATGTATGGACAAATATTTATGTGCCATCCTATATTGAATTGCAGAAAGGCGTTGCCCCAGCAAGCTTAGACAAAGCAATCAGCCAGTTGATACAAACCAATGCACCCGACGGCATTAAACAAAATTTGAAAATACAAGCTGTTCCGATAATGGATTATTATTTGCAAAAAGACAATGCTGTTGTAAAACGGATGCTTTATGCATTGTCATTTGTTGGGTTCTTTATTTTGCTGATGGCTGTGGTAAATTTTATCAATATTGCCATCAGCAGCTCAGGAAACCGCATGAAAGAAATTGGTGTTCGTAAAGTGCTCGGTGGCCTTCGTTCACAATTAATTCTTCAGTTTCTTACAGAGTCATTCATACTTGTGCTGATTGCAACTGCGTTGGCATTGGCTGTGTATCCTTTTGCCAGACCTGTGTTTTCAGAAATGGTGGGCAAATCAATTCCATCGCTTTTATCGTTTCCGTTATATTTTATTTTTATTCCAATAGCGTTGATTTTGGTTACTGGTTTGCTTGCGGGTTTGTATCCTGCATTTGTTTTATCGTCTATCAATACGGTAAATTCTTTAAAAGGAAAATTAAATACCGTTAAAGAAAATGTTCTTTTGCGTAAGTCTCTTGTGGGTTTTCAATTTGCTATTGCATTGGTTGTATTAATTGCTGCAGCAATTGTTACGCAACAGGTATCGTATTTTTTCAGCCAGAGCTTAGGCTATAATAAAGAATATGTTGTTGCATCACAAGTTGCAAGAGATTGGTCGCCTGCCGGTGTTAGGAAAATGGAAACCATCCGCAATGAATTTGCAACCATCCCACAAGTAAGCAGTGTTACGCTTTCTTACGATATCCCAAATGGCAGTTTTGGCGGACCGCAAGTTTATAAAGCAAGCGCCGATTCTACACATGCAATTGCCATGCAGTCTTTGATAACAGATGAAAATTATTTAAGCACTTACGGAATACAATTAAATAATGGGAAATTTTTTGACAGCCGCCAACTTGACTCCGGCAAAGTGGTGCTAAACGAAAAAGCAGTTGCTGCACTGGGCTATAAAAATTCATCAGATGCAATAGGGCAACAGCTCCGCATTCCCGGCGACCCAACAACATTTACAGTAAAAGGCGTCACCAATGATTTTCATTTGGGTTCTATGCAGCAGGCCATCCAGCCGATGATATTTTTTAATGTAACAACCTCTGTTGTTCACCGCTACCTTTCATTCAAACTAAAGCCCGGTAATGTAAGTGCCGGCATCGAAGCCATACAAAAAAAGTGGGCAACACTGCTTCCGGGCAGTTCTTTTGAATTTAGTTTTATGGATGATACCCTGAAGAAATTATATGCCACAGAACTGCAATTGAAAAAGGCAGCTTATGCTGCCACGCTCTTATCATTTATCATTGTACTGTTAGGTGTACTTGGTTTGATATCATTAAGCATTCATAAACGGGTAAAAGAAATCGGCATACGAAAAGTATTGGGTGCATCTGTTTCTAATATTATGCTCTTGTTTGTTAAGGAGTTTGTCATAATTATTTTAGCAGCGGCTATTGTTGCATGCCCTGTTGCCTGGTGGGTAATGAATAACTGGTTGAACAACTATGCGTATCACATAACTATTTCTATGCTGCCTTTTGTTTCGTCAATAATTATTTTAGCAGTCATTACCTTATTGCTGATTGGGTTTCAAACAATAAAAGCTGCTATTGCAAATCCGGTGAAGAGTTTGAGGACAGAATAACAACCGATTAGTAAAGAAAATAACAAAAACAAATAAATGTATGATAAACAACTATTTCAAAATTGCATGGCGCAATATGATGCGTCACAAAGCTTACTCAGGTATTAATATTTTGGGATTAGCTATTGGTATTGCCGCGTGCATGCTGATTTTGGCGCCACCGCAGGCAGCCTTTGGTTTACATTGTCAAAAGATTTTTTAAAACCTGTTGTAATTGCTTTTGTTATCGCTGCTCCCGTGGCTGCATGGGTTATACAAAAAGTACTGCAGCAAATGGATTATCACATTCAATTATCGTGGTGGATGTTTGTAGTCGTGGCAGTGGCGGTTGTTTTTATTGCTGTTATTACGGTTAGTTATAATGGGGTGAAAGCTGCTATTGCAAACCCAATAAAGAGTTTAAGAACGGAATAATAGAACCACGATTTATTTGATTAAGAAAATACCTGGACACAAAATTACTGTAATCGTGATTTATGAATTTATCTGATTAAGCTTAATCTGGCCGAAGATAAGAATTTGAGGTCTCTCCTTACCGCAATCAACTGTATCAAAACCGTACAGTTTTTTGTATCAAAACAGTACAGTTACGTTTGAGCTTTTTAAGCAGAAGGTTGATTATCAACTGCTTTTGAAATTGGTTTTATGTTTGAACTGATCACTGGTGATTACCATCTTTTGTAGCCATAAACCATAAATATTATGTTCAAAAACTATTTCAAAACAGCGTTAAGAACTTTTAGTAAAAACAAGGTCACTACCGGTATTAATGTGCTTGGGCTTTCAATTGGCATTAGTGCAGCGCTTATCATTTTAATGGTAATTCAGTACGATTTTAGTTTTGATAAATATGAGCCCGGCAGGGAAAATATTTATCGCATCGTTACTGATGGCGACGGAGGGAAAAATGCAGGTGTGCCTGTGCCTTTGCATCAAAATATGCAAAGCACAAGCGGAATACAGCACATTACAGAAATTCTTCCATATCCATATGACGGTAGTAAGATTAAAGTTTCCATTCCGCAGGGCAATAATAAAGCACCGCAGGCTTTTAAAAATCAGGAAAAGATTGCTTTTACAGATAATGCCTATTTTTCCATATTTCCGCACGAATGGATGGCAGGTAACACAAAAACGGCACTCAAAAATCCGTTTGAAGTTGTGTTAAGCGAAAGTTATGCTAACCGGTATTTTCCGGGTATTTCGCCTGAAAAATTAATTGGCAAAACAGTAATCCTTAGCGATACTATTCTAACATCTGTTACCGGCGTTGTAAAGGATTTAAAAGCCAACAGCGATTTTGAATATAAAATATTTATTTCCTCACCAACCATTACTGCCTCAAACCTCAAAACAAACTACAGTTGGGATGAATGGGGTTTTACCAATTCCGCATATCAAACAATAGTAAAACTTTATCCGCAGGTACGGCCTGCCCAGGTAAATAAGCAGATTGCAGCCATTTCTAAAGAACATAGCTCCGGATCCGATGCCAATAAAACTATTCATCGCTTACAACCATTAAGTGATGTGCATACCAACACCGATTTTGATGGACCAGTTGATATATCAACTGTTCGTAATCTTATACTCTTAGCCGTTTTCCTGCTTTTATTAGGCGCTATCAATTTTATAAACTTATCAACAGCTCAAGCTACACAGCGTGCAAAAGAAATTGGTATCCGTAAAACAATGGGCAGTAAAAAAAGCCAGTTGATATTTCAGTTCTTGTCCGAAACATTTTTGCTCACATTATTTACTGCTGTTTTATCTGTTGCTATTACACCATTGTTATTAAAAACCTTTACAGGTTTTATTCCCGAGGGGTTAAAGTTCAGTTATTTGTACGATCAGCCTATTGTATGGTTTTTCTTTTTGTTATTAATAGTGATTGTAAGTGTTGTTGCAGGTTTATACCCGGCATTCATACTTACAAAATTTCAACCGGTAGCTGTTCTAAAAAATAATGTAGTAACCCACACTGGTGTAAGCCGTAGCGCATGGATGCGTAAAACACTCATTGTATTCCAGTTCATCATTGCACAGGTTTTTATTATTGGAATGATGGTGGTTGATAAACAGATACATTATTCCTTGCAAAAAGATATGGGCTTTAGAAAAGATGCTATTATTAACTTTTATGTGCCTTTAGATTTCTCTAATCCTAATAATAAAAAATTCATTCTCAAAGATGAACTAAGCAAAATTCCTGAAGTACAACAAGTGAGCTTAGGCAATCAGTCGCCTGCTTTTAATGGCCAGATGGGCACCCAGGTGTCTTGTAAAGAAAAGGGTAAAGATGTTAAATTAAGTGTTGATTCAAGAAATGGAGATACTGCATTTTTAAGTGTTTATAATATTGAACTAATAGCAGGCAGAAATATAATGGCTTCCGATTCAGCAACTGAATTTTTAATAAATGAAACACTTGCAAGGCAGATTGGTTTTCAAAATCCTGCGGAAGCAGTTGGCCATTTTTTGGGTTTTAATAATTCTCAGAAACCAATTGTTGGCGTGATGAAGGATTTTAATCAGGCTTCTGTAAGGAGTGTGATACATCCTTTGGTTTATTATGCCGCTCCTAAATACGGGTATGTAATGCATGTTGCACTTCAGTCAAACCCGGCTACATGGAACACCGCCATCAATAAAATGCAGACAGCATGGAAAACCATTTATCCTGATGTGGATTTTGATTATACATTTTTAGATCAAAAGATCGAGGACTTTTATAAAGCCGATCAACAACTTTCTACATTATTGACATGGGCTTCCGCTGTTGCAATTATCATTAGTTGTTTAGGGCTGCTGGGGCTCGTAATTTTTGTTACCAATAGCCGCATCAAAGAAATAGGAGTGCGTAAAATATTGGGAGCTTCTGTAACACAGATCATCACTTTGTTGTCTGTTGATTTTGTAAAATTAATCTCTGTTGCTTTTATAATTGCTGTACCTGTTGCATGGTGGGCATTGCATAACTGGCTTCAAAACTTTGCCTATCATACAAGCTTAAGCTGGTGGATATTTTTATTAAGCGGAATTATAATGATAACAGCAGCACTTACAATTTTATGTATAAGAGCAGGCAAAGCAGCAATGGCTAACCCGGTAAAGAGTTTGAGAACAGAGTAATCTGAACCTGGATTTGGAAGGATTTATTGGATTGTGAGGAAAGATGTGAATCTTGGAACTTTTGAGTGTGTATCAAATCAAAACTTATTTATAAAATCAACAGCATTTAAAATGGGAATGCCACGAAATGGATGCAGTACAAGCAGGTCTTTATCTCCGGTAATAATACATGAGGCATTTGCAGAAGTGGCTAATTCAAGAAATTTGTTGTCTTTGGGGTCACGGCAAACATTTATTGCTTCTGATATTTCATGGAAAATTAAAAGATCTTTTATTTCATTTAAAATCACTAACCGCATTTTTAATGAAACATATTTATCAAATTTGGGCCGTACAATAACATCGCATAACTCATTGTATGTTTCAAAACTTGCAGGTATTTTACCTAACCGTTTGATTTTGTCGAATGCCAATGTGGGGCTTGAATGCTCAAATAAAATGGCGCTGATAAGGATATTAGTATCTATAACAAAAAAGTTATTCTTCATTCAGGAGTTGTTGAAGTTTCTCTTCAGTAAGTCCGTTTTTAGCCGCCTCTTCTCTTACGATCTTCAACAAATTTTCAAAGTTAGCTTCTTTTACTTTTTCAGAAAGCTCATCTATTTGCCCTTCAAAACTTTTTTCAAGCTGGCTTTTAATCTTCGGGGGTACATTTCGCCACTTCTTTGCGGTTGCATCATCTACTTCAATTACTATTCGTTCCATAACATCAATTTAAACAGTATAAACCAAATTTACAAAAATAAAACTACTGATAACATTCATACTATTAAATAAGAAAAAATAAAATCAGTTCAAACCAAAACATGAAACACATAATAATCGCTGCACTAACCATCTTTTTTATAACAGCTTGTACTAACAACAAACATCCCGTTCGTACAGAAAGAATGAATGACAACAACACAAAAATGAAAATTGAAGATGATGGAAAAACTTTGAGCATGATGGTAAAAACAAAAAATACTGAAAACCCAATTGAATATAATGAAAGTTTCGATGTAAGAGATATGAATGATAAACAGAAAGAAAAATTAAAAAACCATATTCTTGATTCTCTTGGTATAAAAATAAAATAACTAACATGCTGAAAAATTATTTTAAAACACTGCTCCGCAACATGCAGAAAAACAAACTGCATACTGCTATTAACGTTATTGGTATGGCTGTGGCATTTACCTGCAGTATTCTTTTGTTGCTTTTTGTGTACCAGCAGTTTTCTTTTGATACATTTCATGCCAATAAGGATAATTTGTTTGAGGTGTACCGGACTTCCAACAGGCCGCAGGGAGTTGAGAAAAACAGCTCAATGGGCTATCCTGCTGCTCCGGCTTTAAAAGCGGAAGGCATTGGCGTTGAAAAGGCAACACGATATAAATACGGTGGCCGCCGAGTAAAGTACAAAGACAAAGAACTGGATTTACAGGTAATTCTTGTAGACAACGATTTCTTTAGTATGTTTTATGGAAATCATTGGTCATATCGGCTGTATTAAAAGATTTTCCTATAAATTCTTCTATCAATTTTGATGTATTGGCAAGGCCTGAACTTAGCCCGGACTATGCAGCGAATAAAGATAAATGGGATAATCAGCACCACGTTGTCTATGTGCAGCTATCGGCAAATACAACAAAGACCCAGGCAGAAAACCAGTTGCGGAATTTCAAAAAAAAGTATGAACCTGATGAGGTTGCTTTTATGAAAAATAAAGGGTACAAAGCAGATGCTAACGGCGATTTTTCTTCCATGAATCTGTTGCCTTTGACAGAGACTCATTTTGATGCTGCTTTCAACGGAAGGGCAACAAGTAAACCTTTGCTGTACGTTATAATGCTGGTTAGCTTTGTTATCATTCTTATTGCTTGTTTTAATTTTATCAACCTCACTATCGGTTTATCTTTTACCCGTACAAAAGAAATGGGCATTCGAAAATGCCTTGGTGCAGGAAGGCGGCAGGTTTGGCTGCAGATATGGGGCGAAAGCTTATTTACCGTTTTAACAGCAATGATTATTGGCATCATATCCATAATTCTGTTATTAAAATTCATTAACAAAACATCTGCCGCCGGGTTAGACAGCTCATTATTCTACCAGCCGGTCGTAGTGTTTATGTTATTGGGTATCCTGCTTTTTGTATCATTTATTGCTTCAGGATATCCATCTTTTATTATGGGAAAATTGAAAACAGTTGAAATTTTAAAAGGTAAAATTTCACTAAAAAAACCCGGTTTGTTTCGCAGTGCATTAATAGTTGTTCAGTTTGCAATCGCCTGTGTGCTTATCTGCAGTACCATTGTTATTTACCGCCAGTTCCAACATTTACGCAATGCGCCGCTTGGGTATAATACATCAACTGTCATAAGCATACCTATACATAACCCCGGTGAAGGAAGACAAATTGTAAACGCAATGCGCACAAGGCTTTCTTCACAATCTTCTGTAATCAGCGTAAGCGGCTCTTCCGTTAACCTTGGTCTTGGTCAGGACCGTGGCACCAGCAAAATAGGACTGGGATTTGATTATAACGGCAGATCAGTAAGAACCAACCTGATGCCTGCAGATTATGATATTTTAAAAACATTAAATATAGTACCGAAAGAAGGCAGAGACTTCACATCAGGATACGTAACCGACAGCAGTCATGCCGTGATTGTAACAGAAAGTATGGCTAAACAGTTATCTGATAAAAGCGTAATCGGTCTGTCATTTTTAAGTGACAGCAGTCAGCCAAAATGGAACATTATTGGCGTTATTCCTGATTTTCATTTGTACTCAATGCATGAGAAGGCTCAACCACTTATGATAATAAATAGCAATGGACAGCTTGACTACATTTTAGTCAGGGTAAATACGCAAAATGCCATTGCAACAATGAACCTTGTAAAAGCAGCGTACGCACAGGCAGAACCCAATACAGAATTTAAAGGATCGTACGTAAACGAAAATGTTGAACGCTGGTATGCCAATGAGCAAACGCTTGCTAAAATGTTTTCTATTGCCGCATTGGTTGCCATTGCACTCTCCTGCATGGGATTGTTCGGTATTGCCTTTATCGTCATTCAGCAAAGAGTAAAAGAAATAGGCGTACGAAAAGTATTGGGTGCATCTGTTGGCAGCGTAGCGGTGCTGGTTACCAAAGAATTTATTAAACCCGTTCTCGTTGCTATGCTGATTGCAATACCGGTTGCCTGGTGGGCGATGAATAAATGGCTGCAAAATTTTGATTACCGTATAACGATTCAATGGACGATATTTTTAGCAGCCGCTTTTGTTGCAGTATTTATTGCTGTGGCTACGGTAAGTATTCAGGCGATAAAAGCAGCGGGGGCAAATCCGGTTAAGAGTTTGAGAACAGAGTAACAGAACCATGATTTTTTGGATTAGAAAGGATTATGAGGAAAATAAAGGTTTATATGTCAGAACAATCAATCATTAAAAAAAAATGCCTGTAACAAAATATGAATACAAAAGCCCCGGTTGTGAGGCCAGGGCTTTTGTAAGAAATTTATGAAAATAGTTATGCTACTTTCAGCATGCTCATCTTGCTCTTTCCAAATTGTCTTTCGGCGTATTCAAGCGTTACATGCAAAGTTTTCTGGCCCGAACTGGGAAGTTCGTACATAGCATCCGTTAAAATACTTTCGCAAATGCTTCTTAAACCGCGGGCGCCTAATTTGTACTCCAGTGCTTTAGTAACCATAAAGTCATATACATTATTATCAATGGTAAGGGTTATGCCTTCCAGCTCAAACAAACGGTTGTATTGCTTCATAATGCTGTTTTTAGGCTCTGTTAAAATAGCTCTTAAAGTTTCAGCATCCAAAGGATTTAAGTAAGTGACTACAGGCAAACGACCTAACAGCTCCGGTATTAATCCGAAAGATTTTAAATCCTGCGCATTTATAAACTGCAAAAGGTTTTTTCTCTGGTAATCCTGCAGTTGCTTGTTTACGTTAAAACCGATTGCATTGGTATTAACCCTGCGGGCAATTACCTTATCAATTCCATCAAAAGCGCCGCCGCAAATAAACAATATGTTTTGCGTATTTACTTTGATCATTTTTTGTTCGGGATGCTTTCTGCCGCCTTGCGGAGGTACCAAAACTTCAGTCCCTTCCAGCATTTTCAGCAATCCCTGCTGCACGCCTTCGCCGCTTACGTCGCGGGTTATAGACGGGTTATCACCTTTTCGGGCTATTTTATCAATCTCGTCAATATATACTATTCCTCTTTCTGCAGCATTGACATCATAGTTGCAGTTTTGCAGCAAACGGGTGAGCATGCTTTCCACATCTTCACCTACATAACCTGCTTCGGTAAATACGGTTGCATCTACTATAGCAAAAGGCACATTTAAGAGACGGGCGATTGTTTTGGCTAATAATGTTTTACCCGTTCCGGTTTCTCCAACCATTATGATATTGCTTTTTTCAATTTCAATATCGGATTCCGTCTGGCGGTATTGCAAACGTTTATAATGATTATAAACAGCCACAGCCAATACTTTTTTCGCATCATCCTGTCCTATTATATATTCGTCCATGAACTTCTTTATTTCCACAGGCTTACGCACGGTAAGCTTGAAAGAAGCCGGCTGCGATTCAGTTTTCAATTGTAATTCCTGGGCAATTATCTCCTGGGCGTGTTCCACGCAGTTTTCGCAAATATGTCCATCCTGTCCTGCGATAAGTATTTTTACTTCATCACGGCTTCTTCCGCAGAAAGAACAATGTAAATGACTTTGTTTAGGCATAATAAAATTATCTTTTTCACAGGTGTTTTAAAAACCAACGTTATACAAGATGTTTGTGAAACTGCTGATACCTGTAAAAGATTACAAAAATATAAAAAACGCTGCTAAATAAGCTTTAATATTTCAGCTTGTTCAGCAGCACTGGCACTGTAAAAATGTTTATAGCTTTTCTAAAATACTATCCACAATTCCATATTCAACTGCTTCTTTAGGATCCATCCAGTAATCACGGTCAAAATCTTTCATAATCTGGTCAAATGTTTTATCACAGTTCTCAGCCAAAATTCTTGCGCCCAGCTCTTTTGTTTTTTGGGTTTGAACTGCCTGTATCTCAAGATCTGCACTGGTTCCCTGAAAATATCCTCCTAAGCTTGGTTGGTGTATCATCACTTCACCATGAGGGTAAATTGAACGCTTTCCCTTTATTCCGGCGCTTAATAATATAGAGCCCATACTCGCTGCCAGTCCCATACAAATAGTGCTTACCGGAGAGCCAAGCATTTTCATAGTATCATAAATAACCATACCACTTGTAACCACTCCGCCAGGACTGTTTATGTATAATTTTATTTCTTCCCCGGGTTTATCGCTGTCTAATAACAGCAGCTTGCTTACCACGTCTCTTGCACTTTTATCTTCCACCACGCCCCAAAGGTAAACGGCTCTTTTTTCGAAAAATTGTTTTTCAAGCTTTTTGGCTAATATCCTACTTTCAGGAGATGGCTGGTCTTCTTTTGGTTTTTCCTCTTCGTCCATCCTGAGAGGATTAACGGTATATTTTGAAATAATCATGTGTTGCTGCTGTTTTTATTTAAAAGTATCTTGTAAATTATTCTCCTTCTTTTGCTTGCGGGGATTTATTAGTAAAACCTCGTCAACAAGGCCGTAAGCCTTTGCTTCTTCAGCGCTCATCCAAAAGTCTCTGTCGCTGTCTTTGGCAACTTCTTCAGCAGATTTGCCTGTATGAAAAGCAATGATCTCGTACAATTCTTTCTTAATTTTCTTGATTTCGTTTACTGTTATCAAAATGTCTGTTGCCTGTCCGCCAATACCGCCGCTTGGCTGGTGCATCATAACGCGGCTGTGTTTTAAAGCAGTCCGTTTGCCTTTGACACCGGCACACATTAACACTGCGCCCATGCTTGCGGCAATGCCGGTACAAATAGTAGATACATCGGGACCGATGAACTGCATAGTGTCATAAATGCCTAAACCCGCATACACACTGCCTCCCGGGCTATTGATATACATCTGGATATCGCGGGTACGGTCGGTGCTTTCCAAAAAAAGCAACTGGGCAGTAACGATATTAGCTACATAGTCATTTATACCTTCGCCCAAAAATATAATTCTGTCCATCATCAACCGGCTGAATACGTCCATACTTGCCACATTCAAAGGCCTTTCTTCTATAATGTAGGGCGTAAGATTGGTAACCTGGTGCTGTTGAAAATTGTGCAGCGAGGCACTGCTGATGCCATGGTCTTTTACAGCATATTTTTCAAATTCTTTTCCAAAATTCATTTATGGTAATTTATTATTAATGTAATTTAATTGAAACAAGCGGTAGTTCAAATATTATGCAAAGTAAAATATGCGACAAAATAGCACTTTAAGCTGTAATAGTATTAAATAATTGTCTTTTACGGTAGCTTACAGAGCAAAAAAATAAGGCCAGACCTGCGTCTGACCTTATTTTTTATCTTATAGGTATTAATGGCTGTGATGATGCTCCTTTGCTGCCAGTTCTTCGGGCGTTACCAGGTCTTCAATTACATTTACCTGCTGTTCTAACGCATTAAACAGCTTGTTAGTTTGAAGTTGGTAATAGGTATTTTCAATAAATTTTTTGTCCTTCAGCATACTTTCCGCATAGCTGTCAAGCCATGGAGCTTCTTCTGTGCTTTGTGCGCCCATGTAACCCATTATCTGTTGCTTTGCAAAATCTTTAATTTCTTCAGGGGCTACACTTACCTCAAATTGACTGGTCAATTGAGCTGTTATCAAGGTCCATTTCAAGGAATTGGCAAAAGACGGATATTCTTTTTCTGCCTCTTCGGCAGTTATTGGCTCTTCTTGTCCTTTTTGCATCCACCGTTTCAAAAAATTTGCTGGAAATTCCATTTGCACATTATCAACTAACTGGTGATATAGCTGGTCATACAATTGATTGCGGCTTTGCGCTTCGTATTGCTGTTCCAATGTTTCCTTAACTGCCTTACGAAAATCTTCTTCGTTGGTTATATCCTTTCCGGCAAAAGCCTGTGAAAAAAATTCTTCATTCATTTCAGGCTTTTCCACCAGCCCGACTTTGGTGATAGTCATTTTAAAATATTTATCAAGCGAAGCCGTATCTTCCTTTGCAAGACCGAGATCACCGGCTATCCATTCTCTTTCTTTCTCGTCAAAAGCATTGTTTAACTGCAATAATATCGGGTCATCTTTCTTTTTTCCCATTAACTGATCACGAAAACCCGGAGCAAAATATTTAACTAACAAAGAATTTCCTTTATTTATCCCGTCTTCAATTTCATTTCCTTCAGTATCCGTCTCTGCAAAGGTCACATTCAATACATTATCTTCTGTGGTCACTTCTTCAGGATCGGTCATTTTACCATACCTGGTCTTTAAACGCTCGACCTCTTCATCAATCATGTTTTCAGTAACGTCAACCTTATGGCGGGTAACAGTAATATTTTTAATGTCAATATTAATGGCAGGTTTCAGCCCGATCTCGAAAGCAAAAGCATAATCAGACGGATTGTTCATATCCAGTTGCCGTGCATCTATATCAAGCGGCAGCGGCTGACCGATAATGTCAGGCTTTTCCTCCTGCATATATTGATTAAGCTCTTTTTCTGCTGTTTTAAGCACTTCATCTGTAAAAACACTGCTTCCCTGCATTTTCCTGATCATGCCTGCAGGAACCATTCCTTTACGAAAACCGGGAAGATTAGCAGTTTTTGCATATTTTTTCAATGATTGCTCAAATGCCGGCAGGTAATCATCTTTAGAAAGCCTGACGGTTAATTTGTCATTGAGCAAACCTATATTCTCTCTGGAAATAGTAGCCATACTTTTTTATTTGATATGAAAATTATAAAAATTTACACAGACAAAGAATGTCTGCAGATTTTAGGGCTGCAAAGGTAAGTTTTATCAGGAAGAAAAGTCACTTATTATTGCCTTTAACCATTCAAAAGCAGGTTTTTTTTTAAAGAAAGAATATTTTTAAGCAGTTGCCTGAGATCGGATAGCTCCAACAAAATGTAAAAATTCCTGATTAGAAAAACAGGAATAACAGTAGAGTAACGGAAGAAAAATGAGCACTTTTACCACTTTTAAATTCTGCTCCAAAACATCTTCAATTCGGTTTTTTTATTAGTTTTGAGATATGTCAGTTGAAATTGTTTTGCCATCGGCAGAAGCCTACGCGGCACAATACACAAGCCCGGAAGAAGCGGTTATGCATTTTATAAATGAAGAAACAGTTGAAACCCATACTGATGCCCACATGCTCAGCGGCCACGTACAGGGAAAATTTTTAACATTTATAAGCCAATTAATACAACCAAAATACGTCCTTGAAATAGGAACCTTTACCGGCTACAGCGCTTTATGTCTTGCAGAAGGGCTGGCAGACGGCGGGCAATTGCACACAATAGAAATAAGGCAGGAAGATGCTGACATTGCGTTAAAAAATTTTATGAATGCAAAAAAAGATCATATTATTACCTTACATACCGGAAACGCAAAAGAAATAATACCAACGCTGCCATACCAGTGGGATTTAGTGTTTATAGATGCAGATAAGGTAAGTTATATAGAATATTATGAACTTGTTTTGAAGCAATTATCAAAAAAAGGTGTTATCATTGCTGATAATGTATTATTTCACGGGCAGGTGCTTGAAGAGCCCGTTAAAGGAAAAAATGCTCTGGCAATAGACGCATTTAATAAACACGTAACCGGCGATCCTGAAGTTGAGCAGGTAATGCTCACGATCAGGGACGGATTACTTTTAATAAAAAAGAAATAATGACAAACTGTTTTCGCCTTATTTCAGCAACACTGCTTTCTTCTATCTTATTATTATCTGCATCGTTCGGTCAGACAGAAAAGCAAAGAATAGATGCTTATGTAAGTCAATACAAGGATTTTGCAATTGATGAAATGCTGAGAACGGGCATTCCGGCTGCGGTAACACTTGCGCAGGGAATCCTGGAAACAGCCGGCGGACAAAGTGATCTCGCTGCTTTGGCTAATAATCATTTTGGTATAAAGTGCAAGTCTGAATGGACCGGTGAAACAATGTCGCACGATGATGATGCTAAAAATGAGTGCTTTAGAAAATATGCATGTGCAGCAGACTCTTATAAAGACCATTCTGACTTTCTGAAAACAAGACCTTGTTATGCATTTCTTTTTAAGCTTGACCCAACCGATTATGAAGGATGGGCAAAAGGTTTAAAAAAAGCAGGATATGCCACCAATCCCGCGTATGCACAAAAATTAATAAGACTGATTGTAGAAAACAGTTTGCAGGATTATACTTTGCTCGCTTTAAACAGCGGAAGTAAACATGAAGAAATTTTTGCAAATGAAAACAAAACGGCTATTGAACCGGATCAGTCAGAAGTAAGTGCAAGTGTTTTTGCTGATGAAGCAACTGCAGTTAAACCAGCGCTTGCAATGAAAGTTTCAGAAGAAAAAACAAGAAAAACAATCTATCCCGTTAATGAGGTTTTTAGTATAAATGATACAAAAGTTATTTACGTGGCAGCAGGCACTTCTTTACTTGCATTGGCAAATAATTACAATATTGCTCTAAAAAAACTTATTGAGTTTAATGAGCTTGACGAGACGGATATTCTTAATCTGGCTCAATTAATTTTCCTGGAAAAAAAATCGAAAAAAGGTACTAAAGATATCCATATAGTTGTTGCCAATGAAACTATCCGCGACATAGCCCAGGAAGAAGGAATACAACTGGCAACGATAATGGAATACAATGGTTTGCAAAAAGGTATGGAACCAGCTTCAGGAGAAAAAGTTTATCTTAAATATCCGGCGCCTTCTTCTCCCCGGTTGGCTGTTGCAACAAGTCATAAAACCGCTGTGGCCATGTAAATAAGAGATTATCTTGTGCGAAATTTTCAGGATGAAAGATACCATTCGTGTTCATGACAAAAACTTTGTCCCCTATTTATCTGCTGACAAAATTATGGATAAGGTGAAAGAAGTCGCACAGCAAATCAACAACGAATACGAAGGAAAAAAGCCTCTTTTTATCTCTGTTCTCAATGGCTCGTTTATGTTTTCTGCAGATTTATTTAAGTACATAAACGTGGAAGCTGAAATTTGTTTTATAAAACTTGCATCCTATAAAGGAACCGAAAGCTCAAGCCAGATTATTACTGCGATCGGTTTGGATAAGGACATTACCAACCGTGATGTTATAATAGTAGAAGATATTGTTGATACAGGCAAAACACTTAACTGGTTCTTACCGCAGGTTCTTAACCAGCATCCTGCTTCGCTAAAAATAGCCGTCCTGCTGCATAAAGCTGAAGCAACGGTTTTTCCGGTTAAAATTGACTATACATGTTTTACCATCCCCGACAAATTTGTAGTAGGCTACGGGCTTGACTATGAGGGTTTGGGAAGAAATTTTGCACAATTGTACCAACTTCAGGAAGATTAAGTGTTGCAGAACCACGATTTACAGGTTTTTAAGAATGATTTTGAGGAAATAAAAACTTGTTTTAATTTTCTGTTTTAAGTGTTAAAACTTTTCTTTTATCTACTAATAAAGAAAAAATCAGAACGCTTTAAAAACGTAAGATGTGAGATTATTTTTACTTACTTCCTTTTTATTGTTATCTTTTTCAGGTTTCTCTCAATATTATTTAAGAGGCGAACTGAAAGACGGGCAGGGTCAGGGTATAGCCGGGGCAAAAATTACTCTTTTCTCAAAAGGAAACTTTCCGTACTATACGGGAAATTCCGGAGCATTTGGTATTCCTGTCAGCTTAAAGACGGACACAATCACTTTCTCGCTTGAAGGTTACGATACACTAAAAACGCCTGTTGTTACAACTGACTATGGAAATTTTATTCTGAAGATGACAAGCAGGAAAGCAACAATGACAACCGTGCACCTTTCTTCTCTCACTAAAAACCTGCATACCGAAACAAATGAATACACAACCGATGACGGCGAAAGCTATTCTTCCACTATAGAAAATCCTTTTGCTGATACAAAAAATTATCCTGAAACCGCCTTTTCGCTTCATGTAGACCGGGCAAGCTACAGCAACATAAGAAGATTTTTAAAAGCAAAGAAAAAGCCGCCTGCAGATGCAGTCAGAATTGAGGAAATGCTTAATTACTTCAATGTAAGATCAAAACCGGCCGTTATTCTTCAAAAGACTTTTTTGTTCACTTCAAATCTTACTTCGTGCCCCTGGAATGCAAAAAATCAATTATTATTTATCAACCTTCAGGCAAAAAAAATCAACCTTGAAAAGACACCTGCCGCCAATCTCGTTTTCTTAATAGACGTATCAGGAAGCATGGATGAGGAAAACCGTTTGCCTTTATTAAAAAGCGCTTTTAAACTGTTGGTTGAAAATTTGAGAAGCAAAGACCTTGTTTCAATTGTTACGTATGGCGACAAAGTTACTGTAGCATTGGAGCCAACACATGGCGATAATAAACAACAAATAATCGAAGCGATTGAAGGATTGATGCCTGCAGGAGCAACTGCCGGAGCCTCAGCTATCAGAACTGCGTACAGAGTTGCACAAAATAATTTTATTCCCCATGGAAATAATCGTGTAATACTTGCAACCGACGGTGATTTTAATATTGGCCAGACAAGCGAAAAAGACCTTGAAAATATCATAACCCAGGAAAGAAAAACCGGTATTTACCTTACCTGCCTCGGAGTAGGTACCGGCAATTATAAAGACAGTAAACTGGAGGCGCTGGCTAATAAAGGCAATGGAAATTTTGCTTATTTAGATAATGAAAGAGAAGCCGAAAAAGTGCTGGTAGAAGAATTTGCTCAAACATTATATAGCGTTGCCGATAATGTTTATTTAAACGTAAAATTCGATTCTATTATAGTAAAGGAATACAGGCTGATTGGTTTTGACAACAAAAAAAATGCTGTTTCGGACACAAATACAACTTTAGAGGGCGGAGAAATAGGAAGCGGTCATTCTTTGTTGGCAGCATTTGAAATAAGCCCTGTCAGTTCTCAATTAAACATACATACTGCGCGTGCTATTGCTTCGGCCGAACTGTCTTATATTATTCCCGGTAATACTGAACCTGCTAAGGAACGTTACTCCATTCCCCAAAATTATATTGCTTTAGAAAAATCAGACTCATGCCTGCGGTTTGCTTCATCTGTCATTATGTTTGGAATGATGCTGAAGCAGTCACAATTCTCAAAAGAAATTTCGTGGGACCGGGTAAGTTCACTTGCTTCAGCTTCAGCCAATAAAAAAAACCGTTTGCAAACAGAGTTTGTTGATTTGATAGCTAAAGCTAAAAAATTATATCCGGTAAGAAAAAAAAGAGAGTGATAATTCAATTATCATAAATGTCGTTTAATTTCAATTTCAAAAAAAAATAATATCTCGCCTTTTTTAGAGCCTTAGTTTACCCTTTCGGAGTATCTAACGATTTAACGTGTTAATGTTGCTTTAACACGTTACAATTTTATTCTTACATTTTTTTCTGCATTTACCCCAAATTAATAAGTCTGTTACAAATATAGATTGCAGAAAGTATAAGTATAATAAATTCTACAGCAGATTTTAAGTAACCTGCCATGAAAAACCTAACAATGAATCATTCGGCGCCTGTCTCTTCTTCAAAAAATTTCATGCAGCTTATCAATTGTTTTTTTGCAGGTATCTTTTTATGTTTGGGAAGTTTACATTCCCAAACAATAGATAAGACAAAACCGGTCGGTTCTATTGACGGCTCAGCAAATTCTACTGGTTCTGGTGGAGCCACTTATACTATACCAATTGAAGTACCTCCTGGCAGTAATGGCATGCAACCAAATCTTAGCCTGACTTATAATTCTCAGGCAGGTGACGGAATAGCTGGTTATGGCTGGAATATCAACGGTTATTCAGCAATCAGCATGGCGGGAAAAAATGTTTTTCACAATGGCAGTGCCCACCTGTAAACTATACCAATACCAACGATGCTTTTCAATTAGATGGTCAACGTTTATTTGCAGTAACAGGAAACAATGGAGCTGACGCTACTGTGTATGGAACGGAGGCTGAAACTTTTTCGAAAATAGAGTCTTTTGGAGGCACTGAAATATCAGGTCCCGACTGGTTTAGAGTAACAGCTAAAGATGGAACTATTATGGAATTTTGGAGTTCAACCAATACTAAGTTACTTACCGATAATGGTCAAAGTACTGCTGTATGGCTGTTAAATAGAGTTATAGACAAAAATGGTACTTACTCTGTATATATATAGTATAGATAATGTAGCCCGAAATTATGCCCTTGTAGATATTTATTACACGGGAAATGTAACGCTTAATCAGGGAATGTCACTATATAAGAAAGTCCATTTTTCCTATACTCTTCGTAATACCTCGCAAACAAATACAAGCTATGATGGTGGATCTTCAATGAGCAATCCTAATATTTTAGATAAAATCACAACCACAACCGACCCGGGCATTGTTGTTAAAACGTATCAATTTACCTACACTGTCGTTAAAAATGAGTATTTCCTTTCCTCGGTTCAGGAAGCGGGATCTGATGGGATAAGCTTCAATCCCACAGTTTTTAATTATGGTGCAAATAAGGTTACTGATGATGTAACAATTTCATCTGTGTTTGATAACAACAATTTGCCTGTAGGTGATACCTATGCAGGAGATTTTGATGGTGATGGCAAGCAAGATGTCTTAGCCGCAACCATTTCTTATGATAATGACGGCCTTAAACATAATTCAGGCTATAACATTATGGGTTTCACACCTTTGAACCCTACACCCTCCCTTGTTTATTTAAATAGATACACAACGCCCTATACTGAGGCCCCTGATGAAGTTATAGGAACTAAAAATGGTTTTTATAATTTTTTAACTTATGACTATGATGGTGACGGAAAATCAGATGTTTTAATGACAAAAACCCAACTTGTCACTAATAGTACTGGTAATAAAGACTGGGTTTATAACGGCATAAAAGTAAATTATTCAAAATTATTTAATAATAATAATTCTTCTGATCTGTCAAATGAAGCGGCTTACTATAATGGTATACCCACATCTTCTATCTATTCCCAGCCTTTTAAGTATATTCATTCCAGCAAAAATTATTTCATTCCAGGAGATTTTGATGGTGATGGCTCTGAAGATTATATTTTAATTCTTGGCATTAACAATACAAATGCTTTTAAAGCTTTTTTCTCTTGTCCGAAAAAAGGAATATTTAACCAGGAGATTACAAATTTTGGTGTGGAAGGTGCTAATGACCCTTTTTATGCAACCTCTGTTGCAAGCGCTAAAAGCCTCATTCCGGTTGATTTTGATGGGGATGGCAAGAGCGAAATATTAGTAATTAAAGATAATCAAAGTTATATCTTGTCAGTTTATCCAGTTTCGGCAAGTACAGGTTATAACTATGCTGCAAGTGTTTTATATACGACAACAGCTATTAAATCAGGTTATCCTGTTTTTCCCGGTGATTTTAATGGTGATAGGAAAACTGATCTGCTGGTTAGAACTCCTCCCACTTCTCCTTTTGAAAGTAGTCCTTATGGATCCTGGAATGTTTTATATAGTACAGGAACAGTATTTAATAGTACTCCTTTTATATTTACACGTCGCGCTTACCTGCCATCAGATCAGGCGGGTAGTGCACATAGTCTTATAATTGGGGACTTTAACAATGATGGAAAAACAGATGTATGGCATTCTTTAGATAATAGCAGTACTGAATCTGTCCTGTATACGATCCGCCTTCAGGAGGTCTCGATATTCTTAACTATACCGATTCTGCAATTTATGTATATCAGACTTGTTCGGATTCCCTTCCAATTGAGTATGGATTGAAATTGTTTTTAAATGCAGGTGGAGGGTCAGACGCATGTGGACATATAATGAAAGATACTATAGCGCCGGCTACAGAATAAACGCATATAGTTGGGGAAGCATACGTGTACTTGGAACGCAAAAAAGGCAAGAAACAGGATGTAAGGATAATAAATTGCGATTATACTTCATTAAAGAAATAACAATGCGCACAAAGACTTGGGAAGAAATTTCTAAAGATCAGTTATATGACAGTGAAAGTAAATATCTTTTATGTTAAGAAAAATATTGTTTGAATCATCATTTTTACTGTTCTTCTCACCAATGATTGGATGCAATCTTTCGGATTACATTGAAACATTGCCTGGAGGATATAAATATGCTCATGAGGGAGGATGCTTAAATACTTTACTTTCCTATTCTAAGCGTGTACCTGGTTACTCCTATTTAACAGATATAGCAAATAATGATGAATATATATGTTTTGCTAATGTTGACAGTGCAGTTTGTGTGACTGCAATATTCGGAGAAGGAAAAGGACTTTGTTGTAGAGGAAAAAGATAAAAGGTATTATATTATCGAAATTAAAAAAGATACTGTAATCGGGCCTTTGAATCAACATGAGTTTTACCAGGTTTTAAAGCAAAAAAAGATACCGAAAGAATTATCATTATCATAGGATACCTTCTTAAAAGCTTTATATGCATTAATATTTTTACTTAAAAAAAATGCATTCAATTTTACTGTTTGCTAAAGAGATCAACCATTTTGCTGCCTTCCATTTTATAATAAGCATTAAATCTTCCCTATATAAATTCTTTTGCTCACTAAATAAAGGGAGGAAAGAAATGCCAAAAATATTAACACTCCCCCGTTTCCCTTGTTTTCGTTCGTCTCAAACGCATTTGTTAACTTTGCTTCCCTGTCAAATTGGCTATCCTTTTGCATTAGCATTAAATTTGACAAATAAACCTTTTTAATAAGAATTTATACCAACACCCAACGCATCAATTATGTTAGGTTTTATATCAAAATTATTTGGCGGAAGCAAATCGCAGAAAGATGTGAAAACATTGCTTCCGATAGTAGAAAAAACAAACGGATTCTTTCAGCAATACCAATCACTTTCCAACGATGAGCTGCGTGGCAAAACTGCAGAATTTAAAGAGCGGATAAAGGCACATTTATCAGGTATTGATACTGAAATTGAAGACTTAGGAAAGGAAGCTGAGGTTTTGCCTGCTGACGATATAAGTGGCCGCGACACCATCTTTCAAACCATTGACAAATTAAAAAAAGAAAGGGACGAAAAAATAGAAGAAGCGCTGAAAGATATACAGGCAGAAGCTTTTGCCGTAGTAAAAGAAACTGCACGGCGCTTCACCAATAATGCAGAACTTGTATCAAAAGCTGCAGACTTCGACCGTGAGTTAAGTGCAACCAGAGCGCACATAAGTATAGAAGGAGATAATGTGATACATAGTAATACCTGGAACGCAGCGGGAAATATGGTTACCTGGAATATGATTCACTACGATGTTCAGTTAATCGGCGGCTCTGTTTTGCACGAAGGGAAAATTGCCGAAATGGCAACGGGAGAAGGTAAAACACTGGTATCAACTTTACCTGCTTACCTCAATGCGCTTGCAGGGGAAGGCGTGCATATTGTAACGGTAAACGATTACTTAGCCAGGCGCGACAGCGAGTGGAACGGACCGATATTTGAATTTTTAGGGCTTCGTGTTGATTGTATAGACAAGCACCAGCCTAATACTCAGCAACGCCGCAATGCTTACCTCGCAGACATTACTTATGGTACCAATAATGAGTTTGGTTTTGATTATTTAAGAGATAACATGGTGCATACGCCGGACGAAATGGTACAGCGTAAACATCATTTTGCTATGGTGGATGAGGTGGACAGCGTTTTGATTGATGATGCAAGAACTCCTTTAATCATAAGTGGCCCTGTACCGCGTGGCGATGAGCAGGAATACCATGTTTTAAAGCCAAGAGTGCTGCAACTGATTGAAGCACAGAAAAGAGTAACCAACCAGTTTCTCAATGAAGCAAAGAAAAAATTTGCCGAAGGAAACGATGACCCCAAAGATGGCGGCCTTGCATTGATGCGTGCAGCACGCGGTTTGCCAAAAAGCGGCGCTCTCATTAAGTTTTTAAGTGAAACCGGCATACGTACAAAGCTTCAAAAAACTGAAAACTACTACCTCGCAGACCAGCAGCGCGAGATGCCAAAGGTGGATGAAGAATTGTTTTTTTATATTGATGAGAAAAATAATTCAGTCGAGCTTACTGACAAAGGCATTCACATGATTACCAAAGGTGGCGAAGATCCAAACTTCTTCATTCTTCCTGATATCAGCGTTCAGCTGAATGCCATTGATATTGACCTGGTATTGACAGCAGAAGAAAAACTTCATCAGAAAGAGGCCATTCTGAATGACTATTCCTTAAAAGCCGACCGTATCCATACAGTGCAGCAATTATTAAAAGCATATACATTATTTGAAAAAGACGTAGAATACGTAGTGATTGAAGGCGCCGTAAAAATAGTAGACGAGCAGACAGGCCGTATCATGGAAGGCCGCCGCTACAGCGATGGGCTGCACCAGGCCATCGAGGCAAAAGAAGATGTAAAGATTGAAGCTGCCACCCAAACGTATGCTACCGTTACTCTCCAAAACTATTTCCGTATGTATCATAAGCTTGCAGGTATGACCGGTACTGCCGAAACCGAAGCTGCAGAGCTTTGGGATATTTATAAGCTTGATGTGGTTACTATTCCGACTAATATGCAAATGATCCGTACAGATGAGCAGGATCTGGTTTTTAAAACAAAAAGAGAAAAATATAAGGCAGTAATAGAGGAAATAGAAAAGCACCGCAATGCAGGCCGGCCGTTGCTGGTCGGTACTACCAGTGTAGAGGTGAGCGAATTGCTCAGCCGCATGCTGAAGCAAAAACAAATTCCGCACAATGTTTTGAACGCAAAGCAACATGCAAGGGAGGCGCAGGTCGTTGCCGAAGCGGGCCTTCCGGGAAATGTGACTATTGCCACAAACATGGCTGGCCGCGGTACCGATATTAAACTCGGACCAGGCGTTAAAGAAGCTGGCGGTCTTGCCATTCTTGGTACAGAGCGGCATGAAAGCCGGCGTGTAGACAGGCAGTTGCGCGGTCGTGCAGGCCGCCAGGGAGATCCTGGTTCCAGTATTTTCTTTGTTTCTCTCGAAGATGATCTTATGCGCATGTTTGGCAGCGAACGTATTGCTAAAGTGATGGATTTTGCCGGTTATAAAGAAGGTGAAGTTATCCAGCACAGCATGATCACAAAGAGTATTGAAAGAGCCCAGCGAAAAGTGGAAGAAAATAATTTTGGAATACGTAAACGGTTGCTTGAGTATGATGATGTAATGAACAAGCAGCGCACGGTAATATATACAAAGCGCAGCCACGCTTTATTTGGAGAAAGGCTTGCTTTAGATCTTGATAATGCATTTTATTCTGTTGCCGAAGGACTGATCAGCAGCTTTAAAGAGCAGTCAGACTTCGAAGGTTTCCTGATGTCTGTTATTGTGAACTTCGGTATTGATACAGCCATTACCCAGGAAGAGCTGAGCAGAACAAACGAACAACAACTTGCTGATAAATTGTACCACGAAGCCATCTCCAATTACCAGCTTAAAAAAGATGAAATAGCAACAAACGCTTTGCCGGTATTTGAAGGTATACGTAAACAACAGGGGCGCGGTGTCGAGAATGTAGTAGTTCCATTTGCTGACGGACGGCGGGGAATGCAGGTGCTTGCTAATCTGGATAAAACACTTCAAAGCAATGGATATGAACTGACACAGGCTCTTGAGCGAAATGTGGCATTAAATCTTATAGATGATGCCTGGAAAGAACACCTCAGAGCCATGGATGATCTCAAACAAAGTGTTCAAACTGCCTCTTATGAGCAGAAAGATCCATTAGTGATTTATAAAATGGAAGCTTTCGGGTTGTTTAAGAAATTAGATGAGCAGATAAACAGGGACATTATTTCATTTTTGTGTCACGCAGGCATACCTGTCGAACAGGAGCAACCTGCAGAAAAAATGATACATGAAGGAAAGCCGAAAAAGACTGATATGAGCAAAATGAGCATTAACAAAGATGAGATTGATGCGGCAGGTCAGGATTATGCAGCAAATGAAAATGATTATTTTGACCCTACTCCTACAGCAGTTAAACAACAACCCATTGTGGTTGGACCAAAAGTTGGAAGAAATGACCCTTGCCCTTGCGGAAGCGGCAAGAAGTTTAAAAATTGCCATGGAAAGGAACTATAGATACAAATGAAAATTATAATGAAAAAGGGGTAAAGGTTTAATTTTATCCCTTTTTCATTATGTACCATTTTTTGCTAATATGGATAATTGGAAGTTAATGCAACATAAAGTTCCGATCTCGTTGTCCATACGCCATTGCGCTTACACCACATAGCAGCATAATTTCCCCCGGCCGTATTTACTGTTTTACGATCGGTTCTGAAGCCTTTCCAGGTTCCTTTTTCCCAGGCTAAAGTATCATTATTGCTGATACGAATCGCAAGAGGAGTACGAACAAAAACAAGGTCAGGCATCGTTGCAAAACGTTGTTTAAAAACAGAAATAGTGCTGTCTTTTCCCAGGTAAGTACGCCCGTTCCCGAAAACACTTACAATATCTTCATTCATTGGTTTTGCAATACCTTCGAGGTCGTGTTTTTGAATTGCTTCGTTAGATGCTTTCCGGGCTGATTTTATCAGTTCTATATCTTTTTCTTTAGTGGTTTGTGCAAAGACAGGTCTAATAGTAAGCACAAGAAGAAAAAAGGCAATGAGTTTGTACATTCAGTCTGAAAATTTACATTTAAAAATAAAAAATCAAATTACAGGTTTTATTTTTAAGGTAATATCATTCATTCTTTTTTATGCTTTTGTTTTATAAAGTTTGTTAATGAAATGAATAAGATTAGCTTAGGTCTTAAAAATTGTGAAGTGATGTTATTATGAACGAAATAAGCTCAAAAATTATTTTTAATACTTAAATTATATCCTATTTTCGTCGTGATCTATGATTACAGAAGAAACACTGGTTTTAGCGAAGCAACTTTGGGATTATCATCATATTAATAATCAACTGGAAAAATCTGATTGCATACTGGTACTAGGAAGCCACGATGTAAGAGTGGCAGAACGGGCAGCAGAGTTATTCCGTGCCGGTTGGGCTCCTTTATTAATTTTCTCCGGAGGTCTTGGCCGTTTAACAGAAGGTGTGTGGTCAGAGGCAGAAGCGGACCTGTTTGCAAAAATTGCTATAGAAAAGGGTGTTCCCAGAAAAGCTATTCTCGTAGAGAATAAATCGTCAAACACAGGAGAAAACATTTTGTTTACCCAACAGTTACTTACAGAAAATAACTTACATCCCCAATCTTTCATTGTAGTTCAAAAACCGTACATGGAAAGGCGGAGTTTTGCCACCTTTAAAAAACACTGGCCTGATAAAAAACTGGTTGTTACCTCACCTCAGATATCTTTTGAAGATTATCCGACAAAAGAAATACCGGCAGAACAGGTTATTAATATAATGACAGGAGATTTACAGCGCATCAAGATATATGCTGAAAAAGGTTTTCAGATTTACCAGGAAATTCCCGCACTGGTGTGGCAAGCTTATCAAGAGCTTATAAACGCAGGATTTAATGAGCATTTGATAGAGTGATAGAAACTTTATTTTTAAAACCATTACTATTTAAATACCTTGTAGAATTGTTTTATCACTATTAACTTCTTCTCACTACTTTTACGGATTATTTAATCGTAAGTTAAAAACTATTGTTTTGAAAAATGGACCAATAATTCTGGTGGAAGACGACATGGATGATCAGGAAATTATAATAGATGCCCTGAAAACATTAGGAT
>JAABUK010003372.1_pt1 | contig 27091 bp, 28 predicted proteins | sample 5559141 | NCBI WGS metagenome assembly JAABUK01 (sample SAMN10711869, study PRJNA513367) | rock metagenome | isolation source: Antarctica rocks | place: Antarctica: Victoria Land, Pudding Butte nord | collected 2016-01-03
GCCGGAGGTCCTGCTGTCGGGCACGCCGATACCGCCCAGCCATCCCGGATCAACCGGGTCGCCACCGCCGCCAGCTACGATGCTGCACTAACATTTTGCCCGGACCACTCGATGGGGGCTGGACACTCGCGGCTTCATACAAGCTGGCGGGCGGCGCGATGCCTCCGGTCGGCTGCCGCCTGAAGATGGCCAAGACCAGCAGCGTGGTCGCGGTCGTAGAGTCCGACGGGAAGCTCTACTCGGCGTCGAAGGAAGTGAAAGTCACGCTCGGCGGCTGCGGCGGCTGAGCGAAACCGAAAGGAGACCGGCACATGGCATCGACAATCCGCGTCCGCGCACTGGCGAACGGCACAAGCACCGACGTCCAGGCCCTGATGCAGCATCCGATGGACAGCGGCTTCGTGAAGGACGCCAACGGCGTGGTGATCCCGCCGCACCACATCGAGACCGTCACCTTCGAGTATGGCGGCAAGGTCGTGCTGACCGCCGACTGGGGCCCGGCCGTGTCGAAGGACCCCCACGTCAAGTTCTCCTTCAAGGGCGGAGCCAAGGGAGACCCCTTGGTCGTCACCTGGGTGGACAACCTTGGCAAGACCGACACGGTCACGGCGAAGATCGCCTGATGCAAATGCAGGCGTCCTTGCAGGCGGCGGTGCTGGTGGCGGCGGTTGCCGCCCTCGGCGGTGCCACGGCGGAGCCTGACAAGACGGACCCTCTCGCCGACCAAAAGGCGTTCCAGGCATCGTTCCGGGTTCGGTTCCCCCAGGTCCCGTTCGCCGATTTCGCCAACGGGCCGTATGCGGTGAACGCGGCGATGCGGAAGCAGTGGGAGGAGATCATGCAGTTTCCCCCCTATGATTTCGCGCTCGACGAAGGGAAGACGGCGTTCGAGACGCCTTTCGCGAACGGCAAGTCGTATGCCGACTGCTTCACGAACAAGGGCATTGGGGTGCGGCAGGACTTCCCGTATTTTGACACGAAGACCAGGGAGGTCGTCACCCTCGACCTGGCGATCAATCGCTGCCGCGAGGCGAACGGCGAGAAGCCGCTGCCATACCAGACCGGCATGATGGCCTCGATCACCGCCTACATGGCCGAGACCTCGCGGGACAAGCCGTTCGACATCAAGATCCCGGACGACCCGCGCGCGATGGCGGCCTATGAGGACGGCAAGGAATACTTCTACACGCGCCGGGGACAGCTCAACTTCTCCTGCGCCAGCTGCCACGTGGGCGCGGCGGGTCAACGCCTGCGGGGCGACATCCTCGCCCCGGCGGTCGGTATTTTGGCGGCCTTCCCGATCTACCGTTCGGACTGGGGCAGCATGGGGACCATCGACCGCCGGTTCACCAGTTGCAGCGCGCAGATGCGCTCCGAGCCGCTGCCGCCGCAGGACAAGTCGTATCGAGACCTCGAATACTTCCTGTCCTACATGAGCAACGGGGTGCCGATCTCCGGGCCGGGGACGCGGCCATGACGCGCATCGCCGTCCTGCTGCTGCTCGTGGCGCTTCCTTTCGCCGCCCACGCCGCCGACGCCGCCGACAAGGCCGAAGCCGAGAGCGCCATCGCCGGGGCCGTGAAGGCCGAGGATGCAGCGGGTCAGCTGGGCAACCGCTGGATCCCGGCCGAGGCATCCCTCAAGGCCGCGAAGGCCGCGTTCGCCTCGGGCACCTGGGACACTGCGATTGCCGAGGCGACCCGGGCGCGGCTCCTAGCCGAGCGTGCGGTCGAGCAGTCGAACGAGCAGAAGACGGCCTGGCGCGACGCGGTCATCCGCTGACGACTAACGGGGTCAGGGGAGCGACAATGCAGCCGAAACGGCGCGAACTCATGAGGTTGCTCGGCGCGGGTGCCGCGGCCGGGATGCTGCCCCGCCCGTCCCGCGCGCAGGCAGGGACCGACATCTACGACATCGGCCGCACCGGCAACGTCCGCCTGCTGCACATGACCGACACGCACGGCCAGACCATGCCGACGCACTTCCGCGAGCCGAGCGTGAACATCGGCATGGGTGAGGCCGCGGGGCGGCCGCCCCATCTGGTCGGCAGCTCGTTCCTCGAACATTTCGGGATCCCCGCCGGATCCGCGCTGGCCCATGCCACGACCTACCTGGATTTCCGGGAGGCCGCCCACCGCTACGGCAGGATGGGCGGCTACGCACACCTGGCGACGCTGGTGGCGAGGCTCCGCGCGGATGCCGGACCCGGCAACACGCTCCTGCTGGATGGCGGCGACACCTGGCAGGGATCCTGGACGGCACACAGCACCCAGGGCACCGGGATGGTCGGCCTGCAAAACCTCCTCGGCGTCGATGCGATGACGTCGCACTTCGAGATGACCTACGGCGAGGCGAAGTTCCGGAGCAACCTGAGGGAGTTCAAGGGGACCTTCCTCGCCCAGAACGTATTCCTGACGGACGAGGCGGTGTTCAACGGCGCAAAGGCTTTCGACGCCGACAGCGGCCGGGTCTTCCAGCCCTACATGATCAGGGAAGCGGGCGGCCGCAGGATCGCGGTGATCGGCCAGTGCTTCCCCTACCAGCCGATCGCCCACCCGCGCCGGTTCGTCGAGGACTGGACCTTCGGCATCCGTGAGTCCGACCTCCAGAAGGTGGTCGACAAGGTGCGCGGGACGGAGCGCGCGGACGCCGTCATCCTGCTGTCGCACAATGGCATGGACGTTGACCTTAAGCTCGCCAGCCGCGTCCGCGGCATCGACGTCATCCTCGGCGGCCACACGCACGACGCATTGCCGCAGCCCAGCGTCGTGACCAATCCCAGCGGGAAGACGCTGGTGTCGAACGGTGGCTCGAACGGCAAGTTCCTGGGCGTCGTGGACCTGAATGTCGGGCCGGGGCGGGTGAGCGGCGTGACCTACAACCTCGTCCCGGTGTTCTCAAACCTGTTGCCCGCTGACCCGGCGATGTCGTCCCGTGTCGCGGAGCTGCGTAAGCCGGACGAGACGATGCTCGGGGAGACGCTGGCTTCAGCCGGGGAGCTGCTGTATCGCCGGGGCAACGTCGCGGGCACGATGGACCAAGTCCTGTGCGACGCCCTGCTGCATGAACTCGACGTGCCGATCGCGTTGACGCCTGGCTTCCGCTGGGGGCCGAGCACCCTGCCCGGCGACGCCGTGACCATGGAGATGGTCTACGCGCACACCGCCATCACCTACCCCGACCTCTACGTGCAGGAGATGACCGGGGACGCCATCAGAACCGTCCTTGAGGACGTCTGCGACAACCTGTTCAACCCGGACCCTTACGTGCAGCAGGGCGGCGACATGGTGCGCCTGGGCGGCCTCGATTACGCCTGCACGCCGGGGGCGACTATGGGCAGGCGCATTTCCGACCTGACACTGCCCGACGGGACCGCGCTCGAGGCCGGGAAGACCTACAAGGTCGCCGGGTGGGCGTCGGTGAACCGGCCGCAGGGCAACCGTCCGGTATGGGATGTCGTCGCGACCTACCTGCGCCGCCAGGGTGAGATCAAGCCGGGCCGTCCGAGCCGGGTAAAGCTGAACGGGGTCGACGGCAACCCAGGCTACGCCGCATGAGGTCACCGCGCGTCATGGCGCTGTTGCTGCTCACGCTGCCTGCCACGGTCCAGGCCCAGGCGCCGCAGCGGAATATCGGCATGCCCGATGAACCAGCGTTCGTCGAGCACAGGCTGACCTTGCAGCTCTCCGATGCCGGGGAGGCGAAGCAGGCGATCGTGCTGAGCGTGGCGGCCAACGTGCTGAAGGCCTACGGCCCGGACAAGGTCGCGATCGACGTGGTGGCATTCGGTCCGGGGATCGACCTGCTGCACGAGGGCAACCCGAACGCCGGGAAGGTCCGCAGCCTGGTCGCGCAGGGCGTGCGTTTCGACGCTTGCATGAACACCGTCGAAACGATCGAGCGGGAGACGGGCAAGCCCTACGGGATCGTTCCGGAAGCCCGGAGGGTCGGTGCCGGAGTGGTGCAGATCATCATACTAGCCGAACATGGCTACACGACGATCCGTCCCTGAAGCGCCGTCGAACTGGAGCAAGCCGAATCATGGTACCTCGTCGTGTAAGCCTCAAGACGTTCGGAATTGTTCTCGCAGCCGCCGGGTTTGCCAGGACCGCTGCGGCGTCGCCATCGGCTCCCCTCTTGCCCGCGGGTGCCAAGACGCTGGACGAGCTGACGACCAAGCTCGCGTCGCTGACACCACGGCGCGACTTCAAAGCCGTGCCGATGATCCTCGATAACCGCGACCAGTGGGACGCCGACGCGCTCGATGCGGTCCTGCACTACGCGGGCGGCCCTAAGCAGAGCTGGGACAACACCGATCTCACCGGACCGTGGCTGAACGTCATGCGCAACTCGATGAACTCGGAAATCTGGTCGTTCAAGCACCCCGACTTCCTCTGCGTATCGGCGACCCATGCCAGCGCCCAACTCGCCCTCTACGACGACGCGATGTGGGAAAAGTACGGCCTGGCGAAAGCGGCCGGGGGCAGCGTCACGCGGAACAGCTTCGTCCAGGCCACTCCCGCGTCGGCCCAGGACGCGGCGGATTACAACAACCCGAAGGGCGCCTTCTCCCCTGCGGCAAACAGCATCCAGGGGCTGCAACGCCGCGGCACCGTCTTCCTCGCCTGCCACAACGCCGTGTGGGAACTCAGCGAGCGGCTGGTGGCGGGCGGCTCGAACCCGGACAAGCTCACGACCGACGCGCTCTGCGCCGAGCTGACCAACCACCTGGTCCCCGGAGTCGTCCTGACCCCCGGTGCCGTCGGCACGCTGGTGGAACTGGCAGCAGCCGGGTTCTCGTACGTCCGATGAAGGCCGTGCTCATCCCGCTGCTGCTGGCGGCATCGCTGGTCGGGGCTGCCGCTCCCCCCGGCACCCCGGCGGCAAGGCTCGAGGCCGCCGAGGCGCAGTATCCACCCTGGCAGGGAGGCAGGAACAACGGGGCGCCGAGGCCGGGGCTGGAGTTCACCGTGCCCCCGGCCGATGTAATGGCCGACTTCCACGGCAGCCTCGACGACCCGAAGCTGGTCCTCTACGCGTCCGGCAACTACTTCTTTGCCATGGCCAACCTGGTCCATGCGTTCGGCTGGGCCTACCCGGCCTATCGCGGGCACGTGTTCTACGAAACCCTTCCGCCCGGCCTGCTGATGAAGCAGCTCGCCGAGGGCGGGACCGTCACGTCCGGCAACCTGACCTTCACCGTCCGTCCCGACGTGATGATGGCCGAAAAGGGAGCCAGCGAATCCTGGGTGAAGGACGGGCGGCTTGCCGCCCCCGTCGTGTCCTTCGCGACGAACGACCTGACGATCATGGTGCCCAAGGACAATCCCGCGCACGTCACGGGCCTGGGCGACCTGGGTCGCGCCGACCTCGCCGTGATCATGCCTAACCCGGCCTTCGAGGGGGTTGCCGCCCAGATCAGGGCATCCCTGGTCAAGGTCGGCGGCGAAGACCTAGCTTCGGCGGTTTACGCGAAGAAGGTTGCCGACGGCTCGACCGTGCTCACACGGATCCACCACCGCCAGACCCCGCTGTTCCTCATGCAAGGCTTGGGTCAGGCGGGCGTCACCTGGACCTCGGAAGCGTTGTTCCAGGAGCAGCAGGGCCATCCTATCTCGCATGTGGTCATCCCTCCGGAACAAAACACCCGGGCCGTCTACAGCGCGGCGATCGTCGCCGGGGCGCCGCACATGGAGGCGGCACGGGCATGGCTGACCTTCATCCGGTCCGACGCCGCGTTCGCCGCCCTCGCGCCATTCGGGTTTCAGCGCGTTGCCCAGTAACCAACCTACGTATCCGGCAGGCTGCTGCGGCGGCGACGGGTCGCCGTCCTGGCTCATCCCGCGCAGGTCGGTGGGACGGCGGGGCTTCCTGGCCTGCGCGGCCGCCGTCCCCGTGGCGGCCGCCGTGCCCGGCGAGGCCCGCGCGCAGGCTTACGCCCCCCTTATCGAGGACCTCGTCGTCCAGCAGGTGCCGAGCGCACCCGTCTACTACGTCCTTGGCCACCCAGGCGTGCCGAACGGGACCAACGAGGGCCACACGTCCAACGCCGGGTTCGTCGTGACCGACGAGGGGGTCGTGGTGTTCGACACCTTGGGCACGCCGAGCCTCGGGCACGCGCTGTTACAGAAGATCAAGGACATCACCGACAAGCCGGTCCGCCACGTCGTCCTCAGCCACTACCACGCCGACCACATCTATGGTCTCCAGGCATTCCGGGACGAGACCGGGGCGGAAATCGTCGCCCAGACGAAGGCGCTGGACTACACCGCCGCGGGGAACACCGACGACGAGGCGGCCGCCCCGCGGCTCACGCAGCGGCGGGAGGCGCTGGCACCTTGGGTGAACGCAGATACCCGGATCGTGCTACCCAGGGTGGTGTTCCAGGCGGCGGCGGAGATCAGGCTGGGCGCGCACCAGTTCCAGCTCGTTTATGCAGGTCCCGCCCACTCGATGAGCGACATCATGATGCTCGTGCTGCCGGAGAAGGTGCTGTTCGCGGGCGACATCGTGCAGAACGGCCGCATCCCGTTCATGGCGAGCGCAGCGGTCAACACGAAGAACTGGCTTGCCGGGTTGCAGAAAGTGTCGTCGCTAGAGCCGCGCTTCATCATCCCCGGGCACGGCAGGCCCACGACGGGTGCCGCCGAAGCCATCTCCTTCACCGACACATACATCCGCTTCGTCCGCCAGAAAATGGGTGAGGCGCTGGCGGAATGGACGGAGTTCGATGCCGCCTACAAGGCCATAGATTGGGGACCCTACCGCGGCATCCCGACATTCGGCGCCAGCAACCGGGGAAACGCATACCGGGTGTTCCTCGAGATCGAGGCCGAAACGTTGGCATCGGGCGACGCGGCCAAACCTGTGCACTGAGGGTAAGCGTCGGCTGTAGGCCGCGGTTTTGGTTGTCCGGCGCTGGGGTGTGCTGGGCTATGGTGTCCAGTTCCAGGGGAGCAGGGCGCTGAGCTGGCGCCTTGGGTGCTCTGCGATGCGTCCCAGCACGTCGGCCAGGTAGGCGTGCGGGTTGACGCCGTTCATCTTGGCGGTTTCCACGATGGTGTAGATGCAGGCGGCACGCCGGCTGCCGGCATCGGAGCCGGCGAACAAGTAGTTCTTTCTGCCGAGTAACAGGGGTCTCATTGCGCGTTCCGCGGCATTGTTCGACATCTACAGCCGGCCGTCGGCGACGTAGCGGCTGAGCGCCGCCCATCGCGTCAGGGTGTAACGGATCGCCCCTGCCAGGGCGTTCTTGCCGCTGACCCGGGCCAGCAAGGCGTCGAGAAACACGCGGAGCTGGTCCAGCAGCGGCTGGGCGTGTTCCCGTCGTGCGGCGGCGCGGCGCTCGGGCGCGCGGCCCTGGATGCTGGCCTCGATGGCGAACAAGGCTGCGATGCGTTGCAGGGCATCAAGCGCGATGGGCGAGGCCGCCGCGTGATGCACGTCATAGAAATTGTTGAGAAGCGCCTAAGCATCGCATCCTTCGCTGGAAACGGACCCAGTTGACCCGGCACCGCGGTCCCGCTCCCCGAACTGGTTCTAGGCACGGCCGAATTGTCGGCGGGCATAGTCACGGGGCGTGCTGTCACGACCAAGAAGACCGCCGCCGCAGAAAACCGTAGTAGCCCGAATATGGTTTTGCTCCTCCATCGGCTCTCGGGCGTCCGAGCCAGACTGCGGGCAGGACGGCGCTTGCCGGCTATGAGCGCGAACTGAGCGCGCAGGGCGCCCCCTCGTTGGACCGCGGGATCAGCCCTGCCGGCGAGGTCACGTCGGAATGGCGCTGGGCCTCCCCGATCAGCCGTCTTGCACCCGGCAGGAAGTTGGAGGGCTGGATGCTCTGCACGGAGCCAACGATCGGCGTCTGGCCACTAGGGGCGACAAGGTGGCCCTCGTTGACGCGGGCGTGCTGCAGGCCGCCGTCCGGAAGCGCGTTGGGCACGATCTCACCCTGTGCGGACCCGGTCACAGGCACCCGGGCGTCGTCGGCCCGGGCAGTGCTTGCCTGTGCCGCAGCACCCAGAAGCATCGCCGTTGCAAGAACATGCGATAGAATGGACGTGGCTTCAAGTCTCCATCGTGCCTCCGGCATGCTTGGCGCCGGGGCTGCAACCGAAATGAGGCCCGGACATTGCCGCCGTGTCTTGGCCGGATGACGAACTATGTCGGGCCGTTGCGCCGCCAGGCAGGAACACCTCCGCGCTCAGCCCTCCCTGTCGCCGGTTGTTGAGACGGACCGTGCCGCCCTCGTTCGCGATGGCCTGGCGGGCAATGGCCAGCCCGAGGCCGACCCCGCCGGTCCCACGGTTGCGCGAGTGCTCCAGGCGCTGGAAAGGCTCGAACACCCGGTCCAGGTCGGGCTCCGGGATGCCAGGTCCCGTGTCGTCCACCCTGACGGTGACGCCTGCCACGGAACACACGACACTGACCTGCGCGCCGCCGCCATAGGCCACGGCATTGTTCACCAGGTTGGCGAAGGCGCGCTTCACCGCCGATGGGTGCAGGGGAAGGGCGATGTGGTTCGGCCCGGCATAGGTGGCCGTGCCCCCGGCGTCGCACACGTCGTCGGTCAGGGTGGACAGCAGGGCGGCAAGGTCCGTCACCTGCTTCGGCTCGGTCTCGGTCTCGCCGCGCAGGTAGGCGAGCGTCGCCTCGATCATCGCCTCCATCTCCTCCAGGTCGGCGTCGATGGCGGCCTGCATCTCGGGGTCGTCGAGGAACCCGGCGCGCAGCCGCAGGCGGGTGATCGGCGTCCGCAGGTCGTGCGACACGGCGGCCAGCGCCTGGGTGCGGTCCTGCATCAGCCGGTGGATGCGCGCCTGCATGCTGTTGAACGCCTGCGCGACGTGCCGCACCTCCTCCGGCCCGGTCTCGGCCACCTCCACGTCCGGCCCCCGGCCGATCGCGTCCGCAGCCGACGCGAGCCGACGCAGCGGGCGGATCAGGCTGCGCAGCAGCATGGACGCCACCGCGACGACCCCGACCGCCATCAGCGTGGTCGAGAGCAGGGTGGAATGCACCGGCTCGGGCAGCCCGCCTCCGGCCACCGTCGAAGCGAAGTTGAGGAACGTGCCGTCGGACAACTGGACGGAGCCGCTGATCATCGCCTGTGCGCCCATCGGCCCGGCCAAGCCGAACTGGACGGAGATGCCGCCGAGGCCGGGCACCAGGTCTTGCAGGCGGTGGCGGAACGCGGGCAGCGCCACGGCGCCGGCAGGCCCCTCGGTCGCCGCGTGTTCCCCCCAGTGCAGAACCAGCTCCGGCGAGGACAGCGCGTGGGCGCGCGCGTCCCGTTGGGGCCGCTCCGTTTCCATCATCGCCCCTGCTGCCGCTGCTAAGCGGCCGGCGACCTGGCCCGCGAACACCGCGTCCGCCTGGTCCGCGGCGCCGTCGTGATACAGCAGCACCGTGCTCAGGTGAACGAGGACCACCGCCGCCGACAGCACCAGGATCGTCCGCCCGCCCAGGCCGCGGGGCCACAGCAGGCCGAGGGCGCGCGCCTTCAGCGCGGGCCAGAAGCCGGTCATTCCCGGCTCACGTCGGCGGCGAACAGGTAGCCGGCGCCGCGCACCGTCTTGATGAGTTCGCTCGCCTCCTCCGGGGCGCCCAGCTTGCGGCGAAGCCGGCCCACCAGCACGTCCACGCTGCGGTCGAACACCTCGCCGATCCGGTTGCGCGACAGCTCAAGGATGCGGTCGCGGGTCATCACCCGCTGGGGGTGCTCCAGGAAGGCGAGCAGCACGGCGTACTCGGCGCCGGAAATCTCGACCACCGCGCCGTCCGGCGCCTTCAGCTCGTGCCGGGCGGTGTCCAGCACCCAGGACGCGAAGCGCAGCCGACGGGTGCGCGGGCCGGCCGGCTCCTCGATGATCCCTCGGCCGCGGCGCAGCACGGCCCGGATGCGCGCCAGCAACTCCGGCCGGCTGAACGGCTTCGGCACGTAGTCGTCGGCGCCCAGTTCCAGCCCCAGCACCCGGTCCGTCTCCCCACCCCGGGCGGTCACCATGATGATCGGCACAGCGCTCGTGCGCCGCACCGCCCGGCACAGGTCCAGTCCCGACGTTCCCGGTAGCATGACGTCCATCAGGACGAGGTCAATGGTGATGCCCTCCAGCGCCTCCCACATCTCGGCGGCGTTGCGGGCGCCCGTGGCGCGGAAGCCGTTCTCCCCTAGGAAGCGGACCAGCAGGGTGCGCGTTCCCGTGTCGTCCTCAACGACGAGGATGTGCGGCTGCGTGGCCGCCGGGCAGTCGTCCATGCTGATTGCCTGCTCCCTGCCTATCACGGCGCAGCATACCGCACGGAGGGCCGGGATGCCGGTGCTGACATACTTTGACATGAGCGGTTCACACGCCTGAACCCTAGATGGGGGACAAGCGGCGGGTCGGCGGCCGTCGGCGGGGATGGCCCACGTTCCCGGGTGTCGATCAGGAGAGTTCATGAGCCAGTCCGCCCTTCGCGCCGCCCTGTTCGCGTTGGCAGCCTGCCTGCCGCTGGCAGCGCATGCGGCAGAAACCCTGACCGGCACCTATGCGCTGCCGGACGGCCGCCCGAAGGTGGGTGCCACGCTGGTCGCCACGCCGGGCCAGGGCGGGGTCGAGATGCTCGACGTCGCCATGACGCAACTGGGGAAGCAGCACCCGGTTGCGAAGTACGAGACGGAGTTGTCCAAGCAGTTGCACGTCATTGCCGTCAGCAGCGACTTCCGCACTTTCGTCCACGAGCACGCGGACCGGCCGGCGGCCAACGGGCACTTCCGGGTCGCCGTGCCGCTGCCGCGCCCGGGGCTTTACCACGTCTATGCCGACGGGGTGCCGTCCGGCATTGGGCAGCAGGTCATGCGCTTCGAGCTGAACGTGGGCGGCGCCCCGGCTCAGCCGCCGCCCGCCGCGCCGGCCCCGTCGCTGTTCAAAGCCGCGGACGGGCGTTACGCGGCCAGGTTCGACCCGTTCGAGCTGCGCGCCGGGCAAGAGAGCCAGCTCAGCCTGCACCTGTCCCGCGACGGCAAGCCGGCGCCCGACGTGACGCCGTTCCTCGGCGTCGCCGCCCATGCGGTGTTCATCAACGCCGCCGACCTGACCTACGTTCACGTCCACGCCACGCCGGCCGCTGCGCCGGGCACGGGCGGCACGGGCGCACCGATGCAGCGCGACCTGACCGGGACCGCCACTGCGGTGCCAGCCGGACATCAAGGCATGGCGGGCATGGAGATGCCGGACGGTGATGCCATGCCGCCTCCGCTCCGGGCCGGCGTCCGGGTGCCGCCCGACCTGACGCTGCATGTGCTCGCCCCCAAGGCGGGGACCTACCTGCTGTGGATACAGTTCACGGCGGGTGGCAAGGTTCGGACGGTGCCCTTCGTCGTGGCCGTTGCATGAGGGTCCGGGCGTGAGGGTCCGGGCGTGAAGGCTTGGCTGCTTGGGCTGGCGCTGCTGCCCGTACTGGACGCGGCGGCGCTCGCCCAGTCCCAGAGTCCGCCTCTAGGGATTGGCCCAACCTCGCTAGGCCCGCAGAGGGGCGGAAGCAGGGCGCCCGTGGCGGTCCCGCCCCTGCCCGGGGCGGGCGGCACGGGCCAGCCGCAGCTTCAGCCGCTGCCGGGCACCGGCGGGCCGAGCCTGACCGATCTGGACGTCACATCGCAGGCTGGCGCGCAGCCGCGCGGCGGTCGGGCCGTGGCGGCGCGTGCCCCGGCGCGGGTGGCTGCCCTCCGCCTGTTGCCGCCGTATGAAGCCTCCGTTACTCTGCGGGCCTTCGTGGACGCCGCAGTGTCCCGCAACGCCGGCCTGCAGGGGGCTGCGGTCCGGAAAGCGCTGATCGCCGCCAAACAGCGCTCGGCTGCGGCGTTCCTGCCGGGTGCGCCGACGCTCGGCGCCGCCTATGTGACCGACCAGGTCATACGCAACCGCAACGCCCGCGACGCCGAGCTGTCGCTCGGCACCCAGATCTGGCTGCCGGGGGAGGGCACGGCGTCCGCGCGCGCCGCCGACGCGGAAATGTCCCGGCTGGAGGCCGAGGGCATGCGGCAGGTGCTGGAGGTCGCGGGCCAGGTCCGCGAGGCCCTTGCCGCCGTGGCCGTGGCGGAGGCCGACCAGCGGGCCGCCCAGGCAAGGCTGCGCGACGCCCGGGCGCTTGAGGCCGACTTGGCCCGCCGGGTCCGTGGCCGCGACGCCGCGGAGGCCGAACTGCTGGTCGCGAACGCCGACCGGATCGAGGCGGAGGCCACACTGTCCGAAAAGACGGCTTCCCTCGAAGCGTCCCGGGTGGACTACCGCACCCTGACCGGCCTGGACCCGGTCACGGCCGCGCTGAACGAACCTGCCGCACCGCCCGCCCAGGCGCGTCCGCCGGACCCGCGCGTCATCGAGGCGCAGCGGGCCGTCGAAGTGGCCCGGGCCAACCGGGAGCTTGCGGCCATCCAGACCCGCGACAGCCCCGAGGTCGGGCTGATCGGACGGCGGACGCGGGACATCGGCGGCAACGTCTATGACCACTCGCTGGGCCTGCAGCTCCGCATCCCGTTCGCGACCGAGACGCGCAACGCGCCACGGCGCGCGGCGGCCGAAGTGGAGTACACCGACGCCGTCGCGGCGCTGGCCAAACTGGAGCGGGAGCTTGCCGGCGGCGAGAGCCGTGCCCGCATCGAGCTTGCCAGCGCCGTGACGGCCCGTGACCTGGCCGCGAAGCGCGCCGCGGTATTCGAGCGTCAGCGCACGCTGTTCGAGCGGTCGTTCGCCGAGGGCAACACGGCGCTTGCGGACCTGATACGTGCCCGCACCCTCGCCTTCCAGGCCGATGCCGCGCGCGAGCGCGCCGATGTGGGCGCGCACCAGGCGCGCGGACGGTTGAACCAGGCATTGGGCTTGATGCCATGAGGACTTCAAGGACGATGACCGGGACGCGCGCATCTTGGTTGGCCAGGCTGGGGTTGGCCAGGCTGGGGTTGGCCGGGCTGGCCCTTGTCATGCTTGCGTTGACGCAGACCCCTGCGTCCGCCCATGCGGGCCACGACGACGAAGCTCCTGCGGCGGCCGTGCCTGCCGGGGCCGCGCCCCGGACGGAGGCCGCGTCCGCCGAATTCGAGCTGGTGGGCGTCGTCAAGGGGGACGCCCTCGTCGTCACGCTGGACCGCTTCGCCACCAACGAGCCGATCACGGACGGCACCATCGAGGTGGCGGAGGGCGACGGCACCGCGACGGCGAAGGCCCAGGAGGACGGCACCTACCTGCTGCGCGCGCCCTGGGTCGGGAAGCCCGGCAAGCACGACCTGACCTTCACGGTGACCGCCGGCGACGCGGCCGACCTGCTGACGGCCACGCTCGACGTGCCTGAGGCAGCGCATCCCGCAGCGGCGCCTGGCGGGACAGCGTGGGGCGGCGTGGTGGACGGCCTGCTCGGCGCCCGGCGCGGCGCAGTGACGGCGGCGCTGTCGTACGTGCTCGGAATGCTCACCGTCGTTGCCCTCCGTGCGCAGGGGCGGTGGCGCGCGGTGTCCGGCACGGCCGTGCTGGTCGTCGGCCTCGTGGCGGCCGGCGCCGCCTTTGCACATGGCGACGAGGACCACGGCAGTACTCCTACCTCGGTTGCGTCGGCCACTGATACGCCGCGCCGCCTGCCAGACGGCAGCGTCGCCATGCCGAAAGACGCCCAGCGGTTGCTGGCGATCCGGACGGTCCTGGCGGCGGAGACGCAGTCGGCCCGGACGGTGCAGCTGATCGGCCAGGTCATCGCCGACCCGGCGACGGCCGGACGGGTCCAGAGCACCCAGAGCGGCCGGGTGCAGCCGGCCGGCGGCGACCTCGCCCATGTCGGCCAGGCCGTGCAGAAGGGCGACGCGCTGGCGACGGTCGTCCCGGTCATCACCGGCGTCGAGCGGGGCGGGCTGCAGGCCCAGATCGCGGAACTCGACGCCCAGATACGCATCGCGCAGCAGAAGGTGACACGGCTGAACGCGCTCGCCGGCAGCGTCGCGGGCAAGGAGATCGACGACGCCCGGTCCGAGCTGGCGGGCGCGCAGGCCCGGCGGGCGGCGCTGCAGCCCACGCTGGTGCAGGGCGAGGTGCTGCGCGCGCCGGTGTCCGGCGTCGTGTCCGTTGCCAACGTCACGACGGGCCAGGTGGTCGAAAGCAAGGACGTGCTGTTCGAGATCGTCGATCCCAAGCGCCTGTGGATCGAGGCCCTCGCCTTCGACCCGGCCGTGGCCAGCCAGATGACCAGCGCCTCTGCCAAGGCGACCGACGGCACGCCGATCAAGGTGGGGTTCGTCGGGCGCGGCCTGTCGCTGCGGCAGGGCGCGGTGCCGCTGCAGTTCCGCATCGAGAACCCGCCCGCGAGCTTGTCGGTCGGCTCGCCGGTGACGGTGATCGCCAACGTCGCCACCCAGGAAAGCGGCTTCGCGCTGCCGCGGACGGCGGTGGTGCGGATGCGGAACGGCGGCGCGGCGGTGTGGGACCATGTGACCGCCGAACGCTTCGTGCCGCGCCCGGTCCGCCTGCAGCCGTTGGACGGCGGCAACGTGCTGGTGCTGGCCGGGGTGGAGGCCGAGCAGCGCATCGTCGTGCAAGGCGCCGACCTGCTGAACCAGGTCCGCTGATGGGCGCCCTGTTCAACGCCCTGGTCACGGCGAGCCTGAAGAACCGGGTCTTCGTGCTGGTCATCGCGGCGGTGCTGGTCGGCTACGGCGGCTGGACCATGACCCGGCTGCCGGTGGACGTGTTCCCCGACCTGAACCGCCCGACCGTGACGCTGATGACCGAAGCCGAGGGCATGGCGCCCGAGGAGGTCGAGCAGCTCGTGACCTACCCGCTGGAAACCGCGATGAACGGGATGCCGGGCGTCACCCGCGTGCGGTCCGTGTCCGGCGTCGGCCTGTCCATCGTCTACGTCGAGTTCGGCTTCGGCACGGAGCTGCTGACCAACCGCCAGCAGGTCGCCGAACGCCTGGCCTCGGTGCGCGAGCAGATGCCCGCGGGGGTTGTGCCGCAGATGGGGCCGATCACCTCCATCATGGGCGAGATCATGCTGGTCGCCATGTCGGGCGACGCCTCGCCGATGCTGATCCGCGAGCTGGCGGACTTCACCGTGCGCCCGCGCCTGCTGTCCATCCCCGGCGTCGCCCAGGTGATCCCCATCGGCGGCGAGGTCCGCACCTACCAGGTCACGCCGGACATCGCGCAGATGACGCGCCTCGACGTGTCGCTGGACGACGTGGAGCGGGCGATCAAGCAGTTCGGCGCCAACTCCGGCGGCGGCTTCGTGGACCAGAACCGGGCGGAGTACGTGATCCGCAACATCGGCCGTACCACCCGGGTCGAGGACCTGCGCAGCCTGGTGGTCGCCACCAAGCAGGGCCAGTCCATCATCCTCGGCCAGGTGGCGACGGTGGGCTTCGCGCCCCGCTTCAAGCGCGGCGACGCCGGGGCCAACGGCAGGCCCGCCGTCATCCTCTCCATCCAGAAGCAGCCCGGCGCCGACACCTTGGCGCTGACCCGCACCATCGAGGCGGCGCTCGGCAACCTCGGCCGCACCTTGCCGCAGGGCGTGAAGGCCGACACGGTGCTGTTCCGCCAGGCCAGCTTCATCGAGGCCAGCATCGGCAACGTCGAGGACGCGCTGCGCGATGCTGTGATCGTCGTGGCCGCGGTGCTGTTCCTGTTCCTGCTGAACGTGCGGACGACGCTGATCTCGCTGACCGCCATCCCGGTCTCGATCCTCATCACCGTGCTGGTGTTCAAGTGGTTCGGCCTGTCCATCAACACGATGACGCTGGGCGGCCTGGCCATCGCCATCGGCGAGCTGGTGGACGACGCCGTGGTGGACGTGGAGAACGTGTTCCGCCGCCTGAAGGAGAACCGGGAGGCCGGGGACAAGCAGCCCGTGCTCAAGGTGGTCGCGGCGGCAAGCCAGGAGGTGCGGTCGGGCATCATCTACGCCACCCTCATAGTCATCTTGGTGTTCATCCCGCTGTTCGCGCTGTCCGGCATCGAGGGCAAGCTGTTCGCGCCGCTGGGCGTCGCCTACATCGTCTCGATCCTGGGCAGCCTGGTCACCTCGGTCACGGTGACGCCGGTGCTCTGCTACTACCTGATCCCGCGCATGAGGAACCTGGCGGAGAAGGAGAGCTTCGTCGTCCGCTGGCTCAAGCGCGGCGACACGCGGCTGCTGCGCTGGTCGTTCGACCGGATGGGGCTGCTGGTGGGCGTCTGCGTGGTGGCGGTGGGCATCGCGGGCTACGCCGCGACCCGGCTGCCCCGCGCGTTCCTGCCACCGTTCAACGAGGGCACGCTGACCCTGGGCATGACCTTCACGCCGGGCATCAGCCTGGCTGAGAGCAACCGCCTCGGCCAGATCGCCGAGCGGTTGGTGATGCAGGTGCCGGAGGTGAAGAGCATCGGGCGGCGCACCGGACGGGCCGAGCTGGACGAGCACGCCGAGGGCGTCCACTCCAGCGAGATGGACGTGGACCTCCGCACGTCTGGCCGGCCCAAAGATGCTGTACTGGCCGACATCCGCCGCCGGCTCGCGATCCTGCCGGCGGCCTTCAACATCGGCCAGCCCATCGGCCACCGGCTGGAGCACCTGCTGTCCGGCGTGAACGCTGCCATCGCCATCAAGCTGTTCGGCGAGGACGTGGACACCCTGCGCGGCCTGGCGGAGGACCTGCGGGGACGGCTGGCCGGCATCCCCGGACTGGTGGACCTGCTGGTCGAGCGGCAGGTGCGGGTGCCGCAGTTGCAGGTGCGGCTGGATTACGAGCGGGCCGCGCTCTACGGCGTGACCCCGGCGACCCTGACCGACGCCCTGGAGAAGCTGAGCAACGGCAAGGTCGAAAGCCAGGTCGTGGACGGCCAGAAGCGGTTCGACGTGGTGCTGCGCCTGTCCGACGCCGGGCGCACGACGGAGGCGCTGGCCAACATGCTGGTCGAGACGCCGCGCGGCCGGGTGCCGCTACGGACCTTTGCCGAGGTCGTGGACGACGACGGCCCCAACCAGATTCTGCGCGAGAACGGCACCCGCCGCATCGTCGTGCAGGCGAACACGGCGGGAGGGGCGAACGAGGGCCAGGTGATCCAGTCCATCCGCGACGCGCTTGCGGGGATGAAGCTGCCGCAGGGCTACTTCGTGCAGCTTGAGGGCACGTTCCAGGCGCAGGAGGAAGCGGGCAAGCTGATCGCCGGGCTGTCCGGCGTGTCCTTGGCGCTGATCTTCACCGTGCTCTACAGCCGATACCGCTCCGCGGTGCTGGCGCTCATCATCATGGGCAACGTGCCTTTGGCGCTGATCGGGTCGGTCACGGCCTTGTGGCTGTCCGGGCAGCCGCTGTCGGTGGCCAGCATGGTGGGGTTCATCACCCTGACCGGCATCAGCGCCCGAAACGGCATCCTGAAGGTCAGCCACTACATCAACCTCGTGTTGCACGAGGGCGAGACGTTCGGGCCTGAGATGGTGGTGCGCGGCAGCCTGGAGCGGCTGACGCCGGTGCTGATGACGGCGTTCTCCGCCGGGTTCGCGCTACTGCCGCTGATGATCGGGGCGGACGCGCCGGGTAAGGAAATCCTGCATCCCGTGGCGATCACCATCTTCGGCGGCCTGGTCAGCGCCACGCTGCTCGATACCCTGCTGACCCCCGTACTTTTCCTGAGGCTCGGCCGCAAGCCGCTCGAACGCCTCATGACCCCCGACGCCGACGGGCTGCTGCCCGCCGAGGCGTTTTGACGCTCAACGGAGAACCCGCATGATCAAGACACTTGCCCTTGCTGCGTTCCTGGCCGTCGCACCGGCCGTCGCGTTCGCCCACGGCACCCCGCCAGCGCCGGCGCATGGCGGGCAGGTGGTGGAGGATTCTGCCGAGCATTGGGTGGAGCTGGTCGTACAAGACGACACCCTGACGGCTTACGTGCTCGACGGGAACAAGGCCCCGGTGCCGGCCGCGCAGCTCTCAGGCAAGGCGACGGTGCTGGTGGGCGGCAAGCCCCAAGCCGTGGCCTTGAAGCCCGGCGAGGGCAATAGCCTGACAGGCAAGCTTGCAGGCCCAGCTCCCGGGCAGCCAGGAACCGTCGTCCTGTCCCTCACCGTGTCCGGCAAGCCCGCCCAGGCGAGGTTCGCCGCGGCGAAGTGACGGCAAGCCGAGGAACCAGCCAACAGGAAGATACCATGCACAAACCCAAGATCACGATGCCTGCCGCGGCCGTTGCCGTCTTGACGGCCTTGGCAGTGCCGATACTGGGCCACGCCCAGCAACCCGCCGCACCGACGGCCCGGCGACGCAGGCACCCATGACCAGGCCGACGCCTGGGATGCCGATGCACCCCATGACCGACGCCAAGACCCCGGCCGGGTCGGAAGCCGAGAGGTCCATGATGGCGATGATGATCCCGCGCCATGCCGGGCTAGCGACATGGCCCGCTTTGAATTGGCCAACGGCAAGGACCCGGCCATGCGGAAGCTCGCCGAAGCGACCGTGTCCGCCCAAGGGAACGAGGTCAGCGAAATGCAAGCGTGACGGAAGGCGCACCCCGGCAGCCCATGACAGGCCCGGCCGCCAGCCCTCCTGAGTAGTTTCCGCCCCTCCCGTAGGTGCTCGTTCGGTGCCAGAATTTACCGTTAGGCATGTCTATGGGTCGTGGCTGCGGCTCGCGTTGTGAACGGGTCCGCCGATCCGGGCACTGGCTGTTGCACTGTCACAAGCCTTCCAAACGGCGACGGGACTGATGACCGAGATCGCCTGCGGCCGCGTCGCCTGATCCAATCGCACACTGGAGACTTCTCATGTCCATCGCCGCACGTCTGACACTTGCCGCCGCCGCCGTCCTCCTGGGCGGAACTGCCCTGGCTTATGCTCAGGCGGCTGGCCCATCCCCCCATCATCCCGGATCGCCGATGACACCGGGCAGGCCGATGGCGCCTGCGGCGGGTGCGCCTGGGATGCCACCGATGGACATGGCCAAGATGATGGCGGACGGCATGGGCGGGAAGCCGCCGATGATGGCCGGCATGATGGGTGGCGGTGGGGCCATGATGCCGCCCGGGCACATCGAGGGCCGCATCGCGTTTCTCAAGGCCGAACTCGCCATCACCGACGCCCAGGCCCCGCAGTGGGACAGCTACGCGGCGACCATGCGCGCCAATTCGAAGGGCATGCAGGATGCCATGGCGAAGATGATGCAGGCCGGGATGCCGATGACGGCGCCGGGCCGGGCGGATGCCATGATCCAGATGATGACGGCGCGGCTCGACGGCATGAAGTCCTCGGCGGAAGCCGACAAGGCGCTCTACGCGGTTCTCACCGAAAGCCAGCGCAAGATCGCCGACGACCTCATGCCGGGTCCGATGGGCATGATGTAGCCATGGCCCCCGACACTGGCCTGGGCGCCGATGCGCCCCCAAGCCGAACCGGCGAGGCTGCTGATGCTTTGACCGTCACGGACCCTGTTTGCGGAATGCCCGTGAACCCTGCGACGTCGAAGCATCGCTTCGACCATGCCGGGACGACCTTCAATTTCTGCTCGGCCGGGTGCCGGTCAAAGTTCGAGGCTGACCCGGCCAGGTACCTGGCAACCAAGACAGAACCAGCTCCGGTCAAACCCGGCGCGATCTACACCTGTCCCATGCACCCCCAGATCCGCCAGCCGGGTCCGGGCAACTGTCACATCTGCGGCATGACATTGGAGCCTGTGGAGGTCACCGCCCAGGCTCCACCCAATCACGAACTGGCCGACATGACGCGCCGGTTCTGGATCGGGCTGGTGCTGGCGCTCCCGGTGTTCATACTGGAAATGGGAAGCCACGTTCCTGCCCTTGGTCTGGATCGGCTGGTGCCGATGCAGGCTTCCATCTGGATACAATTCGCCCTTTCGACCCCTGTCGTGCTGTGGGCGGGCTGGCCGTTCTTTCAGCGCGGCTGGGCGTCCCTGGTCACGCGCCACCTGAATATGTTCACGCTGATCGCGCTGGGGACCGGCGCGGCGTACGTTTACAGCCTGGTCGCCACCTTTGCGCCGGGCATCTTCCCCGCCGGGTTCCGCGGCATGGGCGGGACCGTAGCGGTCTATTACGAGGCGGCTGCCGTCATCACGGTGCTGGTGCTGCTCGGCCAGGTCCTGGAGCTGCGCGCACGCGAGCAGACCGGCGGCGCCATCCGTGCCCTGCTCAATCTCGCCCCCAAGACGGCCCGCCGGTTGCGCGATGGCGCGGACGACGAAGAAATCCCGATCGCGCAAGTAGCGGTCGGCGACCGCCTGCGGGTCCGCCCGGGTGACGGCATCCCGGTTGACGGCGTGGTTGTCGAGGGCAAGAGCGCCGTGGACGAGTCCATGGTCACGGGCGAATCCATGCCATCTGCCAAGGAGGCCGACGGCAAGCTCATCGGCGGCACCGTCAACGGTACCGGGTCGCTGGTCATGCGCGCCGACAAGATCGGCTCGGACACCATGCTCGCCCGTATCGTCGCGATGGTGGCTGAGGCCCAGCGCAGCCGGGCGCCGATCCAACGGCTCGCCGATACGGTGGCGGGCTGGTTCGTTCCGGCCGTGCTCGCTGTCGCGGCGCTGGCCTTTATAGCCTGGTCGGTTTGGGGGCCTGCGCCCTCGTTGTCCTATGCCCTGATCGCCGCCGTTTCCGTCGTCATCATCGCGTGCCCGTGCGCCTTGGGCCTGGCCACGCCCATGTCGATCGGGGTGGGTGTCGGCAAGGGCGCCGGGGCCGGCGTCCTCATCAAGTCCGCGGAGGCGCTGGAGCGGATGGAGAAGATTGACACGCTTGTGGTGGACAAAACCGGCACCCTCACCGAGGGCAAGCCCAAGGTTACGGCGGTCGTCACCGCGCCGGGCGGGTCCGAGCAGGACCTGCTTGCCCTGGCAGCACGCCTGGAGCGGTCCAGCGAGCATCCGCTCGCTGCCGCAATCGTCGCGGCAGCCAAGGCGGCCAACGCACCGATACAGGAGTCGGGTGACTTCGCATCCGTCACCGGGAAGGGTGTCACCGGGACGGTAGGCGGCCGGCTGGTGGCATTGGGCAATGCCGCCCTGATGGCGGACGCGGGTGTCGAGTTCGGCGCCCTCGTGCAGCAGGCGGACGGGTTGCGCCGGGATGGGGCAACCGCGTTGTTCGTGGCGGTCAATGGACGGCCGGGCGGAGTGATCGCCATAGCCGATCCGGTCAAGCCGACGACGCAGGAGGCCATTGATGCCCTGAAAGCGGACGGCATCCACGTCGTCATGCTGACGGGGGACAACAAAACGACCGCCGCGGCCGTGGCGCGCAAGCTGGGGATCGACGACGTGCATGCCGACGTGCTGCCGGACGACAAGCACCAGATCGTCCGCAAGCTCAAGACGGACGGCAAGGTCGTCGCCATGGCGGGCGACGGCGTGAACGACGCGCCGGCGCTGGCCGAGGCCGATGTCGGCATTGCCATGGGAACGGGGACCGAGGTTGCCATCCAGAGCGCCGGGATCACGCTCGTAAGGGGCGACCTCTCGGGGATCGTCCGGGCACGGAGCCTGAGCCGAATGACGATGCGCAACATCCGGCAGAACTTGGTGTTCGCGTTCGCCTACAACGTGATCGGCATTCCAATCGCCGCGGGTGTGCTCTACCCGATATTCGGCATCCTGCTCAGCCCGATGATCGCCGCCTTGGCGATGTCGCTGAGTTCGGTGTCGGTCATCGCCAATGCCCTGCGCCTGCGGGCGGCCCGGCTGTGACCGCGGGACATCCCACGCCATGGCGCCCGGCTTTGTGCCCGACAACGGTTCTGGTGTTCGCTGGATGTGCTGACGCTCCCGACCGGCGAGAGACAGAGGATGACCGAAGCTACGGCAGCATGGGCCACGTCGTCGGCACCGCAGCCTCCCGGATGTGCCTGGATGATCTTAATGACCGGCGGTGCGCTGTCAGCCATCCTAAAGGAAGCACCGGGTTCCACGATGCGACCGGGGATTGCGCGCGGCTGCTGCCTTATAGGATCGTGGGCCGGGCATTCTTGAAGTGGATTTGGAGCGGGTTTTCGAACCCTTCCACCGCCTCGAAGCCTCCCGCAACCGCCGCACGGGCGGCATTGGGCTTGGCCTGACGATTGCGCGACGGTTCGTCGCCGATCAGGGCGGGACGCTAACGCTGCCCAACCGGCCCGAAGGCGGCTCGCTGGCCGTGACCACCTTGGTGCCAGACTCCGCGTCAAGCGCCGGAAAGCCCCCGAAATGCCGTCTGGCATGCCTTGACCTGCCAACGTGGGAAGCCTCCACCTTGGTTGCCCAGAGACCAATCGTTCAGCTCTTGCAACCCCAAGTTCGAGAAGCCGCACCATGAGCCCGTCCTCGCCCCTGTCCAATCTTCCCCGCCGTGCCCTCATCAAGGGGACCGTAGCCCTCGGAGCCGGCGCGGCGCTCGGCGTGCCGGCCGGTCCGGCCGCGGCGGCCGTGCAATCGGGTGTCGGCGGCATGCCCGTGCTGCGCGGCAACCGGTTCGACCTGCGGCTGGACCGCATACGCATCAACAAGAGCGGGACGGAAACCTGGGCCAACGCGATCAACGGCATCGTGCCTGGCCCAGTGCTGAACTGGCGGGAAGGCGACGTGGTCACCATCAGCGTCACCAACAACCTGCCGGAGATGACCGGCATCCATTGGCACGGCCTCATCTTGCCGAACGACATGGACGGGGTGCCGGGCCTGGAGTTCCCCGGCATCATGCCCGGCGAGACCTTCACCTACCGCTTCCCCGTCGTCCAAAGCGGCACCTACTGGTATCACAGTCACATGGGCTACCAGGAGCAGAAAGGCGTTTACAGCGCCCTGGTGATCGACCCGGTCGGCACCCCGCTCATCCAGGCCGAGCGCGACTACGTGGTGGTGCTCAGCGACTGGATGGATGGCTCGCCGCTGCTCGTGGAGAACGACCTCAAGCACATGCCCGACTACTACAACTTCAACCGCCGCACCGTCGGCACCTTCCTCTCCGACGTGGAAAAAAGCGGGCTGAAGGCCACCGCCAAGGAGCGTTGGAACTGGGCCAACATGCGCATGGACCCGAGCGGCCTCCAGGAGCCGACCGGGGAGGCCTTCACCTACCTGATGAACGGCATGACCGCGGCGCAGAATTGGACCGGCCTGTTCCGGCCCGGCGAGCGCATGCGGCTGCGCTTCATCAACACCTCTGCCCAATCCACTTACGATGTCAGCATCCCGGGCCTGACCATGGATGTCGTCCACGTCCACGGCAACGACGTGGTCCCGGTGCCGGTGGACCAGTTCCGCATCAACGTAGCCGAGACCTATGACGTCATCGTGCAGCCACGAGACGACCGGGCCTACACCATCTTCGCGCAGAACTTCACTCGCAGCGGCCACTCGCGCGGCACGCTGGCGCCGCGGCCGGGCATGCAAGCGGCCGTCCCGCCCTACGATGCGGCGCCGATGCGCAACATGGCCGACATGGGCATGACCATGATGCCTGGCCAGGTCGCCGTGTCACAGCCGGACCGCACGCGGATGGACGGGATCATGCCCTCCATGCACGGGGTGACGGACGCGGAGAAGAGGCGGCGGACCGGTTACCAGGAAAAGCTCGGCTTGCCGGCCGTGACCAAGGCGCTCAAGCCCGGCGTGGAAAGCCAGTACGTGCTGGACCACTCCTTCGACCGCCTTGACCTGCCGGGAGACGGGCTGAACCACCTGATGGGGAGCCGCCGCATCCTCACCTACGCCGACCTGCGCTCGGTCCATCCCGGCATGCACAAGGGGCCGGTGACGAAGGAGATCACCCTTACACTGACCGGCAACATGGGCCGGTTCATCTGGGGCTTCAACGGCCAGAAGTTCTCCGAGGTGGGACCGATTGACGTGACCTTGGGCGAGCGCTTCCGGCTGCGCTTCGTCAACAGCACCATGATGACGCACCCGATCCACCTGCACGGCATGTGGATGGAGCTGGAGAACGGCCAGGGCGACCACCTGCCCTACCTGCACACGATCAGCGTGCAGCCTGCCGCCAACGTGAGCATGCTGGTGACGCCGGTTGCCACGGGACAGTGGCCGCTGCACTGCCATTTCCTGTATCACTTCGAGGCCGGCATGTTCCGGACGCTCCGAGTCATGCCGAAGGCCGTCTGAGGTGCGGGGCTTGATCGCCGGGCTCGCGGCCCTTCTGGCGCTCGCCGGACCGGCGCACGCGCAGCTATTCGACAAGAGCGGGTTCTTCGGCTCCGGCCTCGGTTCCGAGACGCTGAACGGGGCCGCGCCTTATGGCAATCCGATTGCGGACAACCGCGTTTACATCCACGGCTTCTTCAACCAGCTGGAAGGCCGCATCGGCGACGGGCAGTATCTCCGCTGGGACGGGCAGGCGTGGATCGGCAACGACTACAACAAGCTTTGGCTCAAGTCCGAGGGGCGCTACAACCCCGGAAACCGCGGGCGCATGGAGGACGGCGACCACGAGCTGCTGTACGACCGGCCGATCAACGAGTACTTCGACGTGCAGGCCGGCGTGCGGGTGGACCTGGATAGCGCCAGGACCCGCACCTGGGCGGCGCTGGGCATCCAGGGCCTGTTGGTCGGGTTCTGGAACGTGGAGGCGACGGCATACGCCAGCAGCAGCGGCCACTACGCGCTGCGGACCAACGCCTCCTACGACCTGTATCTCACCCAGCGCCTGGCGCTGCAGCCGCAGTTCGAGACGAACTGGTACACGAAGGAGGACCGTGGCCGCGGCGTGGGTGCCGGGCTGTCCGACATCGATATGGGCTTGCGGCTGCGTTACGACATCAGCCGGAAGTTCGCCCCCTACGTGGGCGTCGCCTACCAGCGCTGGTTCGGCGGCACGTCGAGCTTGCGCCGCGAAGAGGGCAGCAAGATCAACGACGTCCGCTTCCTGGTTGGGTTGCGGACCTGGTTCTGAAGGAGGCGGCAATGGACGGCGGAGGCAGCATCAAGCAGGCAACCCTCTATCGCATGGTGATGGACAAGCACATCTGCCCCTACGGGCTGCAAGCAAAGGACCTGCTGGAGCGCGAAGGGTTCACAGTGGACGACCACTGGCTCAGGACGCCCGAGGAGACCGGCGCGTTCAAGCGCGAGCACCACGTCGAGACGACGCCGCAGGTGTTCATCGGCGGCAGGCGGATCGGCGGCTACGACGCGCTGCAGACGCATCTGGGCCACCCCCCCGCCGGACCCTGACGAGACGACCTACGCTCCGGTGGTAGTGGTGTTCGCGGTGGCGGCGCTGATGGGGCTGGCGACGAGCTGGGCGGCCTACCAGTCGCTGCTGACCGTCCGCGCGGTGAAGTGGTTCATCGCCTTCTCCATGTGCATCCTGGCCATCCTGAAGCTGCGCGACCTCCGCAGCTTCGCGACCATGTTCCTGAACTGCGACCTGCTGGCGCAGCGCTGGGTGCCGTATGCCCGCATCTACCCGTTCGCGGAGGCGGGCGCCGGCATCCTGATGATATCGGGGGCGCTGACGGTGCTCTCGGCGCCGGTCGCGCTGTTCATCGGGGGCGTGGGCGCCTAAAGCGTGTTCCGGGCTGTCTATATCCAGAAGCGCGAATTGAAATGCGCCTGCGTCGGTGGGGCCAGCAACGTGCCGCTGGGGTTCGTGTCGCTGACCGAGAGCATGATGATGATCGCGATGGCGCTGTGGATGGGCGCGCGGGCGCTGGACGCATGAAGCAAGCCATCGACGCTACGACGGCGTCGCGTAGTCGTTCCGTTGGTTGGTCGTGCTGCTGGTCGTCGCCCGGTATGCGACCAAGTGGATGCCGGCCGGGTTCGCCTCGCTGAGCGAGGCCAGGCTCAACGCCTGGCACCTGGCCATCGGCCCGGCGATCCTGTTGCTGATGTTGCTTCGGCTGGCCTGGGCGCTTCTGGGCGTGATCGCGCTGCATGTGTCGGGTGCGCGCGATCACGCGCTGGTCAAGCAGGACGGCGTGGTGCGACGCATGGTGCCGGGCCAAGGCTGACTTGCTGCCCGACTTACCGTGGCGAGCTGGGTTGCACGCTGTTGCCGGGCTGGTTGCGCACCGTGCGCCGGAGCTGGCTGCAAGCGGCTGGTAAGCCCTGCGTCTGGGACGTCGCAGCGGTTTGCGGAACGCCGCTGCACCGGTCCAGCTCTTCCTGGAGGGTAGAGGCGGGAGCACCCTGCCGGTATGTCGACACCCCTGGCGTGCCATAGCCGAGGAGGCCGGCATCCTTGCTTGCCTGGGGGCCTGAGCAGGCGCTCAAAGCAGCCGATGCGACAAGGGCCGCGATAAGGCGTCCAAGCAGGCGAGGGGAATGCATTGAAACCATCGCATCATCTCCGATAGCGTTGTCATCAGTTCGGCCGTGCCCGGCCCTCGAACAAGAACGTGGGCGTCCGAGGCCCCGGCACCCTTGCGGTGGTGAGCTCGTCGAGACGAAAACCCGCGTTTCTGAGCAGAACGTCCATGGGGCGGTTCAGGTGGCAGCCGCCGGCGATGCGTGTCCAGATGGGATCGAGACGATCTTGCCAACGGGCGACGCCTGGCTCGGGCGCCCGCCCATGCTCGACGAACAGCAGCACGCCGCCGGGGCGCAGCACGCGCCGCACCTCGATCAGCGCCTGGCGGGCATCCGGGATCGTGCATAGGGACCACGTGGTGACGACGGTGTCGAAGCTTCGGTCCTCAAGCGCCAGCGCTTCCGCCGAGCCTTCGAGGAGCGTGACCGGCGCCCGGCACCGGCCAGCTGCGTCGCCGGCTCGGGACAGCAGCGCCGGCGACGGATCGACACCAACCACCTCCGACACGTCGGTGCCGTAGAGCGGCAGGTTCAGGCCGGAGCCGATGCCAATCTCCAACACTCGCCCTTCGGCAGCGCCGGCCACGCGGGTGCGGAACGGGAGCAGCACCTCCTGGCGCATCGCCGCGTGCAGCAGGCAGGGCAGGACGTGGCGGGCATAGAATCCCATCTATCGCTCCGTCAGTGTCTTCGGCGGCAGCGCCACAGCTCGTTCAATGGATAACGTTCTTTACGCCATCCCTGGCACGACAGCTGCCCCGTGCGGCGCGGACGGTGCCGGGATGGCGTAAAGAAGCGCGTTGAACTGAGCCGCGGGCCGCCAGTGCAGGCTATGG
>JAABUK010003373.1_pt1 | contig 27091 bp, 34 predicted proteins | sample 5559141 | NCBI WGS metagenome assembly JAABUK01 (sample SAMN10711869, study PRJNA513367) | rock metagenome | isolation source: Antarctica rocks | place: Antarctica: Victoria Land, Pudding Butte nord | collected 2016-01-03
GATTTCGAGACTAATCCTCGCAACAGTGAAGCCTGGATAAAGCTGGCTATGTGCAACTTACTAGTACGAAGATTGACAACGAAGGTGAGATGGAGAAATTCAACTTGAATTACCCTACATCCTCTAAGCAGAACGACCCGCGTGGGTTTCGTTTTGATGCGATTGCTTCGCAGGCTCGCCATGACAGATGATTTGCTAAGTGCTCATTGATAATTGAAAATGCCCCTTCTCCAAAGCTGGCGCTGGTACGGCCCCAATGACCCCGTCAGCCTAGCCGATATCCGCCAGGCGGGTGCTACCGAGGTAGTGTCGGCCCTGCACCACATTCCAAATGGCGAGGTATGGCCGGTGGCCGAAATTCAGGCCCGGCAGGCGCTCGCCGGCGCCGCCGGCCTCACGTGGAGCGTGGTCGAAAGCGTGCCCGTGCACGAAAACATCAAGACCCGCAGTGGCAGTTTTCAGCAGTATATCACTAATTATCAGCAGTCTATTCGCAACCTGGCGGCCTGCGGCATCTGCACGGTCACCTACAATTTTATGCCCGTGCTCGACTGGACGCGCACGGACCTGGCCTACGAAGTAGCCGATGGCTCAAAAGCCCTGCGCTTCGAAAAAGCGGCCTTCGTCGCCTTCGATACCCTGCTGCTGAAGCGCCGCGGGGCCGAAGCCGACTACGCACCCGCGGAGCTGGCCCGCGCCCAGGCCCGTTTCGAGGCCATGAGCGCGGCTGAGCGCCAGCAGCTTCAGCGCAACATCATCGCGGGGCTGCCGGGTAGCGAGGAGAGCTTTACGCTGGCGCGGTTTCAGGCGGCGCTCGATGCGTATGCCGGGATTGACGCTGCCCGGCTGCGCGAGCACTTGATTCTGTTTTTGCGAGCCATCGTACCCGTGGCGGAGGAGGTAGGCGTGAACCTGGCCATTCACCCCGACGACCCGCCCTACCCCATCCTGGGGCTGCCACGCGTGGTGAGCACGGCCGCCGACGTGGCGGCCCTGGCGGCGGCCGTGCCCTCGCGTCGCAACGGCCTGTGCTTCTGCACCGGCTCGTTTGGCGTGCGGGCCGACAACGACCTGCCCGCGATGGTGCGCCAGTTTGCCGACCGCATCCACTTCATTCACCTACGTAGCACCCAGCGCGACGCGGAAGGCAACTTCTACGAAGCCAACCACCTGGAAGGCGACGTGGATATGCCCGCCGTCATGCGCGAGCTGCTACTGGTGACGCGCCAACGCCAGCTTGACCTACCCATGCGCCCCGACCACGGCCACCAGATGCTCGACGACCTGCCTAAAAAAACCAACCCCGGCTATTCAGCCATCGGCCGCCTGCGCGGCCTGGCCGAGCTGCGCGGCCTGGAGCTAGGAATTCAGAAAACCACTGCTTGGTTTGGATTCTAACGGATTGTGACGATTCGCATCGAATTAAGTAAACAAAGCCCCTCTGGCGAAGAGCCCGGTTAACGCCCATAAAACCAGTAAAATCCGGGATTTAGAGCGGTTTCCAGGTTGGTGTACAAGGCGGGCTGTCCGCTCGTCGGATACGCCGCTCGCCGCCAGCACGAGCGGCGTATCCGACGAGCGGACAGCCGGCGAAAAGCCGGCAGCCCGCACCAGCTAATCTGTACACGAACCTGGAAACCGCTCTAGAATCGCTCCAGCGCGTCGCGTACCTGCTCCATCAGCCACATGGGCGTGCTGGTGGCTCCGCAGATGCCAACCGACTGGCCGGGCGCGAACCAGGAGGGGCACAGCTGCTCGGTATTGGACACGAAGTGCGTGCGCGGGTTGGTGTCTTTGCACACCTGGTAGAGCACCTTGCCGTTGGAGCTTTTGGTACCCGACACGAACACGACCTGGTCGAACTGGGCCGCGAAGCGCCGCAGGGCTTCGTCGCGGTTGCTCACCTGCCGGCAAATGGTATCGTTGGCGTTGATGTTGTAGCCCCGCGCAGTCAGCTCATTCTTAATGCGGTAAAAAGAATCCGTGCTCTTGGTGGTCTGGCTGTAGAGCGTAATGTTTTCGGGCAGCTCGTGGCGCAGCAGCTCATCCAGGCTCTCAAATACCACGGCCTCGCCGCCGGTCTGGCCCAGCAGGCCAAGCACTTCGGCGTGGCCGTGCTTGCCGTAAATGTAGATTTTCTCACGCCGGTCGAAGCTGCTCTTGATGCGGTTCTGGAGCTTGAGCACCACCGGGCAGCTGGCGTCAATGAGGGTCAGGTTATTCTCCATCGCCCGCTGGTAGGTGCTGGGCGGCTCGCCGTGCGCCCGGATGAGCACCGCCTCGTCGCGCAGCTGGTTCAGGCGCTCGTGGTCGATAATGCGCAAGCCCTTGTGTTCCAGGCGCTGCACCTCCTCGTCGTTGTGCACGATATCGCCCAGGCAGTATAAATACCCCTGCTCTTCGAGCAAGTCTTCGGCCATCTGAATGGCGTAGATGACGCCAAAGCAAAACCCCGAATTAGGGTCAATACGAACGCTGAGGTGCAAACTGGACTGCATACCGAGAATCTAACTTAGAAAGGGAAGAAAGGTTATACTTTCCCGCCCAAATTCTGCACCCGCCTTATCGGCCTACTCCTTCACGCGCGCGAGGCGCTGAGCGTCGTCGTCGCTCACGTGCCCACGACCCACTAAAAAGCCGCGCACCGTTTCAAAGGCCTCGGCATCCATGCCCGAGCCGGGGTGTTGCAAGGCGGCATTCAGCAAGAAAGCCTTATCCTGCTCCACGTGCTTGCTCAGGCCCAGGAAGGGGGGTAGGTTGCTCTCGACGGAGAAGCGCAGGAAGCGGATTTCGGCATTGCCAGCATCCAGGCCCACGGCCTGGTCGAAAGTGCGGGCCGCCTGCTGCACGTAGGTGAGCTTGTTGAGCAGCGACGCGTCGCGGGCCTTAATAGCCTCGGAAGCAGCCTTATAGCCGAGCACCAGGGCATCCTGGCCGGCGTAGTCCTGCAGTAGGTTGTAGAATTTTTCGCCGGCCTGCTTGTCGGCGGCGGCTTGCTCGTAGTGGCGGCGCAGGGCGGCCGGCTGGTAGGGCGACATAACGGAAATGCGAAGTGGAGGGCGGCCCGCCGCCCCGGAAGCCGCGGGCAGCGCGCTCAGCAGGGCAAAAACAAGCAGTCGGTTCATGGGCGCAAAGCTAGGGGCGGCGCCGGTTGCCGCGCTGCCTGCTCCAACGCCGCCCCGGCCTGTATAGTGCCCTACCCCCTACACCGCCCGCAAGCGGTAGCGCAGCCACGAGCCGGCCAGCAGCAGCAGCTTGGTATTGTCGGGCAGGCGCACGCGCTCGGCCAGCACCTGCCGGGCCGGGGCCTGCCGCAGCTTATGAAACAGCTTAAGGTAGTAGATGTAAGCCAGGTACACGCCCAGCCGCGCCGGGCGTGGCAGCTGCCGGATGCCCTCGTAGGCGGCCTCAAAATCGGCCCGGATGTCGGCCTCCACCGCCCGCTTGGCGGCGTCGTCGAACTGCTCGTAGCGCAGGCCGGGGAAATAGACCCTACCCCGCTCCTCGTAGTCGGAGCGGATATCGCGCAGGAAATTCACCTTTTGAAAGGCCGCGCCCAGCCGCCGCGCCGGGGCTTTAAGCCGCTCGAACTGCGCCGGCTGGCCCTGGCAAAACACGCGCAGGCACATCAGCCCCACCACCTCGGCCGAGCCGTAGATGTACTGCTCGTACAGCTCCTGGCGGTAGTTGCGGTCCTCCAGGTCCATTTCCATGCTCCGCAAAAAAGCATCAATGAACTCGTGGTCAATCTGGTACGCGTTCACGGCCCACTGGAAGGCGTGCAGCACCGGGTTCAGGCTGAAGCCGGCCGCGATGGCTGCGTAGGTATCGCGCTCAAACTCGGCCAGCAGCGCCGCCTTGTCCTGGCTGTGGAAGGTGTCCACGATTTCGTCGGCCCAGCGCACGAAGCCATACACGGCATAAATGGCCCGGTGCAGCGCCTTGTCCAGCGTGCGGATGCCCAGCGAAAACGACGTGCTGTAGCGCCGCGTAATGAGCTGCGCGCACGCCAGGCTAGTGTCGGTAAAAAGCTGTTCGTGGTCCATTTAGTCGGTAAAATCGACGGTCATCGCCTGTCATTGCGAGCCTGCGAAGCAATCGCACCAGAACAGTACGCTAGAACGAAGCCAGACGATTACGTTCGGATGCGATTGCTTCGCAGGCTCGCAATGACAGGCAAAAATTACTTTTTAATTTCCTTCAATACCTCGCCCGCCACCACCTGGCCCGAAATGAGCGAAGGTGGCACGCCCGGCCCCGGCACGGTAAGCTGGCCCGTAAAATACAAGTTGCTGACCTTTTTACTCTTCAGCGTGGGCTTGAGAATGGCCGTTTGCTTCAGCGTATTGGCCAGGCCGTAGGCGTTGCCTTTGAAAGAATGGTAGTCGGCCACGAAGTCGCGGTGGGCGTAGCTGCGTTTATAGATAACGTGCTCGCGGATGGGGTGGCCGCAGTGCTTTTCGAGCCTATCCATCAGCAGGTTATAGTATTTCTCGCGGGTGGCTTCGGGGTCGTCGAGGTCGGGGGCGACGGGCACGAGCAGGAACAGGTTTTCCTGGCCTTCGGGGGCCACGGTGGGGTCGGTTTTACTGGGCACCGAGGCGTAGAACAGCGGCCGGCTGGGCCACTGCGGCGCCTCGTAAATTTCGTGGGCGTGCTGGCTGAAATCTTCGTCAAAAAACAGGTTGTGATGAAGTAGCCGGTCCAGCTTACGGTTCACGCCCAGGTAGAACAGCAGCGACGACGGGGCCATCGTGCGCGAATCCCAGTAGGCGGGCGAATAATGGCGGTACTCGGTGGCAAGTATTTGCTGCTCAATATGATGATAATCGGCGCCGGCCACCACGGCATCGGCCGGCCAGAAGCCGGTAGCGGTGCGCACGCCGGTGGCGCGGCCGTTCTCGACCACTATTTCGCGCACCTCCTGGTCGTAATGCAGCCCTACCCCCTGCTCCTGGGCCAGCGCCACCATGCCACGCACTATCTGGTGCATCCCGCCCTTGGGGTACCAGGTGCCGAGGGCCAGGTCGGCGTAGTTCATGAGCGAGTAGAGGGCGGGCGTATTTTCGGGGGTAGCGCCCAGAAACAGCACTGGAAACTCAATGAGCTTGAGCAGCTTAGGATGGCTGAAGAACTTGCGGGCGTGCTTGGCCATGCTTTGCAGCAGGTCGAGGCGCACGGCCCCGCTGATGATTTCCCAGTCGATAAACTCGGTTACGGAGCGGCTGGGTAGCTGCACGAATTTGTTGATGCCGACCTCGTACTTGTACCTGGCCTGGGCCAGAAAGGCATCGAGCCGGGCCGCGCTGCCGGGCTCCAGGCTTTCAAATAGCTGCCGCAGCTCGGCCATGCTGGCCGGAATATCCACGGCATCATCGCCTTCAAAAATGACCTGGTACGAGGGGTCGAGCCGCACCAGCTCGTAGTAGTCGGCCACTTTTTTGCCGAATTTCCCGAAGTACTGCTCAAACACGCCGGGCATCCAGTACCAGCTCGGGCCCATGTCGAAGGTAAACCCTTGGGCCTCAAATACCCGCGCCCGGCCGCCGGGGCCGCTATTCTTCTCCAATAAAGTTACGTGCCAGCCGGCCTGGGCCAGGGTAGTAGCGGCCGACAGGCCAGCGAAGCCGGCACCAATAACAACTGCGGTGGGAATGCGGGGAGGAGAAGCCAACGGACGAAGCGAACGGAATAACGGGCCGCAAGCTACAATCCGACGCCGCACTTTGTTTTGGCCGCCGGCCCGCGCCGGGCGTCATTTTCGCCAGGCGAGGGGGTAGGGAAACGACTTTTCTAAACTCCTTTTATAACTGCATAAAATATTGATAACCAATTTACTATTTACAAAAATTAAAATTCAGTAGAGTCTCACAAAGGAAAAAGTCAATTTGCCGCAGCTTGGGGCAAGGCCGCACCTTTGGCGTAGTCGTGGGGGTAGGCTGCTGAGCCGGCCGCCGCGCTACCACTCGCCCTTTTCTGAGCCCATGAAACAAACTTACTTATCGGTGGCGCGCACTGCCCCGCGCCGGGGGTAGGGGCCAAATGCCAAACGCCCGCCGCTTCCAGACTGGAAACGGCGGGCGTTTAAGTTGCTGTGAGGCGGAAAAACCTATTCCTCTACTACTTCCAGCTCGGCGCTGGCGCGGTCGGCGCCGGCGGGAGCGTACACTTTCAGGGCGGCTTTGAGGTCCTTGCGGGCGATGTGAATACGGTTTTTCACGGTGCCAATCGGAATCTGCAGCTTCTCGGCGATTTCGAGGTACTTGTAGCCGATGTAGTACATCATAAAGGGCGTGCGGTAGTCGGTGCCCAGGCTGGCAATGGCCTCGTTGATATCGCGCACCACGAAATCGGTGGTGGCGCCGTTGTGCGTAATGTAGTTCTCATCGGTGTTGAAGTACTGGAAGTACTCCGTCGAGTCGATGTTGGAGCTACGCTTGGTAATCTTGTTATAATTGTTAATGAAGGTGTTGCGCATGATGGTATACAACCATGCCTTCAAGTTAGTGCCCGCTTTAAATTTATCCTTATTGAGCAGGGCTTTCAATAGCGTTTCCTGCACCAGGTCCTTCGCGTCGTCCGCATCGCGGGTAAGGTTCATGGCCACCGGGCGGAGCGAGGAGGATATTTTCTGCACTTGGGAGGTGAATTCCAGAGAAGTCATATTGTAGAAGGGTTCGTAGCAGAATCTTAAACAAAGATAATCCACAAGCGGGAAACTATAGTACCAGGCCAGCTATTTTTTCAGCTATTACAGGTACCTACATTAGTTGGCCGGGCGGGCGCCCCTACCTTACGCAAATGGCCTCACGAGGGACGCCTCTTCCAGATTATTTTTCTGCTACTTCTTCCTCAACACGCTGATTTACATACGGAATCAAATCGCGAAATTCGTGCAGGCACGCCAGCGGCAGGCAGCCTTCGGGCAGCCCGGCAGTTTGCACGGCCAGCGCCCCAAACAGCATAACGGTGGCCTCGGGGCACTGAGCGCGCAGCTCGGCGGCGTAGCTTTTTACCTGGCCGCGGGCCGGCGTAGTAGTGAGCACCGTAGCCAGCACGGTGGGCTGAAAGGTGTGGGCCGCGGCCACCACGTCCACCAGCGGCAGGTTGGGGCCCAGGTACAGCACCTGGCAGCCCCGCGCCCGCAGGGCGTAGTTCATAAACAGCAAGGCCAGCTCGTGCCACTCGCCCTCGGGCAGGAAGAGCAGCCAGCGCGGCGCATCGGCCTGGGCCAGCGGAATGAGGGGTAGGGCGTCGGCCGAGGCCATCAGCTCCTGGCGCAGCAGCTGGGCCACGAGGCGCTCCTGGGCCACGCTGAGCGAGCCGGCCTTCCACGACACGCCCAGGCGCTGGAGCAGGGGGTAGCCCAGGCGCAGGAGCGTTTCCTCGGTGCCCAGCTCACCAATGGCCTCGTCGAAGTGGCGGTGCAAAGCGGGCTCATCAAGGTCGAGGGCGGCGGTAAGCAGCGCGTTGAGGCGCGGGCCATCGGTGGGCTGCACCTCGTTGCACAGGGCCAGGGCGGCGGCCTGGCGCTCTTCCTCGCTCATGCGCACTACCTGCGAGATGCGCTGGCCGCGCCCGCACAGCGTGGCCACGTTAAGTAAGCGCCGCAGGTCCGCTTCCCCGTAGGTGCGGATGTTGGTGGTAGTCCTACTGGGTTTCAGCAAGTTGTAGCGCTGCTCCCAGATGCGGATGGTATGGGCCTTCACACCAGAGAGCTGCTCTAAATCACTGATAGAATAATGCGCCACTAGTTTGTTTTTTGGAAGGATAGCTGAAGTTCCCGCCCCGACCAGGGGTCAGCGGCGGGAAACGTATAATAGAATAAGTTATAACCTGCGCTGTATCCGCACCACGTTTGCTAGGGTAATAATTCAAAAACCCTTCAAATAGTTTGCCAGCCCGTTCCAGGCCGCGCTCAAGTGGCTTTTTTAGCGGCTTGCTGGCGGGCCAGCCGCAGGTATCTGGGCGACACCCACAGCAGGCCAAACTCCTGGGAATGGTCGCGGCCCTGGGTTTTGTGGTGCATCTTGTGGGCCATGTTGAGGGCACGCAGGTACACGTTGTCGGTCTTTTTCCAGAACGGCAGGCGGCCGTGAATGAGGCCATCGTGCACGAAAAAATACACCGTGCCGTAGGCCGCAATCCCTACCCCCACCCAAAACCACCACCGCTGCCCATTATCCCCGGTGATGAACAGCACCGCCGAAATAGCCCCGTAAATCGCAAAAAACCAGTCATTTCGCTCAAACGGGCGCGGACTGGGCCGCACGTGGTGCGAGCGGTGCAACACCCACAGCGGCCCGTGCTGCACGTATTTGTGCATGAACCACGCCCAGAATTCCATGAAGGCGAACGTAGCGAGAGCGATGAAAATGGCGATAATGTAATTCATAGCAAGAAGGCATCAGCCATTGCGAGCATGTTGCGCATCAAGCAAGGACGAAGCAATGGCATCCGAACGCTAACCGAACGACTGGCGCGGGTGTCGTTTTGAGGCGATTGCTTCGTCCTTGCTTGATGCGCAACATGCTCGCAATGACAGATACTTACCAATCCAGCTTTTCTTTGTTCAGAAACGCGGCGATGCCGCGGCGGCAGTCGTCGGAGGCGCGGGCGGCGGCGTTGCGCTCGGCGGCGTAGCGCAGGCCATCTTCAAGGGCCAGCTCGGGCAGGCGGGCCAGGATTTCCTTGGTGATTTCGATGCTGTGACCTGAGTTCTCGCGGGCCAGGCGCAGGGCATAGGTGCGCACGGTGTCGGCCAGCTGCTCTTTCTCGGCGATGAACGTAATCAGGCCATACTCCAGGGCTTGCTGGGCCGTGATAACGTCGCCGCTGAGCAGCAGCTGCTTGGTGCGCGCCTCACCGATGCGGCGCAGCAGAAACACGCTCACCACGGCGGGCAGGAAACCAATTTTGACTTCGGTGTAGCCAAACTTGGCCTCAGGCACGGCGAAGGTGATGTCGCAGAGCGCGGCCAGGCCGCAGCCGCCGGCCAGCGCGTGGCCCTGCACCTGCCCGATTACCAGCTTCTTGAGCGTATAAATCTGGTGAAACAGCTGCATGAGGTGCGTGCTGTCGGCCAGGTTTTCCTGGTACGAATTGTCTTGCAGCTCTTGCAAATACTTAAGGTCGGCGCCGGCGCAGAACACCTCGCCGGTGGCGCGCAGGATGATGACTTTCACTTTATCATCGGCCTCGGCCTGCTCGAAAGCCTGCTTTAGCTCGGTCACTACGTTGGCGCTCAGCGCATTGCGTTTGGCGGGGCGGTTCAGGGTGATGTAGGCCAGGCGGTCCTGCACCTCGTATTGCAGAAAGCGCAGCGTGTCGAGTTCGGGGGAGAGGTCAGTCATAATAATTTAACTACGATAAAAGGAGCAGCGCGGGTTGAACGGCACAAGTTAGCGTACTATTCTATAGACTCGCTGAAGAGGGGTAGGAGGTTGCTTGGGAGAGAATTAAAAATTAACCTACTGGAATTTTTAATTTATCATTCTTAATTTTTAATTCCCTCTGGTAGCGCGTAGATAAACGCGCCCTGCTCGTTCACGTCCCAGGTGCGGAAGCCGGCGGCGCGCAGGGCTGAGTCTTGCCGGGCCACGTACCAGCGCTGGCACGACGAGTCGAACACGACCCGCGCCCCGGCGCCGAAGTGGGCGGCCAGCGCGTCGGGGTAGAGGTGCGGGTTGCGGCGCAGCACTACCACATCGGCCGCCAGCGCGGGACGCGGGCCGGCCAGCCGGCGCAGGCTGCCGCTCACGAAGGCCACGCGCAGGCCGCGCCACCGGGCCAGCACCAGCGGCGCGGGCGGGTAGCGAAACGTCCGTTCGAGGCTGTCGGGCAGGGCCACCTGGCGGGCGGGCACGCTGGCGCCGCGCCAGCCCACGCAGTAGCGCGGCTGGCGCACGCGGCGCAGTATCAGGCTGGGCCGCAGGCGGTAAGTGCGCTCGGTTTCGGAGAGGGGCAGCGAGTCGGCGGTGACGAACTCGGGCGCCGCGCCCTGCCAGAAGCCCACCACTGAGCGGCGCGGAATACTGTACACCACGAACTCGCGCACCGGCGCCACGGCCCGCGCCTCGGCCACCCGGCTGCCGGCGTAGAGGGCCAGCAGCGCCACGCACCAGCCCGCCCAGGCCAGCCGCCGCGAGGCCGCGAACACGCAGAAGGCACCAATGAGCAGAAAGATGAGCAGCGTCTGGCTCTGGCTCAGGTGCACGCCGCCGATTACCGCGCCCGGCAGCAGCCGGCCAATCAGGAAAATGTACTCATTAAACAGCCAGATGAGGCCCTGAAACACGTAGCCCACGGCCCGCGGCAGCCAGTCGAGGATGGCGTTCGCGGCGGGGGGTAGCAGCAAAGCCGGCAGCGCCACCAGACCTTTCATCAGCAGCAGCCCTACCCCCACGTACACGGCCAGGCTCGAAATGGGCACCGCGATGAGGTTGGATAGCAGGAAGTTGAACGGAAACTGGTGGAAATAATACAGCCCGAGCGGAAACGTGGCTACCTGCGCGGCGATGGACAAGGCCGTGAGCTGCCAGCTGGCATCGGCCAGCCCGGCGGCGGCGCGCCAGCCGCGCTGCACGGCCGGCGCCTGCCAGCCGCGCAGGCGGCGGAGGAAGAAATCGCGGGCGTCGAGCCAGCGCACGATGCGCGGCTGCAGGTACACGATGCTCAGCACCGCCAGAAACGAGAGCTGAAAGCCTACGTCGCAGAGCAGGTAGGGATTCCACAAAAGCAGGCAAAACGCGGCGGCGCTCAGCGTGTTGAACAGGCTGCTTTGGCGCTCCCAGGCCTGGCCGATTATCACGAAGGTGAACATGACCGTGGCCCGCAGCACCGATGCCGAAAGGCCCGTCAGAAACGCGTAGCTCCAGATGAGGGCCAGACCCAGCCCGGCCGTGAGCAGCCGGCGCCGCACCGTGGAGCGGCCCAGCGGCACGCGCCCCAGCAGCCATTGCAGGGCCGCGTACAGCAGCCCCACCTGCAAGCCGCTCACGGCCATGATGTGCGTGGTGCCGGTATTGGCGTAGGCCTGCCGGGTTTCCTGGTCGATATCGTCCTTAAAGCCCAGCACCAGCGCCGTGCCCAGCGCGTATTCGCGCAGGCTGGGCACGTAGCGGCGCAGCACGCCATCGAGCACGGCGGCCGCGCGCTGACTGACAGCAACTGGTAGGCTAAGGGGCGCGTAGCCCAGCACTTTATACTGCCCCTGGTGCACGAACTGCGAGTGGTACACCTGGTGCGTCTGTAAATACCTGCGGTAGTCAAACTCACCCAGGTTGGCGGGGCCCTTGCTCAGCTCAGGCGCGCCCTGCACCAGCCACACGTCGCCGTAGCGCGGGGCGGGCATCGGGTCGGCGGTTTCGTGGCGGGGCAGGCTGATGCGGATGCCGCCGCTGGCCGCCCGCCAGCGCCCGGCCACCCGCACGGCCTGCACCCGCACGGTAGTGGCGAAGGTAGAGGCCCGCACCACGGGCGCCTCGTCCACGGTGGCGCGGTAAAACTCGATGCGCGGCGCCAGGCGGCTAAGGTGGTCGGGCCAGCGGCTTTCGGTCACGGCCTGGCTGCGCGCAAAGCCCAGCGCCGCCACCGCCAGCAGCCCCACGATGCCCACGGCATCGGCCGCCGCCGGGGCCAGCTGCCGCCGGCTCCAGGCCCAGCCCAGCAGGTACAGCAGCACCAGCCCCGCCGCCCAGGGCGCGGCGCTACCCCCCCATTCCTGCCCCAGGTAGAGGTAGCCCGCTACGCCGCCGATAAACGCCAGCGCCACGCGCAAAAAAGGAACGGAGGACCAGGAGAGCATAAAGTTGAATAGCCGAATTTTACGGCATATTACAACCCGTTCCAGTTGCTTCCACAAAATTTTTCCATCTTTGTGAAGCAGTCCCGGTACTTCCTCTCCCAGCTGGGTATACTGGTGATGGAGCCGGGTTTTTGCTTTTTAGCCTCGTCTCTCTATGGCTTACACCGATTTCACCCCGGCCGAATTAATTCAGCGGTTTGACCTCGACTTTCAGGCGGCCCGGCTGTTTCCCGGCTGTCCGCCGCAGGCCCCATCTTCCTAGCTCCTCGAAACCTTGCAGCGGGCGCGACGCATCGGCTATGTAAGCGAGAAAGCCCGCTCTGAGCGCCTGGTTTCGCCGGTGCTTACGGAGTTGAACGAGTTGAATGAGCAGCATTTCACCTTCCACTCCGGCGTAAATCTCGACGTGGACGCCGCCGCCGGCCTGCGCGGCGAGTGCGATTTCGTGCTTTCGCTCAGCCCCATCCGCGACTTCATCGTGGGCCCCATTTTCTGCATCACCGAGGCCAAAAAGCAGGACCTCGAAGCGGGCACCATCCAGTGCGCCGCCCAGCTGGTCGGCGCTCAGCGCCTCAACGAGCTTGCTCACCGCCCGGGGCCCGTGCTCTACGGCTGCTCCACTACAGGGGTCGATTGGCGCTTCCTGACGCTGGTAGGTCAGGTCCTCACGCTAGACAATGATGTTTACAGCATCCGCGACTTACCCCAACTGCTGGGGACGATGCAGCATATCGTGCAACAGGCCACGGCGGCGTAAATTACCCCGCCCCCTACCCCAGCACCATCTTGTAATGCTGGATATCGCACTCCGCAAACATGTCGCCTACTTTGCTAAAGCCGGTGCGCTCGTAGAGCGGGATGGCGCGCAGCTGGGCGTGCAGGTACACCTGGGCGGCATCGGGGGCTTCGGCGCGCACGTCGGCCAGCACCTGGTGCACGAGCGCCTCGCCCACGCCGTGGTCGCGGAAAGCGGGCAGCACGGCGAAGCGCTCCAGCTTCACGCCGTGGTCAGTTGGGCGCCAGCGGGCGGCGCCGGCGGACTGGCCATCCACGCGGGCCAGGTAGTGGCGGGTGGTAGCGGCGCGGTCGTGGGCGTCGTACTCGGCGTCGGCGGGCACGTTTTGCTCGCCCACGAATACTTTTTCGCGAATGGTGAAGGCGGCGTCGAGGTCGCGCAGGTCAGTGATTTTTTGAACGGTGGTCATGGTGTTTTGCAACTACTAATACTCTTTTTGGCCAAGAAAGAACGTCATGCTGAGCTTACCGAAGCATCTCGCCCACGCCATCAGAGTACTACTCCAACGGGGCGGACGAGATGCTTCGGCAAGCTCAGCATGACGTTCTATATTTTTTCAATTAGCCCCGGCTACAGCGCCTGCTCGTGGTTCACGGGCAGCTCAGCTTCGTCTGGCTCGGGAGCCGGGCGGCGACCGTTGTGGCGCTCGCTGCCCTCGCGGCGGCGCTGCTTAAACTCGGCCTCGCGGCGCTGCTCGGCCACGTCGAACTTGTCGTAGGCCTGCACGATTTCTTTGACCAGGCGGTGGCGCACCACGTCGTCGGCCGTCATTTCAACATAGCCGATGCCGCGCACATCGCGCAGAATATCAAGCGCCTGCATCAGGCCCGACTTCTGTCGGGTGGGCAGGTCAATCTGGCTGCGGTCACCATTTATCATCACCTTCGCGCTGGGACCCATACGGGTCAGGAACATCTTAATCTGGCTCGGCGTGGTGTTCTGGGCCTCGTCGAGCAGCACGAAGGCGTTGTTGAGCGTCCGGCCGCGCATGTAGGCGAGCGGGGCGATTTCGATAATCTTGTTTTCCTGGTAAAATTTCAGCTTTCCGGCCGGAATCATGTCCTCCAGGGCGTCGTAAATCGGGCGCAGGTAGGGGTCCACCTTCTCCTTCATGTCGCCGGGCAGGAAACCCAGGCTTTCGCCGGCTTCCACCACGGGGCGCGAGATAATGATTTTCTTCACTTCCTTATTCTTCAGCGCCCGCACGGCCAGCGCCACCGAAATGTAGGTTTTGCCGGTGCCGGCGGGGCCGAGCGTGAAGGTGAGGTCGTGCTTCATCACCGTGTCCACGAGGCGCTGCTGATTGGGCGTTTTGGCCTTGATGACGCCGCCCTTGGCCCCGAACAGGATAACGTCGGGCGAGGCGGCCAGCACCCGGCCCTCGGCCTCCTCAGAGGTGGCGGAGAGGTACTGGTTCACGTCGCGGTCGGTGATGGCGCCGTACTGGTGGTAGTGCTCAAGTAATGAGCTGAGGATGTCGTTGACCCGCGCGATGACTTCGGTGGGGCCCTGAATCTTGATTTCGTTGCCCCGGGACACGATTTTACTGCCCGGAAAAGCAGCCGAAATGCGACGAATATTTTGGTTATCGGCCCCCAGGAAGTCAACCAGGGACACGTTTTCGAGGGTGATGACTTTTTCGACCAAACTGGAAAAGCGGAGGAAAGGGAGAAAAAAAGAACCGCAAGCGTAACGACCGGCTACCTGGCGCGGCCGGCTGGCATTACTCGTGCAACAAGCCAACGGGCAAAATACTCCCGGCCGACTACCGAAAACCGGGCTACTTTTGCACCCGCGCCGGCCGGCCGGCCTGCTACTCAACAATACTACGAAGAACCTGGCAACTGCGGGCATGGGGGTACTGACACTGCTTACGGATTTTGGCTACCGCGACCACTACGTGGCCGCGCTCAAGGCCCGTTTGCTGCACCTGGCCCCTACCCTGCCGGTGCTGGACATTACCCACGGCGTGGAGCCCTACAACATCGCGCACGCCGTGCACGTGCTGCGGGCCGTGTTTCGGGATTTTCCGCTGGGCACTACCCACCTCATCACCGTGAGCGACTACGGGGCCAGCGCCGCCGGCGCGGTGGCCACGCCCGCCTGGCACGCCGCCGAGCACGAGGGCCACTACTTCGTGGCCGCCGACAACGGCCTGCTCCCCCTGCTCTGCGACGGCGTGCCCGCCCAGCTGGTGCGGCTGGACGTGGCCGCCGCCCCGGCCCTACCCCCCCTCCCGGCCGCCGGCCGCTCGCTCAACCCCACGCGCGATGTGCTGGCGCCCGCCGCCGTGCGCCTGGCCCAGGGCCAGCCCCTGAGCAGCCTGGGCCCGGCCGCCACCGACCCCTACGTGCTCACCAACCGCCAGCTGCGCCTGCAAGACAACCGCATAACGGGCCACGTGGCACACGTAGACCACTTTGGCAACCTGATTACCAACATCTCGCGCGAGGCCGTGGAGGTGGTGGGCCGGGGCCGGCCGGCGGCCGTGCACTTTGGCCGCGAGGTGGTGCGCGAACTGCGCCCGCACTTCGCCGCCGCCCCACCCGGCGAAATCGTGTGCACCTTCAACTCCCAGGGCTGCCTGTGCGTGGCCATCAACCAGGGCCACGCCAGCGAACTGCTGGGCCTGTATTTCGACTCGCAGGTCGATGTGCGCTTCGCGGGCGAGTGAGGGGGTAGGGCGGCCGCAAACAAACAGCCCCGGCCGCGGAAGCAGTCGGGGCTGGGGCAAACCACGGGCGGCGGCTTACTTCATTTTGGTCGAATCGACCGTCATGGCCGAACTATCAGAAGCGGAGGTAGCCTCGCTGGGCACGACCACGGCCGTTTTTTCGGTATCAGTGGTTTTGGGTTGGTCGCTGCAAGAAGCAAGCAGCGACAAGGCCGTGAGGGCCGGAGCCGCCAGCCAGAGGGCACGGGGAGCGTAGCGCATAAGAAAAAGTACTGGTTGAGGAAATAGAAGTTGACCTTTACGCACAGCTAAGCTCAATGTTAAGGCTGTGCTTACTATCAGCTTAGCCACATCTTGTGCAATATTTTCACAATCAATAAGTTGATGCTACTTCGCATTGTTCGCCTACCCCTGCTTCCCAAGCGGATACCCGATTTTCTGGCGCTCTTTCGCCAGTCCGAAGCCCGCATCCGGCAGCAGCCGGGCTGCCACCACCTGGAGCTGTGGCAGGATGCCGACCAGCCGCATATTTACTGCACCTACAGCCACTGGGACGATGCCGCCGCCCTGAACGCCTATCGCCGCTCGGCGCTCTTTGGCAAGGTATGGCCCGCCACCAAGCAGTTGCTCGCGGCCCCGGCGCAAGCGTTCTCGGTGGTTCGGGTAGCGGCGGAGGGGTAGGCGACCCACTTTTCCAACCTATTGCCTACGCTCGTTGTATTCTTTGTTACTCCGGCGCCAGCTTAGCGCCCCAGTTCTTCTCTATGTCTGCTACCCCCAATTACTTCGCCTTTTACGGCCTGCCCGAGGGCTTTTCGCTCGATGAGGCCGCCCTCAAGGCTAAATATTACCAGCTCAGCCGCGAGCTACACCCCGACTTCCACGCCCAGGACACTCCCGCCGCTCAGGCCGAAGCCCTGCGCCTGAGCACCCTCAACACCGACGCCTACCGCACCCTTGCCGACCCCGACCACCGTATGGCTTACCTGCTCGGCCAGCACGGCCTGCTCGAAGAAGGCAGCGCCCAAAACCAGCTTCCCGCAGATTTTTTAATGGAAGTCATGGACCTCAACGAGCAGTTGATGGAGTTGGAAATGGAGCCCAACCCAACCGCCACCGCCCAGCTCGACACCGACGTAACCGCCCTGGCCGATACCCTTGACGCGGGCATTCAGCCCGTACTGGCAGGGTATGCCGCCCTACCCTCTGACCACCGCCCGGCGGCGCTGGCCCAGGTGAAGACCTACTATCTAAAAAAGCGCTATCTCTTGCGGCTTCGCCAGCAATTGGCTACCTTTGCGGCCCGCTCGTGATTACCGACCGAGCCGGATAAGTTGCCCAGATGGCGGAATCGGTAGACGCGTTGGTCTCAAACACCAATACCGCAAGGTGTGCCGGTTCGACCCCGGCTCTGGGTACCAGGACATACAACGGGAACCCCCGAAAAGTAGCTTTAAACATAGTTTAAGCCACTTTTCGGGGGTTTTTGCGTTTGGTGCGCTACGGGTTGTAAACTGATTTACTACGGTATTTACGCCCCCACTAGCGCCCCCAGCATTCCTAACCTTTTTCAGTTATGACCATTCAATTTGAACGGCGGGATGACCGGCCTGACTCGGCCGGGCGGTGTGTGATTCACTTGCGGGCCTGCTTTGACGGGCAACGGCTGCGCATGGCCACCGCCGGGCGGTGCCTCGCGGCAGAGTGGAACGAAGACAAAAGCCGGTTCCGCAAATCTTTTTCGGGCTACCAAGATGCCAACGACAGTTTGGAGGCGCTGGCGGAACTGTTGGCCAAGGCCTACCGCGAGCTGCGCACGGCGGGCGTAGCCGTGACGGCGGCGCTGTTGAAAACGGCGTTGCAGCCGAAGGTGGCGGCGGAGGACTTGCCGCCGGCTCCGCTGCTGGCGGATTTGTTCGGGGAATACATTGAGGTGTTGCGGGTGCGCGGGTTTCGGTTTCACACCTTGAAGGGTTACAAGACGGCCCACAATACGCTACTGGAATTTGCGGCGACGCGGCCGGGGCGGCTGACGGTGGCCGACTACGATGCGTCGATGCACGACGAATTAGTGGGGCACCTGCGGGACGTGCGGGGGTCGGCGCAGAATACGGTGGCGGGCGTGGTGAAGCAGATTAAGCCGTTTCTGGCCTGGGCGCAGGAAAACCGGGGGCAGACCCTGGCGGTGAATCCGGCCAAGCTGCGCGTGGAATGGGAAGACGTGGATAAGGTGTGGCTGAGCGCGGCCGAGCTGACGAAGCTGGAGAAGGTGCTCCTACCCTCGAACCTGGTGGCGGTGCGCGACGCTTTTCTGTTTTGCTGCTATACGGGGCTGCGGTATTCTGACCTGGCCAGCCTGCACGCGGGCAACGTGAAGGAGTGGAAGGGCGGGCGGGTGCTAAAGCTGACGCAGACGAAAACGCGCACGGGCGTGAGCATTTACCTGACCGCGCCAGCAGCGGCTATTTTGGACAAGTATGCCGGGGAGCGGGAGCGACTGTTGCCGTCGACGGCCAACCAGGTGATGAACCGCTACCTCAAGCAGATTTGCCGGCGGGCGAGCGTGGACGAACTGGCCGAGGTGGTAGAAACGATTGGCGGGCGGGTGATGAAGCGGCCAGTTTCGAAATGAGAGTTGGTGCCGATGCACGGCGCGGCACACCTTCGCCACGCAAAGCCTGCTGCGCGGGATGCCGGTGGAAGTGCTGCAAAAGGTGCTGGGGCACTCCAAGATTCAGACGACCATGATTTATGCCAAGGTGGTTGAGGACTTGCAACACCAGACGAGGCGGCGGATTTGGGACGGGGGCGTAGCGAGTGCGGTTAGCAGCGTGGTAATCGAGGCGGTGTGCGCCGTGGAGCCGGAAGCAGCCTGAACATCAACCAAAAAGCCCCGCGCTGGCTTAGCAGAAAAGTCGTGGCTCAGGCAGCCAGCGCCAACGGCGCACTGCTGGCGCTGGCCTGGGGTAAGCCGGCGGCTTGGCGGGCGTGGTGGCGTAGCAGGGCAGCGTACTTCTTGCGGCCCTGCTCGATGAGGCCGGGCATGGCAGTCAGTTCGACGCGCCACACCTGGCAGGGAGCCTTTTTCTGCACGCCGATGATGAGGAAGCGCGTCGCGCCCAATACGTCCAGGTACAAGGCGGCCTGACGGTCATAGTCGTAATTTCTCGATGGTGGCCAGGAAGTGGGCGAGGTCGGGGGCGCTGCTGGTTTTGAAGTCGATAAGGGGGAGCTGGCGGCCGGCACGGCTGCGCACGAGCAAGTCGGGGCGGAGCTTCACCCCTACCCCGGTGGCGGTGTGAGTGGCGGTGTAGAACTGCTCGGCTTGTCCGCGATAAAGCAGGTCGCGGCAGTAGCGTTGGCGGCGCAGTTGGCGGGCCAGCGTTTCGAGGTCGGGCCACTTGATACCGCGCTCGTCGGTGCGCTGGTAGTGCCGGGGCTCCAGCACGGCCGTGTGGAAATGGGAGCCGAAGGCCAGGGCCACGGGGTTGGGCCGGCGCAGTTGGCCCAGAATGCTGGCCTTGAGGTCGGAGAGGTCGGTATTGGAGACGTGCGACAAGGCGCGGTGCTGGGCCTGGGTCAGGTCGGGGTGATGGGCGAGGGTAGTGAACATTTAACAGGTATCAATTACCAATTATCAATCAGCGAATTAGAGCTAAACGGTGTGGGTCGGCGGCGCGGTGTAGCCAGATGTGGGCACTGCCGCAGCCGACTAGGTAGGCGGGCTCGGGGAAGAGCTGGCGCACGGTGGGCGCGAAGTCGCGCAGGTCGGGTAGCGGGTCGGTGTTGGCCAGTAACTCGCGGAGCTGGACGAGCTGCGTGGCCTCGGCTTCGTCGTTGGGCGGCAGTTCGATGAGCAAGTGGGGCGTTTCCATTGGGGGTGGGTAGTAAAGGCCCCACGGCGGGCACCGTGGGGCCGGTAGCACTAGGCAGCTTGGGGCAGCTCGGCGGCGGGGGTGTGCGGGTCGCCTTCCTCGGGCACGGTGTAGCCGTGCTGGATGCGGATGTCGGCCGCGCCGGTGTGGATTTCGGCCCGCCAGATGGGCAGGTCGCGGGCGTAGTCGCGGCGGGCGGCTACCTCCTCGGCGGGGGCCGGCTCGTAGCTGAACTGAGCGATGTAGTAGGTGGCCGTTTTACCCTCCTTGGTGGTCTGCTTCTTCTCGGCAGTGACTTTTACTACCACGTCCGCCAGGGTCAGGTCGTCGTAAAACAGCGGCTCAATGAGGCGGTAGAGGTTTTCGACCGAGTAGCCGTGAAAGAGCACGGCGCAGATGGCACCCTTGTCGGCGGCAAAAAACAGCTCGGCCCAGAGCTTGCGGCCCATGTTCAGAATATCGTCCTGGAAGATGCGCCAGGCCAGCGGGATGAAGCTGAGCGAATTGCCCAGTGGCACGGTGCCGCCGATATTGAACTGGCCGGCCTTTGCATCGAAACGCACCTGGCGGGGGTGGCCGGGCAGGTAGCGAAAGCGTGACACCTGTGCGACTTCGCCGCTGGCTTCGTCTACTTTGTCGATGAGGTAGGCACGCTGGGGGGTAGTGATGGCGGGCAGGGTAGCGGCGGGCGCTTCGGTGAGGGGGGTAAGCTGGCTACCTTCTTGCTGCGGTTGGGCTTTCACTTTGGTGGACATAGTGGTAAGGGAATGGGAATGAAGAAAAAAGTGGGGCCTGTTGGCGGCCGGCCCCGTCGCCGGTGGGGCTAGCGGAATTGCTTGTCGTGACAGAGAATGGCCCGGCCCACAATGGCATCGACGCCGCGGGCGCTGGGCTGGTGCTGGTGCCAGAGGTAGGTAGCCAGCAGATTGAGGTAAGCGGGGTTGCGGAACTTGCCTTCGTCGTCGATGATGAGAATCAGCTCGTCGGTGAGGCGCACCACGTCGACTAGCTGGCAATCGAGCAGGCGGTACAACTCGGCCAGCTTGAAGCTCTTGCCGTTGGCGGGGCTGACGGGCTGCGGGTCGATGGCGTGCGGGTCGAGCAGATAGGGCTATAGGTAACAGTAGTTTTAGGCATGAGGGTAGGGAAAGTGGGGCCGGTGCGGGGCCAGCCCCTGGGTGGGTGGTTAGGCCTGGTGCGCAGCCAGCGCCTGGCAGGCGTGGGCGCTATCGAGAAAGAGCTGCACGGCGGCGGCCAGCGCTTCGTAGCAGGTGGCCCCGGTGCCGTGGTAGTGGCTGGGGCAACCAGCGCCGACCGGGGTGCTGACGGTGAGCGAGTAGCGCGAGCCCTTCGCGCTGAAGTAGCCGCGCACGGTGCAACCGGGCAGCGGAAAGCAGGCGGCGGCCACCTGCGGCAAGCTGGGACTGAAGCGGGCAATCATAAAAGGGGGAGCTAGGGGCCCGCGCCGATGAGGGGCGCGGGCCGGGTGGCTGGAGAAAGCCTTGCCAGCGGCAAGGGTCAGTGGCGGGGTCATCGAGCGGGCTAGCGCTGGGCGGGGCCAGGTGGTAGGGGCGCTGGGCAACGGAGGCCTGCGCATCGAGGCGGGCCAGCAACTCCCGCAGGCGGGCGCGCTGCACGGTCTCCGGCTGGGCCGCCCCCTGAGCGGGAGCGGCCGGCGGGGTGACAACCTTATGCACGGGCGTAGTGGGTGAGCGGCGCGTAGGAGCACCCGCACTCATCGAAGTGGTCGCGGCCTTCGCCGCAACCGGCGCACACCACGGGCGGCGCAAGGGCCGGGGCCGGCGCGTCGGTAAATAGGTACTCGGCCTGGGCCACTACTACGCCAGCGCTGGATACGCACACGGCCACACCCGCCGCCGCCGCCGCCGGCTACGCGGCCGCCAGCACCGCCGCAAAGGGGCACGGGCGCTCTTCCTGAAAACAGGGACTGCCCACCTCGCCGGGGTGGTAGCTGACGCGGTAGCTAGTGGGCGCGTAGCCGGCGGCACTGCGGTAGCTGACGATGGAGGCAAAGAAGGTGGTGCCCGACCAGGCGGCCTGGGCTAGCTGGGTAAACTGAACAGAAGTGAGCATGGCTGTAAGGGTTAGCCGGTGGGTGCCTTGCGGTGCGGGCCGGGCCCTGCTCACGCCGTAAGTGCAAAAGGAAAAGGGTCTCTCCCATTTCTTATACAAATACACGGCACGTATTCTCGTTTATTAAGAATATTAATATCACTAATTACGTTTTATGTGGAACACATTACAAATATTCTGTCGTATAGTAGAGCATGGAAAAAGACAAAAATAAGGTGGTGGCGGTGGTAGGTAGCCGGGGGGTAAAAAGCTGCGCGGCGCTGGCCCGCCGACTGGCTGAGTTGGAGCCGGCGCGGGTAGTGAGCGGCGGCGCGGCGGGCGTGGACGCCCTGGCGACCCAGTGGGCGCGGACCCACGGCGTGCCGCTGCTGGAACTACGCCCCGACTATGCCACCCACGGCCCCACGGCCGCGCCCCACGTGCGCAACGCCGAGATAGTGCCCACGCCGCGCTGGTGCTGGTAGTGTGGGACGGGCGTAGCAAGGGCACGCTGAGCACCCTGCGGGCAGCGAGGCGGCTGGGCCGCCCCTGCGAGCTGCCGCCGCTGGACTAGCTACCCAGGCGGGCCACGGTAACCGGGCGGCGGCCGGGGCGGACCACCCGACCACAAACACTAGATGCCCTTGGCCAGGGGGTCTGGGGGACGGCCTGAGGCCCCCAATGAGCCGGCTCGAAGGGCACCTTCTGAGGGGGTGGCGGCCTTTTTCAGGCTGCGGAACCCGAGGAAGATGACCGGGCGCCAGCCGGGGCATGGATGCGGGGGTTTGGGGTACTCCCCAATGAAACTCTCCGCGAAGCGGGCCTTGTTTTTGGCTAGGGGCTGCTGTCGCCACTGCCAGAACCTACGCAGCTCTGAGTTGCGTCCTGGCTGGTTTTCCGCCGTTTCTAGCGTTGCCCCAACGGCCTCGTGATGCGTGCGTGGGGTACGGCCAGGGTGCCCGCACATGGGAGGTGCCGACCAGCGTGAGGCGGCGACCTTAGCTACGCTGACCTTCGGTTGGGCATTGGCAACCTGGGCCGATGCGAGGGCTCGCGTCAGGGTGCGAGAGGGGCGGTAAGCGTAGGCTGAACCCGAACGCAGCAGAGCGGAGTGAGCGGTTCAGCCGGAGCGCCGGACGGGCCTAGCGCTGAAAACGCAGCTGGGTGAGCGTGAGCCGCTTTTTTCAGCGGCGGGCGCGGGGCGGCGGGCTTGCGCCTGGGCAGCAGCAGTAGTATCGCGGCCACCGCTGCCTGACGCGCGGCGTGGGCTGGGTGGTGAGAAGGTGGCGGGCTGCGGGGGGCTGTTTCGGCGGTATCGGTGCGGTAGGGAGAGGCTGGCCGCCCAACGGAAGGCGGGCCGAGGCGGTGGTTTTCGGTAGGGGCGGCTGGCTGACCCTCGGGAAGCTGGCCGCCCCGTGGGCGGTGATACTGGAGTTTCGTGGTGTCAATAGCAAGCGCGGGGGTAGAGGCTGGCACGGTGCCGCAACGACCAGAGCGACCGGAGCCTAGCAAGCGTAGGGAGTGAGGAGCGGAGGTACGGAGCGACGAATCGAACGTAGCGCAGCGTGGCGTAAGGAGCGGCGGGAGTGCAGGCGACGGGCGGTGGGCTGCGGTAGGGCCAGGCGGCGCTTTTTGAGGCGCGGCCTGGCCCGCTGGTGGGGTGTCGGGAGAATCAGTGAATTGCGGGAGGAGTGCACAAGATGAACTGTGTCGAATAGCGAAGCTTTAAGCGGGAATTCTGGCAAAATCAGCTTGGTAGGGCACGCCGGATTTGACAATGGCGAAGGCTTGCTTAAGGAGCTTGTTACAAACCGCGATCAAGGCCACTTTACCATTTTTACCTTTAGCTACCAAGCGGTCGTAGAGCGCTTTACACGTCTTGTTAAATTTTATGGCGGCAAAGCTGCACCTAAAGAGTTTGCCCCGAATTAAGCCACCGCCCATCTTCGTGATACGGACTTTGCCCCGCACACTGGTACCCGAGGTGTACTCGCGAGGCGAAAGGCCCGCTTTGGCAATGAGCTGGCGGTAATTGTCGAGGCGCGTGAAGCCTCCGGCAAATAAGAGGAGCAGGCCGGCCGTCTTGCGACCGATACCCGGAATGGAGCGCAACAGCTTCATTTCTTGACTGAAACGCGTTTCCAGCAGAGTTAATAACTCGGCTTCGAGGGCCTGCACTTGGTCATCGAGCAACTGCCAGGTTTGCTGGAGCCGTTGCTGAGCGAGGGGACTAATTACCGGCTGGCGCTGTAAGGCCTCTAAGGAGTTGCTAACCATTGTTTTCTGCTTGAGCAACTGTTCGGTCACCTGCTCCAACTGCCGGCACTCGACTAATACCGATTCGTCTGGCTGCCAGGGCTTGACGACTTGTTGCTGGCCATAGCGCAGGAGCCATTGCGCGTCTTTGCGGTCCGTTTTGCTCTTGCCCAGGTGCAGCTGAATGAAGCGCCGGATGACGAGTGGATTGAGGACCGCCACTTGCCTACCCTGCTCGTGCAGATGATAAGCCAACGCCAGGTAATAGGTGCCCGTAGCCTCCATCACGAATAAGGACTGCACCCCACATACCTGCAGAATCTGGGCAAAGCCGGCCTTATCATTGCTCACCTCCAGGTGGTGTATCTGGCGGTCGAGTTGATAACAAACGGCTAGGGTGGCTTTGCTTACGTCGAGGCCAACGACGGGCAGAAGAGACGAGGAAACCATGCGTGAACCAGTAAAAAGTGAGAAAAAAGACTAAAAAAGGACTTCTAGAGAATCTTTCGCTATCCTGATACAGGCTCTGACGGCCTACTGGAACTGTTCAAAGTGCCCCTAGAAAAGAGCGGGGATTGTCATCTAACACGGGCTCAAACGCCCTCTACTGTGAAGAATCTTGTTCCGCTCTTTTCCTTCTTGTCCATCCAAATTACTGCGTGTGTCTGAACATAGGAAGTAGTGAAACTGAGATTGAAAGCCTTTTCAATTGCTTTGTCTTTTGGGAGCAATTGCTTCTTTTTAGGAAGCTTTTGCTTGTTAGGAGAAAGCAATTGCTTTTCCGTGGATTGCTCGGGCAGTGCGGGCGAGTTTTCGGAAAGCAATTGCTTTTCTGGCCGGCCACCTTTGCGGCCATTGGCAGCTAGGCGCGCACGCTTAGCGGCTTGTTTGGCAGTCTCTTGCGTCAGGCACGGGTTGTGGCGGAGCGCGGGGGCATCGGGGGCTAGCGGGAATTTACCGAGCAGCAGGTCACGGCTCTCGGCCCACTGCTGGGCGGTGAGGCGGGCGATGCGGCGCAGGCGGTTTTCGTCGTCGGGCAGGTAACCGGGGCGGTCGGACTGCCAGGAGTTGAACAGCAGCAGGCAGTAGGCCCCCACCTCGTGGGCTTCCATGAGCTGCACATCGGGTGAGCTGAGGAAGTCGCCCGTGTAGAATAGAAACGCGGGGGCCTTCATGCTACTGCGGGACGGCGCTTAGCTGCGTGGGGGCGGCGGGGGTGTTCTCGAACAGGTCGAGTTGGCGGTAGTCGGTGCATTTGCCGCGCAGGGCGGCTTCGACCTCGGCGAGAGCCGTGGCTAGGGTGGCTTCGAGAAGGTCAGCGTAGGCGTAGCTGCTTTGCTCCTCATCGAAGGATTGGTAGGGAGTAGTCAGGTTGAGCACCCGGCTGCCGGTTAGCTCGCGCTGGCCGATGAGCGTGACGCCGCTTTGGTTTTTGCCCATCGAGAAGCCGGTGACGGTGAATGAGGTGAAGCGGGTGGGAAGGTCTTCGCCGTCGCTGGGCCAGTAGTCGGGCGTTTCGGTTAGCTGCTCGGTGAGCAGGCAGAGGTGCGGCACCAAGCGGCTGAAGACGTGGGGTAAGTCGGGGTCTCCTGGCAGGTGACGGCGAAGGCGCGGGCGGGGCTTTCCTCATCGCGCTGCTCGGTGAATTCGCAGGTCAGGTACTGGTCTTTGAGTTTGGCCTTTTGGATGGTGAGGATGGAATGCGTTTCGGGGCTGTCGGGGCCCACGACGGGCAGCAAGGGGGCAGACATGGATTGGCGGGCTTAGCGGTGGTGACGGCGGGGGAATTGCTCGGGCACGGAGCGGTAGAAGCCCCACTCCTTCTCGTTGCGGCGGATGCCTTTGAGGCGGCCCTCGCGGCGGGCGCGGCGCACAGCTTCGGGCGTGAGGCCGAGTAGCGTGGCGGCCTGGGGCACGGTGAGGATTTCACCGGGGTCGGGCGCGGTGGCCTGGGCAGCTTCGTGGGCGGTCTTGAGCTGGTTGACCGTGCTGAGCAGCGACTTCCACTCGGTTTCGGGGACTAGCAGGGCTACTTGCATGGCGTCAGGCGGCTAGGGCCCGCGTGCGGGCAGCTACGTCGGCGCGGCGCTGCTTCTCAGCGGCCACGACCGTGAGAAAAGCGTCGGTGATGACGGGGTGGCTGGAGCGGCCGTAGATGACGTTGAACACGGTGCTGAGCGCCACGGTGGTACCAATAGCGCTCAGGTGTTCGACCACGCGGGCGGCCAGGCCGTTGCGCGGGCCCATCTGGTTGTAGAGGTCGCGCAGGGTCGGTGCCGACTCGGAACTCTCGGGAATATTCTTCGTAAGCTTCTGCATTTTGTTGGTAATATCTTACATTTGCATGTAAGTAGTTAGAATATTCGTACAAAACAACGAAAAAAGTCGCCAAAATACTACCATAAATTACGAAAAAGATGCGGAATCCTACTGGCGTCAGCACCAGAATTCGGGAGGTATTGGCTCACTATCAGCTGAATGCGAACCAAGCCAGCCAAAAACTTGGGCACACAAATGCCTCAAAAGTTTATAAGTTCTTGGCAGGTGACTTCAAACCAGGCTATGATTCGCTGGTCGAAATCCTGGGTACCTGGCCGGAAATCTCGGGCGATTGGCTGCTGATGGGCCGCGGGGACATGCTGCTGCGGGCGGGCGGCGAGAAGCAGCCGGCGGCCGGCGGCGTGGGCGCGAAAACGCCAACGGTGCCCCAACGAGGCGTTACCAGCGGGCAGGTGCTGGCGGTGACGGCAGACCGCATGGGTAAGGAGAATACCTCGCTGGTGCCAGTGCAGGCGCAGGCGGGCTACCAGCGGCAATTCAACGAGCCGAAGTTTTTGCAGGATATGGCGCAGTACCATATTCCGGGCTTCTCTAGCTCCAGCCAGACGCTGCGGGCTTTCGAGGTATCGGGGGATAGCATGAGCCCGACGTACAAGCACCACGACATCGTGGTGTGCTCGTTTGTTGACCGCTGGGACTTGCTCAAGCCAGATGAAAGCTACGTGCTGGTAACGGCCGAAAACGTGCTGCTCAAGCGGCTGGTGGCTCCCATTACCGACCGGCACGCGACGGTGGAGCTGCACTCGGACAATAGCGCGCAGTACGGGGTGTATCAGTTACCGGTGGAAGACCTGTTGGAGCTATGGATGGTGCGGGGTTTCATCTCCACCAATGCCCCCGGCCGGCCGGATAGCGCCGGGGAGCGGCTGCGGGAAGCCATCGAGGAAATGGGCCACAACTACCACGAGGTAATGCGCTTTTTGCGCAACAGTGCGCGGGGGACGACGGAGCTGCGCGGGCCCCTGCTGGAAGTGTCGTGATGGGGGCGCTCGGCCCCTGTTTTAGGAATTGGGAGGAAATTGGGGGCTAATGCTCCCACCTCCGCCCCCAGCGAAAAATGAATCAGTTTTAATAATCTCATAATTTACTCACTATAAGCTACTTATTTGGCGTACCTGGTTGTAGTGCAGTACCCCGGCTCTGGGTACTAGTGTTCTGACAATTTAGTTTTAATTATTAATTTCGTCGTACCTGTTTTTCATTTTTTCACGTGCCTTATCCGTTGTAAAAGACCAGTTAACTTTCGTTGAAGTTAGATTTCGCTTTTCTTG
>JAABUK010003374.1_pt1 | contig 27091 bp, 42 predicted proteins | sample 5559141 | NCBI WGS metagenome assembly JAABUK01 (sample SAMN10711869, study PRJNA513367) | rock metagenome | isolation source: Antarctica rocks | place: Antarctica: Victoria Land, Pudding Butte nord | collected 2016-01-03
ACCCACTCACCCACCCACTCACTCCCAAAGGCTTACCCACCCACCCACTGCCAAAGGCTTACCCTTTGTCAGCTGGCTGCGGAGTGGCAGGTAGCTCAAGGCTATCATCGCCATGGCTTGACGCCAGCAAGGGGAGGCGCGTGATGTCAATGTCCTCCATGTGAGTGTGGTTCTCCAGCACAGCTTGAACATCACACGCGGCTACATCTACGTAGTACCTGTTGCACACAATCATGGTTGTGGCCAGGTGTAAGCATGAGAGTATGCAATACAGCTGCAGGGTCTGCATACAGCTAAGCCAGAGTGAGTGTTGTGCGTGCACAACATGTTTGCTGCACTTTGTTGGCACCAGCTCAAAGCAATGTCAAGATGACAGGCCCAGCTTGACTAACAGCTAGACAGGGACACCAGGACATCTGTCATGCCGAGCCCAAATATATGCACACATGCAGAACAGCAGAACACTCAAGTGGTCCAATTATCAGTGTGCTGCTGCATTGTAGGCCTAGAGCGCTTCACACACACAGCAAGGAATCAGGAAATTGACAGTATGCATGGCCATGGTGACTTGCAATGCTGAGAGCATACATGTCTCAAAAGCAACACATCACATAAGCAGCACAACATCAGGCAATTGCCAGAATGCATGGCCACGGTGACTTGCAAGGCTGAGAGCATACATGTCCCCAAAGCGACACACATCAGGCACTTCCAGCAGAGTCTTGTTGGAGAGATGCAGGTAGTGGTGAGGCTTGATGGGAACGCGCTCTTGTTTTTGCTGACACTCCAACAGCCAGTCCAGGCACACCACATCGCGCTGCTGCTTCACATGCGCTCCAAATTTGAAGTCTTTGTGCGAGGCTATGAGGTGTGTCACGTCCTTGGTCCAATTCTGATACACCTGAACAGCAGAAATTGGCGTGTTGCTCCAAACGTACCTTTTTTTTGTTTTTGGTCATTGTTGTTTTGCTGCACTCAGTGTCTCATGACAGAGCATGTCATGCCCCTGCATACATGCACGCTACATGCAATGCATGTGAACCCTTTCCTTGATGGCACATCGTTGGTCGAGTGTCGTCTGGTACACCTGGGCAGCATACGGTGAAAGTGAATGTAAGGCAAAGTCTACTCCTTTGGGTGATCCTGACGGGAGCCTCCTGAGGCAGTGGCTCATAGGCAGAATTGACATGTTGCCATTTAAGGTCACACATGTGACACATTCTGCCTAAATGTACATGGCTGCTTTATGCCAAGTTATAGACATCATGCAAAATCCAAGAGGCACGCCACATCCTTACGCTGGTCCTCATGCACCTAGTAGAAAAAAAGTTTGATAAATCTATACACCTTTCGGCAATCATCCTGGCGGCAGCCGTTTGAGGCAGCAGCCAGGAAGTGGATTTATGCAACAAGTTCCAGATACTTTGGGATGCCAGCCAGACGCTTCCAACAATTTTGGTTGCCTGTCTGGTGAAGTACAGATGCACTGCTTTTTCCAGGTGAATATGTGACATGGCACATTATTGTAACAGTCCAGCTGACCATGTTGCCCCTTGCTCAGCATCGACATGTACAGAACAGCATTGCAACACCAAACATACCACAATGCAGCTGCAGCACAGCATAAAGCACATGTTGCAACACACGCCACAGCTTCTGACAGCAGACCAAATGACATGAAAGCACTAGCAGCAGTACTTGTCGTGGTCACTTGCGTCAGCAATACTGCACAAGCAAAAGATGCCACACAGTTGGCTCCCTAGGGATGTACACACTATTGGGTACTCACTGTGCCTCCAAGCTTTCTGACCAATGCCTCCATTTCCTGCTTGCTGTGTTGGCCATAGTTGATAAAATGGATGCAGCAGGCCTTCAGGATGCTGCTCTCCTGCTTGATGCTGGACACATCTGCTGGCATGAGGTGCTCCACCACTGTTGTCTTTCGCACACCTTGCGGAGAAGCCTGCAGAAGGGCAGGCTGTTCTGTGAAAGGGAAACCTGACAGGGATTTGTCTGTGACTTGAAAGGCAGAGGTAGGGGTTTACAGGCATAAGCTGGCAAGCAACAGGGACTTGAAAGGCAGTGAATGTGCTCTGTTACTTTTTGTTTGTGCAAGCCTTAGAAGAACATCTGCTCAGAGACAAAGACAGCAGAATGGATAACAAGTGCAACATAAAGAGATTGGATTGTCAGGGTTGGACACCAAACATGCAGCCAAATTCAACAGCGAGACAAAGCGCAATGGGACTTGATTGTAGCTCCTGGTGTGTGTAACGCATCCGTGGTCAGCAGGAGCCAACAGGGCAATGGTAGCAACACCCATGCTGGAAATAAAGTTGTGCATGGCATACCTGTTTGGCCTTCTTCTTGAACCTTGGCTGTGGCTGACTACCAGCCAGACCTAGGCTCTCACCTCCTGCACGTACAGCCACACCTGCTGACACACAGGGCACATCTATGCCCCGTGTTCAAAGCTCTGCTGTCTACGCTAGTCAGGACTCTCGTGAGCGCAGCAAATAAAGCAAGATCAGCATTGTGTGCAATTGATTTGTATGTGCAGACAGTGCAGCTGCTTATGGTTTGAATTGACTGGCAAGTAGCTAGCATGTGGCTGATGATGCAAAGACCCGATACTGCGAGAAAATCACAAGGCCGCCAACCATGATGCAGACGTAAGCTACAGCGTCCATGAAACGGTGCACATGGCAACAGTTGGCGGTCCTATCATGCTGCAGGCAGATGCCAGATGGGTAATGGGTGATGCAGTGGTACAGACCTGTGACAACCCCCTTGTTCTGGTTGACCAGGTCCCACAGCTCCTGATCAGTCTGCACATCAAAGGGGCTCTTATCATATCGGATCCTCTCCACACGCGGGAACCTGAGACTGTGACGCGTTGCAAAGTCCTTGCTGATGATTGTGCGCACATCTGCTTGCACCTGCACATGTGGGCGTTACTGATCGGTGTCGCTTGATGCTGAAAGAAAAGGAAAGGAAAGACTATGCCTTTTGGCGTCAAGTTAATGAGAAGCCAAGTATTATACCAGGCTGCCCAGGCCTGCTGCTGAAATTCCTCAAGTGTATGCAGATGTGTTGCCTCAAAGCTGTGTGTTGCAGCTGTGCATGGTGCAGGATGTCATGCAGGCAGGGAGGATCACAGTCAGGTGCAGCCACCAATCCAGCTTTGAAGCAGGAGAACGTGCCCAGTCACTTGCTTGATCTCAATCTCCATGTTGACAGTAGGACAGAGCCAGCCCTTCAGTCCCAATGACCAGGTGCTCACAATGCAGCCGGTCAACGCACTGCAACATGTGCAAAGTATCTGGACCAATAATGAGGTCGAGATGCAGTATAAGCTGTATACTCAGGTGCCCAAAGCGTCAACTGCGTTGTCAAACATACCTGGAGCACAACGGATTTGGAGACATCCTTGACCCACATGTCTGGCTGGGTCTTCCTGCTGTTGGTGACCTTGTAGTTCTTGGGCTTCTGAGCAAAGGGCACAAAGTATGGGTTCAGCTTCTCCCTCACCGTCTGAAGCTCTGCATCTGTCATACCATTGCCCACCCTGTAGCGAAGCACATAACTGATACAAGCTAGCACAGCCGTCAGCAAGCCACAACAAGAGTAACTACATCTGCAACTATATGGTCTCATTTTTATATTGTTGATGCTCCTATCTTGTATACCATCTTTTTATAATGAAGGGTAAAAAGATCTTGTCTGCCGACGTCGTAGCAAGTTTGATGTGTGTGTCTGTCACAGCTGTGTAATACTATTGTACATGGTCGATATGCTTACAAAGATTGTCTTCAGATGTTGTGGGTGTTTTGTTGGGTAATGTGAGGAGAATTCCAAAGAGCTTATGCCTGCAGAAGGCGTGCTACCTCATAGCAGCACAATCACCAAAACAGGACCTCCTACACAAAACAACTCAGGACTGTATGCACTTGACCCCATGGGAGCACACATGATGAACGGATAAGTAATGAATGAATGAGTGAATGAATGAATGAGTGAATGAATGAATGAGTGAATGAATGAGTGAATGAATGAGGTGCACATGGGCATCTGAACAGAGCCCTGACTATATGTGCCAAACAAAGCAAGCAGGCATGCTTGATCAATTCACGCCTTGGTCATCACCCACAGGTCAGGCATGCTGTGTCTGTGAGTTACGCAAGCTCAAATGAAGAGCAACTTATGCCAAGGAACATGGAACCGGTTCCTGCCGTCTTCAAACCTGCACGGGTGCTTCAGCCCAAGCCAGCCACGGTTGAGCATGGACCAAATCATCAATTCGTCGCCGTGTACACGAAGTATGCACTATGCAAGCTGAAATAGTAGATGCCTTACTTGCAGAAGGACATGAAGTTAATTGGGGTCCCCTTGGACCCCCCTGGGGGTGCTTCAGCCAGAGCCAGTAGCCACTGAGTGACCAGGCCACCATGTCGTCCAGTGCCATAGAAAGCGCCAATGATGACAGCATCAATGTCATTGCTGTGCACATAGTCAGGCTTGATCTTGAGCCATGCATTGCTGCGGTCGTTCATCTGCCATGCAGAGTCCAGTGCTTTAATGATGATTCCCTCTTCCTGTGGAGCAGTAGACGCAGAAACTTCAGCATGTCAACATACAGTGTAGCAAGAGTCAGGCAGGCTTGAAAGATAAGATGCACAAAAGCGAGTAATTGACAAAGGTATAGACATACAGACAGACAGATAAATAGATAGCCACTTGCTCAAGTGTATGGAAGCAAACAGAGACATGTGCAGATACATGTATTTCTCTGGGGCAAATAAGAGCAGGAACCGCAATCCAATCAATGTCATGTTCAGACAAACGCACACGCAGACTTGCAAGCCAAAACAACAGGGTAAAGATGGAAGGAAGAGCCTTGTTAGCATTGGTGTATGATCAACTTGTCCACAGCAAAGTAGACAGATAGGCTGGCAGGCAGATACATGCAGATGCGTAGCAGCTTCAGCCCAGCATAATACTGGGCTTCTCATTAAATTGACGCCAAAAGGCGTAGTCTTTTCTTTTCTTCCTTAGCAGCTTCATCCATGATCACCTGGACTCTGATTGCCTCATCAAAAGCTGCCTGGATGTCCTCCATGGTGTGGCAGATCTTTGAGCAGGTGGTGTGATCCAGCACAAACTCATTGGGAACCAGTTTGGCAAGGCGCCCCTGCACTGTGCCCTTCCCCACTGGGATTCCTTCTTCAGGTGGCGGCTGTATGGCAGCCTTCAGGAGGTCCAGCCTTTCCAGCAATGGCCTGTCTATCACACTCTGCATCACACACAGGATTGACATCAAATAGCATCATAGTTGGCATGGTGCCAGCGGTCAATTCTTAAAGACAAGCTGTTTCCTGTTGGAGCAGTGACATGGGGGAAGCATGCGCTGCCTGCATCACTGCACTGCCACTGCTGCTGCCATATAGGCAGGGCAGGGCAGGGCAGGGCAGGGCAGGGCAGGGCAGGGCAGGTCAGGGCAGGGCAGGGCAGGGCAGGGCAGGGCAGGGCAGGGCAGGGCAGGGCAGGGCAGGGCAGGGCAGGGCAGAGCACAACGACTGAGGCAAATGTCACAAAGTAACTCTATTCATGCAGACAGCATGACTGTGGCTGGTCCAGCATACCTCTTCATCAACAAACAGGATGTCAAAGGCAATGAAGACAAGCTCGATGTCTCCCACACAGGGTGGGGTGTAGTCAGGGTCACTGGTGTACAGCCCCTCACTGGAAGCCATCTCAATCTGGGAGTCCGCAGGCTTGCCATCCCTTGCTGCTGAGAAGGCTGACCTGATGCCGCCAAAGGGCTCAAAAACCTTCCTGCAGCACAAGCACAAGCTTTTGGCATCTGACTGAATCGACAAATTGCACAATCAGGTTGATTCTATTCAGGGGTCATGCACTAACTGAACTAAAATACATGACACGGTGCTACGTGGAAGCCAGTTAAAGCAATACAGGTGCATTCAAGAGACAAACAAGAAGCACATGTCAGCACATTCCTTTACCACAATTCCTTCCTGCAGGTTTAAAAGAACGAAGCTGTCTACAATTGGAAAACCCCATCAGTCAACAGAAGGAGGAGGATCTACATGTTCAGCCAATCAACCGGGTTGTGCAGGTGCTGTTTGGATTTGACACTGTGCTACAGCAGACCTACCTTGTCTTATTCCAGACTATCATCTCCCCATCAAGAATGCACTTCTCATGCTTCAGCTGCTTCTTGACAACAGTGTCCATGACTGTGAAACCAGAGTATTCACCATGCTCAACTCCTCTCCGGCTGTAGTACTGAATGTCATTGCCATTCCTGTGTAATTGTATCCTGTCCCCTGCACAAGTCAATCATGCAGCTGAATAAACTCCTCTCATTGCTGGCAGCATAGGCAACTTGGGCTGAAGGGCTTTTGCATGAATCTCACTTGCACCACACATGCCTGCCTGTACAAACCCCCAGAGTGCAATGGGATACCACATGAGGTCCTGCCAAAGGCTTGAGCAGCTCTAGATCTGATGCAGGCGCAAGGCATTAGGTAGTGGCAAAGGCAGAGGCAAAGGCAATGGCAAAGGCAGAGGCAGAGGCAATGCTGACCATCAAACTTGGTCTCCACAACAAAAGTCTTGTTTTTCATTCTGCGGAAGGCTTCTTCAGGGCTCTTGGCTGCACTGGCCAGCTGGGACCTCACCGGCCTGCCTGGCTCCACATCCTGTTAACAACTGTCAAGTCAGCAAGCATTGAAACACAAGTTGAGCAACTAAACACAATGGGGTGATCTTCATCTTCAAGCAAGCAAGCAGCAAGCAAGCAAGCATTAACCTGCAATGACATTGCCAAACAGCAGACACTTGCCAGAGACATCAAGCTTCTCAAGTAATGGCCAGTCCTGTCCAAACTATGCGCTCCAGGCAGCAGTAGTCACAAACACACATGCCCAGCATGCAGTGCTGTGTTAGCATGACCTCGGTACTTCCTTCATCTCTCGTTGACGTGATCGAGCACCACACACATCACAATTGCAACAGTCTGCATGCACCATGGTCTGGCAACGTGTGCAGGTAAGGCGTTGCAGCTAGCTTTGCAATTGCAGGTCTGTGCCTGGTGACGTGAGTCTTGGAAAAGGCACAAAAACACTCGAGCTTGCATGCTTCAACGACAATGTACATACACGGCGTGGCATGCGCTTGTTGCGGTCCTTGAGCTCCTTGCAGACAGTTGACAGGTCCATGGTGACGTTGTAGAGGTCTTCAGCATCAGGGTGGAAGTCCCTCAGTACACTCTTGTCGCTCATGCCAATCTGCATTTCAAGTCAAGCTCATCTCACAAAATGGCTTGCTGTGGTTGCTACGTTGGCTGTTGCATGACATGCCAGCTCATGCTGCGCTGCACCGTCCAACCCCGCTGATTGTGCTCATCAACAGTTGACATGCAGCATTCATGGATGGCAGAGCATGTGACTGTCAAGATGTCAGACTGGCTCAAGCATGTGATGCTTTTGTTTGACTTCTGTACATGGCAGAAACTGCTGTTGGGATTCACCCCATGTGTTTCACCAGATTCTGGTCAGACCCAATCAGATAAGCTGCACAACCACAAATGTGAGGTGACACATCCTGATGCATTGAATAGATCCCACCTTAAGATCTTTCAGGATGATCTGTGTGATCCACTTCAGCATCCTGGCACTGCTACGCTGCACCAGCCACTGCAGCACTGCAGTCTTCTCCTCTGCTGAGGCAGCAGCAGCCAGCTCATTCAGCTTGTCGTTGATATTCTCCACCTTGAGATCTTTCTCCCCAGGTTCATGCTCCTGCTTGCCAGCCGTCAACCGGAACAGGTACTGCAGAACAAGCTGTGAGGCATTTGCTGGTTAGTGACAGGTCTGAAGTTGATGACCAAACGTATCAGCACAAACTAGCTGGTGCACCAGGCATGGCGAAAGCTGGGCAGCAATGCTCAACATTACTCACCATTGCCATCATTATGTCAACTTACCCCGTACATGACAGCTGAGAAGTTGCCAGCCCCTTCAGTGCCGCTGGCCTTCCAGGCAACAGCACTTTTGCCACGCGCTGTAGTTTTGGGGTTGAACCCGCAGGCGTTACTCCACACACTGGCAAGCTTGGACTCCTTCAAGGCGTAGTTGCCTCTTCTGTTGTCACACTGAAGGCCAACGTCAAAGTCAACTACAGCACAAGATGTGCAGCGTGCGTCACCGCTGGTCTCTTGTTGCAAGCAATATACCTGGGGAAGGAGGAGCCTGTAAACCTCATAAAGCTCTTCGTTATTGCGTTCCAGGCACCTTTCTCGAAACAGCTTGAGCCGAGCTGCCTTTTGAGTATGACCCCTGGCATCTTGACAAGCCTGCAGATGCTTGTTGTTCACGGTTTGTTGTGTTGTGCTAGTTGACCTAATAAGCTAGCGATCAGACCTTACCGCACAAAAGTCACACAAAGTGCTGAAACTCAGCTGCGAAGGTCGCACCATGATTCCAACAGCTGCTCAATAGACTACGTGAGGCCGCAATCAACACAGTCGGCGTGGACAATATACGTAGCAGTTGTAATGGCTCAGTCGCAGCCACTATCACCACGATACTCGTGTGGAATGCAGTGGGAGCGCATTCCGAAAATTAAGTTTCAGCTGCGCTAGGCGCCGTACAACGCGCCGTCCTTTGCTTGTGTCGATACAGCTGTGCATGCCTGCATTGTGCTGTGCATGCTGTGTGTGGGTCTCGCTCTGACTTTGCACTTATAAATTAGTAATCCCGGTCAAACCTTCACACATTTTCGTACGTGCGGTCGCTTCTTCAAAGTTTTTGACGCAAACCTTCGCTGAGGGGCCGTAGCTCCAGAGAGAGCCACATGGCTGAGACATCAGGTGCACAGGAGTCGCAGGAAGGTGCTGAGCAACTCGCATCCTCCTCAGCACCTACCCAAGTGAGTCTTGCCACTGTAATGTGGTTGATGGACAAGAGTGGGTCAGCCATCATCAATCAGATTTGCAATTATCTTTCAAGTGTAGATCCTAGGCTCTGAATGTCTGTCTGCATTGTTCTGTTCCAGCAAATGAGATATATTGTTGGGTTGTGGAGCTGATGCTGAGATATTGGTGTATACAGGACCAGCGGAGTGTAATAGGCAGCATGCAGGCAACCTTGGTAGCCTTGACAGAGCGCATGCAGAGGCTGGAGCAGCAGCCCTGCTCTTACTGCCGTCAGGTTGAAGCCAGGGCAGCTGACTCCATTGCCCGCCTGACTTCAGGTCTGCCAGCCTCTCTCCACACCTGTCCCTTGCTCCTCATCGTCTGCTTGACTGTCAAGTTAATGCACAGCAGGGATACCAGTGGCATTCTGAGTCATCTGTCAATGTTCTTGGTCACTGCGCGCCAGCTCTTGATGTAGCTCATATCAACTTGTCTGAATGATGCACTCATTCAGGCTATATGTAGAGTGCATGTGCCAAACACTTTGGCATTCAGGCTACATGTAGCATGCATATGCCTAAGACATGAATACATGGGCGGTCCTGGTGCAGAGTTGGAAAAGGCACAGCAGCACATCTCAGACCTGGAACAGAGAAGTGCAACACTGGAGGCCCAAGTGGCAGCCCTCTCTGCCCAGGCCCCCACCCAGGTGCCCCCTTTGTTGCCTGAACCTTCATGCCTGCTTCCAGTTGCTGCTGTTTCCAACCTTTTTGTACATCATGCCTGCCCAACACCGCTGAAAGTAATTTGTTTGTGTGTGACAATCCTTGGACGAGCCACTCAACCTTTCAGTGTCCCAGCCTAGTGACATCGCACTCCCACCTACTTTCACAGGTTTGCTGCAGCCAACAACACCTTGTCATGCTGCAGGAAGCACAGGCAACAGCCTCTGCTTCACCAACCTGGCGGAGGAGGAGGCAGGTCCAGTCATGCAGCCATCTGCAACCAACAATGGACAGGAAGATGCCCAGGAGCAAGAGGCTGCCAGCAGCAGCGGGGCAGCAGCAGCACACCCAGTCATGCCTGCATCTAGCAGCACATCCACTGCTGACTTCCATCAGGTTTGAACTTTGTCTCATCTCCGCCTATACACATATGTGATAGCCATAGGTTACTAGGAGCTCAGATGTGCCCAATGTCTTGTTGCCTTGCACTGCATGAGCTATGTCCCTCCTGTCAACTCCATCCAAGGGATCTTGCTGCCACCTTGATAACTCTTGTTTGTCTGCAGCCTGTATTTACAGCAAAATATGTTGTGCGAGCTGCTGTCATATCATATTGATGCATTCACAGTCGCCACACCTTGCATCATAAATACAGTGAGTCAAACCTTGCATCAGAAGTACACTGAATACAGATACTCCTGCTACATGCAGATGCACACAGCTCATGGGGGACAGGAAGAAGCACAGAACAGGCAAGAGGCCAGCAGCAGCAGTGGGTCAGCAGCAGCAGACCCCCCCCTTCCATCTACTAATGACACACCTTTTGCCACCTCAAGCCAGGTATGTTGCCTTTGCTGTGCATAACATCTGCATTCCAGCCTTTGCTGTGGCATTTGCTGATGCACTGCCGTTTGCATCAAATACTTTGCTAGCTGCTGCAATGCCGACTGCCTTGTGGTCATCATGTGCAATGATTGGGCAGCCCCCATTTGATAGACAGTGTGAAACAAATAGCTGCATGCATTATCGTGTAAGCGTGATCCTATTGTTGACTTCACCTCACATATTGGGTCCATTTTTGCCGATGAGCTATGATGTGCATGCGGGTTCAGTCAATGAGGGTGTGCAGCTGAGAGATGAGACATCAGGAGAGATCCAGCATGATGGCACTGCAAGCATAGAGGTGCCCTTTGATGACACACTTTGCATGTGCTTGCCAACAGTGCTTCCAATCACTTTCATGAAGCCTGACCAATTCCCATATCCTTGCACAAGCTATTTGACATATTTGTATCTGTGCCCAGTAACATGGCGCTCACACTCAAAGCTTTGCTGCATCCCGCCACTCGTTGCCGTACTGCAGGTGGAACAGTCAGCAACCTCTGCTTCAACAAACCTGGCAGAGGAGGAGGCAGGTCCAGTCACGCAGCCATCTGCAACCAACAGTGGACACGAAGATGCCCAGGAGTAAGAGGCCCCCAACAGCAGTGGGTCAGCAGCAGCAGACCCAGTCATGCCTGCATCTAGCACCACATCCACCGCCAATTTCCCACAGGTTAGTGCTTGCCTCATCTGTGCCTGAGTACAAATTTGGCTTGTCCAGCTTGTCAGTGTGTCATCTTGCTGCTTACCCCTCTTAAGGTCCTCCTTGCATGATTGCACAACTTGTGCATTGTGTCCCTAATGCCAAATACTCTGGGTGCGGGTCATCAATTGCCAAGTCTTCTTCTCTGTCCTGCAGGCAGGCCAGAACAGGGGTCTACTGGGCAGGCTGGTGAGGGGCATCACACCTATGGTGACCTACCCTGCCACTGCAGCGCGTGGGGGGGTGGTATCAGGAGTTGCATTAGCCACACTTCCAGTGAGAGGTACTTTCCTGGTTGCCAAGTGGGTTGGCAAAGGTTTGCTGGACTATGCAAGCCTGACAGAGAACAGGCAAGGGTCTGCCAGCAGCAGTGGGTCAGCAGCAGCAGACCCCTCCCTCCTATCTACTGATGACACACCTGCCACCTCAAGCCAGGTAAATTGTCCCATCTGGCAGTCCAGCGTTGATGTGGCATTTGTTTATGAGATGGCGCTTGGGTCAACTGTTGTGCTGGCATCGGCTACTGCCTTGCAATGATGAGCAGCTGCAATGGTTTAGCAGTCTCCAAGCAGGGTGTAGCATTTAGGTACATGCAGTTTCACACGAGCACAGGGTGATCTTACACTCAAACAATGGGCCTATTCTAAGCTGCATGCAGTATCACACAATGGCAATGCTATATTCGGCTTCACACTCAAATGACGAGTCTATGTTGCTGATGAGCTGTAACACTGCAGGCAGCTTCAGTAGATGAAGGGACGCAGCTCAGAGATGAGGTGGCAGGAACACTGCAGCATGATGGCAGTGTAAGCATGGAGGTAACCTTCCATGACACAGACTTCCTCATGTGCCTGACGTAGATGACTCCATTGAATTCCATAACAATATGATCAGTGCCCTTGCTGAAGCTGTTGTTGGCCCATTGCACAAACCTTGAGCTATCTGATGCAACACCAAGGAGCTGTATAGTGAACTGCAAACTTGATGCAGGTGTCTGTGATGGAACACGAAGTCCAGTTCGACGATGAAAGGGCTAGCTCGCTGTTGAAAGATGGCTGTGACCACCTGACGGTGAGACTCTGGCTTTCTTGTTCCCTTGCGCCATCTTGAGCCCTGAGTACTGCAAACACCCACCTTGATACCCCATTCTGCCCAGGACTTTGTTTGTGCATGTCAACCTCCATTTGAAAAGGAAAACGTCACAACTGCCTCAGGCTCCTTGTGTTGCTTGTCTCTATTGCATACATCAAGAGATGCAGCCATGGCACACCTAAATACTTTCGCTTGTTCGAGTGGTTAATGTACCCAGGATGCTGAACCACTGCGAGAGTGTCTCAGCAATGAGCACACCTTCAGCATTGTGTGTAAGCTGCAAGCACGGTGGTGGTGTTGCAGGCGGGCAGGAATGAGCAGGCTCTGGCTCTTTTCAGCACAGCTCTGGCGTTGCGCATCAGAAATGCAAGGGTGAAGTGCTTACTGCACAACAACAAGGGCGTGGCATACAATGACTTGGGCCAGCACATCACCGCAATTGCAGAGTGCCATCTTGCTGAGGCAGCCAGCCCCACAGTCTGGCAGACCTACTACACACCCGCTGCTGCTTTCAATCAAATAGGCCTTGCTTCTGAAGCCCTTCAGGTGTGCTTTGACAGGCGCTTTCAGCGTACAGGGTGCCTACCCGTCCCTTTCTGGGGTCAGAGTTCCTGGTAGTTTATGACACATGCGCTGTCCCTCGCATGTTTGCAACTGTATGAAAGGTTGTGCAAGCAGCACAGGTGAAACAGAGCAGTACGTCAGCCAAAAGCTGAAGCCCCCCCTCTTGGTCTGACTTGACCTGGTGTGCAGGATATGAGAGTGGCACAAGCAAAAGGTGGTGTGTTCACTGATGGCCAGAGGAACGCTGTGGAAAAGCTGCCCTTCAAGAAGGATTGCGTGGACCACTGCAAGGTGCTGGGCTTGGCTTCAAGTCACCCTTCACATCATTCCATCACAGAAGCTTACAAGTGAGTGCACAGTGTCCCTATAGTCCTCTCAGTGAGTACTGGCAATGCAGTGTACAGGCATGAGACAACCAATATCTGCTGAGCTCCTGCTGTTTACCTTGCATTGTTTGTTGCCATCTGGCTTGTGGATTTGCTATCTGGTGTCTGTGCTTTGTCTGCTGTGTGCTGAAACGGTCATTGCGTCATGAGCGTGTACAACCTTAGAGTTGTGATCACAAGACACACCTTTACATTGCTCATACAGGAAGCTGTCTATGAGGCATCACCCTGACAAGGTGCCCCAGGACCAGGAGGAGGTTGCTACCAAGCTCTTCAAACTCCTTAGCATAGCCAAGAAACAGCTCACGTCATAAGGCATGGCGTGTCCCAGAATTTGACTTTGCACAACTTTATAATGGCAGGACCATGTTGCTGTCATTTGCGGGTACATTGTGCCACACTGGTACTGCCAGATGCCACTACTTCAATGTGCAGATCACCCTTCTGGTCCCCTGTGCAGCAGATGTGCTAGGCTTTCTGCACAGACTTCTTGCTTTACAAGCACAAAGCTGACTGCCCTGAACTGTCATGACCGTTCATGTTGCAATGTATGTTACGGGGTTACTGGCTTACAAGGGAACGCTATCAGACATTAGATGTAACTTAGGGTGCTGATTGCTCAGAGATGAACTGACATTCCAAGAGCTACCGGTGTGCCCAACACCAGCAAGCCGTTACTGTGTGTTTGGCATTGCCTTCATCATGGTTACTAATGATGACTCACGTGTTTAGGGTTAGTAAGGGTTTTGCCATGCTGCAGTTATGTGGTGATGCACTAAGCTAGTTTATAAAAAGCTGTTGATAGCGTGCGGCGCAGTCCCATGTAAATATCAAGTGCGGTTGTTCTTGCTCCTAGCGACGACCGGATTTCAAGAGTATTGCTATCAGTAGCTGTCACGATATTGCCAGCTTATACTTAATGCACCTGACTGGTCTCACTGAAACCATTGTCAAACACACGTGTTCTGTGCACACAATATTGTTCAGTGGTATTGGGCACAAAGCCATGGCACAAATCTTGACTAGTCTAGACAGTGCTGGTCATCCTGACGTGACAGGTGAGACCAAACCGGACTAGGGCATCTGCCACACTGTCACACATGTATCCAATGGTAGTTTACTGGTAGTGAAAGGTCATTTCTGAATGCAGAGAGCTTGAAAATCAAAAAAAATGCACAGACAGCCTAGAAACATCAATTACTTCAAAACGAACCAAGGGGGGTTGTGGGCAATGCCCAGTAGAACCTGATCATATAGGTGTCCAAACATGTGTGCTGGGCTTACACACTCCCTCACTCCTCTACCTACCACCTTGGCTACAGCTGAGATATTTCTGACAGGACTTCTTGCAGTGGCAATGCCTGCCAACACCCTTTTGGAAAGTGCAGTGATGGGATGGGTCACCATGGGTGTCTTGCCCCAGATGACCCTGCCTACCAAACCTCACTTCTTGGCCGCCTGCAGAATACTTGCTATATGGAATTGCATCTTGCATGCCATCATTGTGGCGACATCACACAGGCGTAGACAGGCAGACTTGACATGTGCAATCACTGATACGCTGGCACGGCGGGGACATCACAGAAAATGATTTGACATGCAGTTCATGTCTCTGGATGAGACAGCAAGCAACTGTGGATGCATGGGCATGTGCATGATGAAATGTACAGGCAAATGGGCTGATTGTTCAGTGAAGCTCTCATGAATTGTAGTTGTACTTTGCAGCTCGTCCTTGCCTGCTGGGCTGCTGTGGAAGATGTTGCAACAGGAAGTGGGCTGGATGTTCCCACTGGCATTGTAGAACTGCTGCTGGCCTCTATTATTGCATTAGTACCATCTTCGCCTTCTCCCTGGCTGGGAGCACTGTCCTGGCCAAGGGTCTGCATGGCACGTTCTGCAGCTCTTGCTGGCAAAAAGTTGCTAGAAATGCTGGCCTCTCAGATTCCCTCCCTGCAAAATCGCACTGACATGGCTGTTTGGGATCAGAGGTTTCCCTATGCAGAAGAAGACCAACAGACCTAGGTCAGATCATTCAATGGTATGTCATGTCAGAGGACTGGAATGCAACATGGTCCACAAGACTGCTGGAGGAAACTGCAAGAGCTGGCGGCACATGTTCGGTGGCACATCTAATGATGGCTGCGCATGGTGGGCATGTATCTGCGGTTTTGATCATACAGCAGTTTGTTGAGTCCCGGCAGGCTTTTGTCCTCATGTATACATGACCGATGTCGTAAGTGTGCAGGCACCAGTTGAAGCATTTGTCTCTTGTTGGAATCATGCCTCCACGCCATGTTTAGCAAAGCCAGAAAGTGTTGATGTGCAATTCTGTATCAACACTGCATCTGGACTACTGACCCTTCCACAGCCCTCGCATGTTAAGGTTATGCAGACCTCCCTCATTTGGTGCGCAAAATTTGAGAGACCAGCAAACAATGCTTGAGACACATGACATTCACATCCCATGTGTAGACCTTGCTTGATATAACACCAAAGGATGCATGGCTGCAGCTGTGTGGGCATCATCATGAAGTACACGAAAGCTGTTTTTGTCACATATGTTGGGCTTATCTCTGGCTCTTAGCAGCCAATTGGTTTAGGTTCCAGCTGAATGCAATCAATGTACAGGGCGCGCTGCTCTCTGTTTGCTGTAATAAGTGAAACACGTTACTGTCTGGTGATAGAGTAGTCCTTGCATGATGCATGCGGCTAACCAAGCATGTGCATATAGTGCACAGATGTGTGCCTTTCCTGACTAGCCATCCAGAACAGTCCAGGTTGCCCCTGTTTCATTCCTGATGCTCAGAAAGTCAAGCCTGGACTTGGTGATGATGTGCAAGAATAGATGCCATGCAAACCCATGACATTTTGCTGACTGCCAAAGCTCAGAGCACCTGGTCAGTGACTCTTGCTGTGGATTATGAACACATGCAAAAACCTGGCAGACCATGGCAATGCTGACGTGCTTGGCTAATGAATTGACACACTGAATAACAAGATGCGCTAGGGATGTGCTGTGCGTTGTAGCATACAGCAGGTTGTGACGAATGTCAGTGACATTTGCTCACTGTTATCACACTCAATTCAACTGCATGCAAACCAGTAACCTTCGCTGTAAGTCTTCCCTGCTCACCATGCTGAAGTGAGCTGGTCAAGATTGTCGTTATTACTCAGGTGCATTCAGTACTGACAATGAGCTGTGGACATTGTGAGTTTGAGTCTGCCTGAGTTTCCGGGGGTGATTAAGGTGGGGCTGCCGCATCAGTCGACATCAGGGTCGCAACAGTCACGCTGCTTACCCTATATCTGAGCCAAGTTTGACTGCCACAACTGGTCCACCCTGATCCAGCCGATGTAGCAGCTTCCGCTTTTCTCCGAACGTTGTCAAGGATGGCCACAGTTTGACAACAAAAGCCTGCGCAGTCAGAACAGTCTCGTGTCTCGAGTTGATACACCTTGTATCTGCCATATAAAGCTATCCAGGAGTCTTGCTAACGAAACTTTACTCACCAGCGCGGTGCAAGTCGGTGTAGTGGCGATACTGAAGTCAATATGCTAATCGAGGCGAGTTTTGATGGAACACTGTAACGAGTTGGCCGTTGACACTGACACTTCAAACTCCCCCCCCCCCCACACAATTAGTAACTTTAATATGTTTCGCGCTTATCCGCACGACCCGCTGTCGGTGCGTCAGTATCGCAGAATGAGCATCGTACAGCAGATTTCTTAGAGGTATGAATCGTACAGCAAATTGTACAGTGTCATCGCAGCCACATGATGGGCAATTTCTTGTGTCTGAAAGTGACTTGAGCAGCAATACAATTGAGTCTGGAGCAGGAGCAATGACCACACCTGTAGATGAGAATACCCTTTTTGCACAAACAAACCGTGCAAATGGTGACCACACAAAAAGATTAGTCTTGTCACGACTATGCTTTCGAAACTGGTATGCGTGTACACAATGACATCATATGTTTCATGTCTTCTACATCGATGTATACATGATATCACCAAGAGTGTGCAGCCCTCCTGGAAGTTCCACCAAAAGCTGCATGAAAAGTGGGGCTGTCAAAGTCAAAGGCTCCTGCTGCCCAGACCTCATTCAGCCGCTGCCACCTCTGAAGGTTCAGGTACAATGGCCTACATGATTGACTCACCAGTCAGGCGCAATCGCAGCATACATGCTACTGCACTATCACTATGCTGACAATTGATGCAGTACAAGCACATGTATGACCACCACTGCTCAATAAAAACTGCAGCAAACCCCCACACCTTGCATGCCCATATCCGACATAGCTCACTTGATCTCACCTTTAACATGCCTGCTTTCTACACACATACTGACATTGACGCACCACCTGTCTTCAGTACAGTCATCATGTTTGTATACACAAATGAAGTGTGAGATGTATAAGCTGTTTATATGTCATACAGCTGTAGACATCATGAGTGAGTGTGTGCATACCTGCCCCTGGTAAGGTCGATGTCTTCCTCCCCATGGTCGTCTAGGTATGGAGAGGGTGACAGGCAAGCCCTGGATGCTGACATCAGCAGCACCTTAGTCACTGTCAGCAGCAGAAACGCACAGGTCCCACCTCCTGCATTCACAATGGCGCTGAATGAACTGCTTGAGGTTCTACTGTTGCAGCACAAGCACTCTGAGCGAGTGGCTATCTCATGGGCTGCTGATGACACTGTGGGCAATCATACTTTGTCCCTGTTCATGTTACAATCGGTATGTTGTTGCACATCACATTTGCATTGGGCTTTCATGCCAGGCTCTCTCATGCATCATGTCTGCCTCAACACTTCTCACTGCAAAGCACAACGAGAGCAACATCCAATTGGAGTGAAAGACTGACCACAAGCAGTGGCATGGGGCTTGCAGAGGCCCTGCCCAGCGGGGTGGCGGCAACTGGGGTCTGCTGCACACATGAAAGCCCCGCACTGCAGGCACAAGCAGGGCAGCTTTGGCCGCTGCCCGCACTGCTCACACTGTGCCTGAGCCAAATGCAGGAAGAGGTCCTGCAACGTGGCAGAACGTCAGGGCACCACCATTGTTCATGTTCCCTATCTTCTATGTTGATGCTCATGTTCACGCTCATATTTATGTCTACTATCTTCTATTTCGGTGTTCATGCTCATGTCACTTGCCCTTTATGTTCAAAACTGGATGGTCAAGTGCATGCAGGAGTATCATCAGAGCCAAGATGATGGCGATTGTAGCAGGGCTTTGACTTCCAACATGACTACCCCAAAGCAGCTGTTGAACGGGAGTATTAGCTATGGCCATTAGCTCAAGCAAGCATGCTGGAGCGTATACCACTCCATGCATATGGCTGAAGCTGGTCAAACAGCTGCGCAGCTTTGGGCCTACATGTCACTGAACTGACCTACATGTCACCAAGCTGACTGAGCACTTGCTCCAAAGATGCTGACAGGGTGCACAGAGGCTTCATGGCAGCAAGCAAGGGCAGGCCTGATGCGGCAAAAACTGACACACTTGGACTGGGTTACCTGGAACAGGTGAGGCAGCTGCATGAGGCGAGGTCTAGCCTGTGTCTGCTCCTGCTGTCTGAAAGATTGATCCAAAGCCTTCTGACTGGCCATACCAGGAAGTTTCGTCCAGCGGTTATATAGTATTTGAAAAGAAGGCTGAGAAGGTAGGAATCCTAGGACCGAGGTTGGGGACTGCAGAGCCAGCTCATGCAGCAGAAGCTTGACCTCATCTTCTGGACTGTGCTGCAAACTGCCCCTAGCCTGCAGCACATGAGCGTGTTTTGCTGTTGCTCAAGTTTGTCACATCACAGGAGCGTCTTGGGAAACCAACACTGACTGTGGAGTCACATCATCAAAATGTCGGGTACCTTATCTTCTGAAGACTCTCAAAGCAAGCATTTTGCAGTAGCTGACTGTCCTAGCCAGCACCAGCTACAACATAAGCTATACCATTGCTGCCTTACGGCTCATGACTGACAGGCTTTAGAACAGGCTTTAAACCAGCACGACTGATCTGCCTGGCTATTCGCATATTGCTGATTGAGGCCTGTGACTCCCACATGCCATGGTGTGGCCACATGGGCAAGCTGGTTTGCTTGTGTGAACACAATGTGCAAAGATGTGTTGCTGGCAGTGTTTATGGAGGGCACAATCTGTCATGCATTGTGGATACAGGCTGCAGGTGTGTGGAAGAGCCAGGACTGACCATGGAGCTGGCTGCCTGTTTGTCACAATGTAGATCTGTGTCTAGCTGTTGCACCAAAGACCGGTTCAAGACTTGACGCTGCAAGATGCAAGCACGCCGTAGGAATGGCAGCAAGCGTGGAGGCATTGCAGGGTGCATGCCGTCTGAGTCTGAGTGTGCCTCAACCAGGTCATGTGTACTGTGACAGTCTGTGTCAGCATTCTTGCGGTATCCCATGACAACAGCAGCTTGCACAACTAGAACACGGTAGACCAGCTGTATCAGAGCCTGCATGGACACAAAGTGGGTTGTTCTGAATGTATGTACCTGATAATGCACCCATCTCACACACACCAATAAATGTATTGTGCATGCGTGAAGTCTGATGCTGAAGGTTCACATGACATGCATGTGTGCAAAGCACATGCACATGTGGCATACTGTGCATCAGCTGGTTGCTGGTCTGTGAGCAATTTATTGTCCTTGAGCAGATATACCACAGACACAAGCAACTCTTCCTCAGCTGAGTACAGAAGTGCACCTGCAAGAGTGCTGCAGGCTTCTGTAAGGCTACAGCCATATCCTCAGGGCTGCTTCCACCATCTCTCGTCTCATCCCAGGGACAGGCCTGCTGAGCTGAGCTACACTGGGTCGCCAGGCTTGAGGCGAAGAGGTGTATCAGTAGTCCAAATGGATCAGCCACCAACTGGTCCCACCTTGTTAAGCTGCTGCTGAGTTGCTGGCGTTCATGTGATGACATGGTCTCGGTCATGGGAGTATCAGCTGATCTGTCAGCCAAGTCTGCCTGTGCCGTGGTCACATGTGGGGGGCCTGTGGGTGACCCCAACGCAGGCTGGGGGCCTTCATTTTCTTGGACTGGAGCAGTAAGCTGCTCATCCAATTCACTTGGCCCTTCACTTGGCCCTTCACTTGACCCCTCACTTGGCCCCTCACTTGGCCCTTCACTTGGCCCTTCGATTGGCCCCTCAGCTGGCCCTTCAGTTGGCCCTTCACTTGGCCCCTCACTTGGCCCTGCACTTGGCCCTGGCTCCTCCCCTGACGCTTGCCTGCCTTGTTCCTGCTCTCTTTGTTTTTCTCTGGCTCTGTGTTCTTGACCAGCACGAAATGCAAAGCGCATTATGCTTCTCCAGGGAAGCATGTCCCGATCACTGGCCCTCTCATCCAATGCCACAAGGGGGCTCATGCTGAGGGCACTGACTGCAGGTGCCAGTGGTACCTGCTGCATACCCACATTCACACTGTTAGCTCCTGTCTGCAATAAGCGCTGCTGAACATATATGAGTACAGGCGCGCTTTTCTGCAGTTGGGGCATGCACCTCATGTACAGCTGGCTTGCATCAACATGCTATTGGGGCTGAACAAAACCCATCACAAAAAGGTGGTTTCAGCTGTACATGTTGCATACACCTGCACAGACATGACTCAGTTGTAGCAGGCGACTGAGCTGCAGAGGATGCATCTATGTATGCGAACATAGCGACTGCAAAAAATCTGCCGAGCGTCAGCTTTCTTGTTTCCACCAGGTTCACAATCACATTGACAAGCAAATTGAGCTGTTTGCAAGCGCTCAACACACAGCTCAAACGCAGATGATAAGGATGTAGAGGCATGCATACAAGGCCATGCTGTGAGCTGTGACACTGAAGTGCACACCTGATCAATGCCAATGAGCCACTGCAGCTGAACTTGTAGGTCTGTGTTTGCAGGTAGGCCAGGGGCAGTAGCAATGCCAGGTCCATATGCCAGGCATAGCGCTGCAAGGGACTGCATTCCTCGCCAATGTGCACTGCGTACTGCCTCTGACTCTGCAAGTTGTACATGAAGTATAAGGTTGGACATGGTATGAACGTACACAGTTGCAGCTTGTCAATCAACTTAGGAGGGAGCCTACTTGTTTTGTTAAATTCATCATGCAAAGCAGCTGGGGAAGAGGAGTAGACTTGCGGTGACAATAGGTACACATACATCAACACATAGCAGAGTTGAGCGGACCTGCATGAGCAGACTTGGACCTTTCTCGCACTTCCCACATCACAACATTGTGCGCCCAAACAGACCACAGCAACGATCCTTTGCTGATGTCCTGCAGCTGCGTGCGCTTTGTTTGATACTCCTTTGCAGCAGCACTGTGCTTGAGGTATGCATCTGTCAGTGCGTCATCTATCCTGCCTTGCTTCTGCAAGGACAGAATTTGTGAGAGCCTGACAGACACCCAACTGGGAAAGCAGCAATCAGTGCTGGTGTTCACAGCATACATGAAGTCCCCAAGTTGATGAAAGCACTATAGGCTTTCCAGGCAGAATGCAATATACAAGACTTGACAAGACCCTCAAAGTTGGCATGATAGTGGCGGTATCACAGTGATCACAAGCAAAACATGCAGCTGGTGTTGAGTCACACCTGTGTTTGAGTGTCTGCCTGCTGGGCAGAGGCTGCCTGTTTGGCAGCATGACGCTGTAGTGCATCCAGAGTGGTCAGCATCAAGGCACGTGCATCCTTCAGGAAGGCATTGGTCAGGGCCTGCCGCCTGCCCCATAGCCTCATGTCACTCTGCATCTGGCTTACCAATATGCCCTGTCGCCCAGACTCTGCACGGCAATGTCCATCTATCAACCATCCAATCAATCAGCAAAGTATGTGGGCCCAGGACATAATAGGCTGTCAGGCTTGAGAGTGCTTTGGTCACGAGTGCCCTGCTATGCCACGTTCAACAATACAGTTAGGTACAGCAGCTGTGACAATGTGTGCACTAAGATAGGCTTGTACAGATGTGTCATTGACTTCACAGCCAGTCTGACTGGCTGCAACTTTGGAAGCTCAAATATCTCTCTTCCGTACAAGGTAGAAACCTTTTCACTGTCCCCAGAATGCAAGCATCTGACCTGAGGCAGGCTGTGTGTCTGACACATCCTGGTTCTGTTGCTGAGTCTGGGTCAAGGCTTCAACATTTGTCACCAGCTGCTGCAGCCCTGCTTCAGGTGCTGTGTTACTCTGCTGGCCTGCCAGGCCTGCACCTTCTTGACCTGCACAACAGCAGCTATGCGCTCTGCTGATGACTTCACCAGCGAAAGATGCACACAAGGCTGCAAGAGGGCTGCATCCTGTCCTACTGACCTGTGTGCTGGAAAGAGGTATGTGCATAAGCTCTTTGCAAGTGACATGACAGGGGCTGGCTGGCTGGCATGTGCCATGTGTTAGTGAAACAAAACTGGACCACGATCAGGCTGGTCTGGTGATTCACACTGCACATAGTAGCACCTGAAAGAAATGTACATGATCAGTCTCAGCTCTATGCTCACCTTCTCCACTGCTGCTTGCCAGGATCTCAGCTTGTGATTGCAGCAAGCCCTCCTTGGGAGGCAAGCCTGAAGGATGTAGGGGTGGGGATGGGGGCGTAAGGGCCGGCAGCAGGGTATTTCCAAGACGGCGGCACACAGGACATAAGAATTCCTTGTCACGCAGATCCACCAGGTCTACACCTTCCGAGAACTCATCTTCCTCCTGCTGCTGGACCAAGGCAGCCCTGTTGACAGTCAACAGGCTGTCAGGATTGGGCACAAGCCGTGACAACATTCAGCAAGTGCTTGATCAAGGGAGCTAACAGCAGGTACTATAACTGTCAGTTATGCAGGCACTATAAATATTCTTTTGAGTCTGTGTCAGGTATGAACACCATGCACAAGCATAGAATATATCACGCTTTACGCCCTGTGATGAGTATAACAATCCTGTCATATGCATAACACTGCACCACCACAAGCCCGAGGTCAAGCAACAATACCAGCATGCAACTGTCAATGCTGAAACATCTCAGCAGAGTCATGCCATAGTCACCTGTGACGGGCGAGGCATGTTTCATGCAGCATATGGCCGCAGCACAGCACATGCGGGCCTGCCTGCTCGTCCAGAAGACTCAGGCCTACATCCCTGGGATTAATGTGCGGTCCCAGAGGATCACAGGGGGTGTCCTGCCAGGCTGGCGGTGGAGTCTGGGCAAAGCTGGGCATGGCTGAGCAGTGCAGTTGTGCCTGTTGCACCAAAATTTTGGGCTTTGGGCGTGGTTGACTCAGACCACAAAACAGAGAGCAGCCATGACTGCTGTTCCAGTACAAAGTGCAGGAATGCAGGGCAGGGCTGTTTGGGGGTTGGAAAAGGCAGGACAGGGCAGCGCAGGATGAATCCGGGATGTCTGTGTTTTGCAGGCTGTTGTGTATGTGACACCATCATCAATCACATCTGCACCAACTGCACAGCTATGCCACAAGCCGCTATTGCTTGAATCACACGGCAATACCATCAAGAAAACCTGACAACCGTTCACACAAGCCACATGCAGGCTGTGGGAACAGGGAGACTCACCACCCAGCCCAAAGGCTCTGTCTCATTGCCATTGCCACAGAATGCACACTCCCCTTCCACCACCCCCCTTGTTTGCTGGTCATGCCTGCCTAAGGGCCCTGCCACACCCTCAGAACCTCCCACCCTGACTGTTGACATGCCTGCTCCTTGCTCACCAGCGTCCATCATGTCCTCGTCCTGTAAAATACACATGAGCACTGACCACATGCATGTGATGCCGTGGACCGCACTAACATTGGTGCTGAGAAATGCATGCGAGATCAGATATGGCCAAGCTAAGCACCAAATACAGCTGAGCAGAGACCAGATGTATCGTAAATGATGCAGGGTTTCCAAGTCCAAGTCACCTTATCGACATTGGGTGCATCGCCTTCTGAGCCTGCGTCCTTGAAACGGGCTTGCTGCTGTTTCATGCGGGCCATCATGGCAGCCTGCCTTGCCTTTGCTTGAGCTTTCCGTGCACCTGCTGCATTGCCAGCACCATCTGCACCTGTAGGTTTAGGGCCTGATCTGCGCTCAATCACAGTAGTAGCTTCTGCTGTAGTGGAACTGTGTACAATGACTGGTGGGCTAGACCCGCCTGCTTCATGCCCTTCTGGAGTGAGACTATGCTGATGTCTCAGGCTGATGATGTGCTGGTGGAGGTGCTCAGCACAGTCTTGTAGCTCAAAGCTATGCTGGGACGCACTGGGACCAAACAGAGCCTGCGGCAAGCGATCAGGTGAGCAAGCAACATTACCACTGGTTATGCCTGCATCTGCATTGCTGAGCAGGCAGATGCATTCTGGGCTCCATGCAGACAACTGGCAACACACCATCAGTGAAAACTCAACTGAAATGTCAAGCAGCGTATCTGGACCATTTGTGCACAATGTGCACAAACTCCAGGCTGCTGACATGAGGCTGAGACAGACAGCAAAGATATCACTCCACACCATCCACGTGTCAAGGATGACAGAGGAAGAAGCACAAAACATGACCTTGTCAACTTGATGATATTTGTCAAGTGCTTGCTTACATGATTCCAGCATACTCACAGTTGTGTCTGCATTGTCACAGCAGCTAAGAAGAGAAAACAAAGAAAAGAAAAGACTACGCCTTTCTGCGTCAATTTAATGAGAAGCCAAGTATTATACCGGGCTGCCCAGGGTCACAGCAGCTACATGGCTCCTGACAACCCTTCACAATAACAATAAGGACAGCAGCATGCCACTATTGGGCTCACCTCAAGCTCCGCAAGACTATCAAACTCCGTTGCGTTTGCAACTGCAGCTGACCGTGGCATCAGAGGTGGACTTGTCTGCTGCATGCCTGGCTGAGGGGAGGCAGAGGGCAAGGCAGGCATAGTGAGGGCCAGTAGGTTCATGGCTGCCAGGGCCAGGTCTTCAGCAGCACTACTTGGGTGGCGAGCACAGTATGATAAACACACCCTGACCAGACTGCAAGTACGTGTGTTTTGAGTCAGCGAAGACACTGTTGAACAGAAAGGTACATGCTTGCAGGCTTGCATTGCGTCAGACCTGCAATGACGATAAGAAAGATATTACCTTGTGCAAAGAATGGGTCGCAAGATGTCACAAGAATGTTGCTAGGCTCAGTGATGACAGCTTGAGAGTTATGATGAGACTAAAGTAAGCAAGCAATGACGGCCCATCACACTTGCTGAGCATATGATGGACGCCAACATGTGTTACAGGAGACCAGAATGCAACCTTTACATTTGTGTGTTGAGCAGCTTGCTGGGCAGCAGCGAAGTCTGGCCTGCAGGCCTGCAGCCATGCTTTGTCAATTTTGACATGACTGGGCTGCTTTCTGACTCAAGAGCAGTGCTGACAACAAAAAAAAGAGGTCCAACACGTCTGGCATACAGTGAAAGAGACTTTGCCAGGAACCAAATGAGACTAGCTGGAGGCAAAAGTCTTTCTCACCTCTTGCCAAAGTGTGTCTTGGTGAAGGCCTGAAGCCCTTCCATGCCAGGGGGCAGCCCCTGAACCAGCCCTCTCAGCTGCTGATGCGGCTTCCACAGCTTCAGTTCCAGCCCCCTGTTGACAGCAGCCTGCCTGGACTGAGGGTTGAAGTACGGGAAACCAGGGTCGAAGTCTGCCCAGAACTGCTTCTTGAGGCAGTAGCGGCCCCTCTCAAAGGTGTTGGGGGTCACAAAGGTTGCTACCTCTGCCAGCACCTACAGGCCATCCCAAGTGAGATGGTCACAGAGAACACAAGACAAACAAATCGAGCATTCAGACCACAATATAAAGGCATGCCTGCAATGGTATTGGCCAACAATGTAGACATAACAAGAAGCGCCTGTTGGTGCGGGTATCATGTGTCCAGCTTTCAGCTGAATACGCCTCAAGCAGAGGCACAAGTCACAGCTGTTCAGGTACTACAGTACCTTGCTGTCATGCTTATTGAGCATGTAAAGCTGACCCTGTATTGTACGGATTTTGGACATTACCGAGCTTGCATACCTTGTCAAGAGCTTCCTGCTGTGCAGCAAGCTGGGAGGGCAGGGCGCCTGTGAGCTCAGTATAGGTTGAATCGCTCAGACACAGCCAATGCACTACGTGCCACCGCAGCTGCTTCTCTGCATCCTGCAAGGTATATTGTATGGTTCAACTCAAGTGAATGCCTGCAAACACTTCAATGATGAAGGGCACAACAATAGAAGGACCTTGTTACAGATGTTGGAAATGTGGCAGGCGCCAATGACGTTGCCTTGTCTGTGCATGAAGCAAACAATTACGCAGAATGGAAGGTCATACCGGTTCCCAAGTGTGGTTGTCTCTCAGGAGTGTGACCAGCAAGCGCATGCCCTGCACTATGCATTGCAGCTGATGCTCTGGAATTAACTCTGCATCGGGCCTTGACAACCCCCAGCATTCCTGTGACATGTCTCCCATCGTGCTGGCATCAAGTGCAGATGATGCAGCGCTGTCTGCCTGTGCATCAGCTGATGCCATCTCTGACACAGGCTCCCCAAGATGCATGTCAACGGCCCCTTGATGTTCTGTAGAAAGCGATGCATCTCCAGTCTGTGGGCTGAAATCAGCACGGCCACCTGTGGGGACTGATGCATCATCAGCCTGCGTGCTTGGGGCATCAGAGGTATGTGTGGGGACCACATCATCCCCAGGGGCAGTACCTGCAGCCCCAGAGTCTGATATGACCCCTGTCACTGATGCTTCCTTAGCAAGAGAGCTTGCAGCACCATGCAAAGCTGATGATGAAGAT
>JAABUK010003318.1_pt1 | contig 27087 bp, 14 predicted proteins | sample 5559141 | NCBI WGS metagenome assembly JAABUK01 (sample SAMN10711869, study PRJNA513367) | rock metagenome | isolation source: Antarctica rocks | place: Antarctica: Victoria Land, Pudding Butte nord | collected 2016-01-03
TGTGCAGCGCGCCGTGCAGGCCCTGCGGTCCCACGGCCAGCCCGTGGACGAGGCGCTCTTGCCCTATTTATCGCCGCTGGGCTGGAAGCATATTAACCTGACGGGCGACTATTCGTGGCGCACCAAACGCGCCCCCGGTAAATTTCAGCCCCTAAGGCCCCTTTTTAAGCCTTAACGTGCTATATTTTCCGTTTCCTGAGAGGACCCCCTCGTTGGCCGAATTTGAGCGGGAGCTGATTCGGGAGAGAACGTACGCTGGCCTAGCTGCTGCTCGGGCACGGGGACGCGTGGGTGGCCGCCGGCGAGGGCTATCCGAAGAAGCCGAGCGTACGGCTATCGTCGCTGAGACGTTGTATCGCGAACAGAAACTTGGTGTGAATGAGATTGCCCAGCGCCTGTTCATCTCTAAGGTCACGCTCTACAAATATCTGCGCCATCGGGGCATCGGCATTCATGGCCACCGCAAGGCCGCCGCCAGCAGGTCTACCGGTTGGGGTGGTGCCAAACGTTCGTTCTAATTCCATAACGTGCTATATTTTCCGTTTTCTGAGAGGACCCCTGACAGCGGCTTGTTTCATGGCTTAGGTACGCGTTTGTTATTCCTGACGCACACGTTCCAGCCACTAGGTCGCCGTTTTTCGAGTCAGTACCTGGTACTTGAACATGGCGGACTCAATCGTGTGGTAGCCGAGGTCAGTTTCCTCAACCATCTGGCGCATTTTCAACTCATGCACCTGGCTGCGAAGCAAAAATAAGTGTTCCATCAGGGGGGAGTAATGGTCAACTCATTTTAGGACAAGACATTTTCCGGAAGACTTATTTCAGGTTGGCCGTGATGCCGGGCCAGGTATCCGTGCGAAAGGGAAGGGCGGGCAGGCCTTCGTTGTTGTAGAGATTGCCGACGGGGCTAGTGGCCCAATCGTAGCGCACGGCCACGGGGTCAGGCACTTGGTCGCTGGCTACTACCACCTCGCTGCCTTCCACCCGCGCCGTGGCCCAGTAAAATTTGCGGTTGGCTCCGGCCACCGCGAAGCCTCGCAACGGGGTGCCGTTCTTCACTACCAGCCCGGTGCGGGCGTTGTTAAATTTTACCCGAATAGCCGGGCCAGCGCTGGTCAGGCCGACGTATGCTGGGCCACTGTATACCAGGTTATTCTCGCCGTAGACCAGGTGGCGGGCCACCAGCGCCAGGCGGCGGCCGACTTCCGCCTTGTTGTGGGGGTGAATATTGTCGGGGTTGCCCACGTCGATGGCCGTAGCCATGCCGGTGCGGGGCAGGCGCAGGGCCCCGGCCTGGGCTTCGCGCAGCTCGGCCCAGTCCGACTCGGCCGGCTCGGGCAGGGGCCGGGTGAAGTTGGCCAGTTGCACGAACAGAAACGGAAACTGATAGCCCAAGTGCGTGCGCCAATCCGTAATGAGGGCCGGAAACAAGGTGCGGTACTGCTCCGCGCGGCCGGCGTTGCTCTCGCCCTGGTACCAGATAACTCCCTTGATGGCTAGGGGCAGCAGCGGCGCAATCATGCTGTTGTAGAGAACCGTGGGCGAGTTCTGGACACTAGAAGCGGCCGGCGGCATGGGAAAATCCTTGGGGTCGATGCCTACCTGGTACTGCCAGGGGCCAGCCAGCGGCACGGTGCGGGTGGCGGTGGTGAGGCGCAGCGCGTCGGCAGCGCCCGTGATGCCGCCTTCGCCGCTCGTGTCCACCACCCGCACCACGATGACGTTGCGGCCCAGGCGCACCAGGGCGGCGGGCACGGCGTAGGCGCGGGGCGTGGCGTAGCCAGTAGTGCCGCCCACCCGCACGCCGTTAAACCAGGTACTGTCGTTGTCGTCCACCGGACCTAGGGAAAGCGTGAGCGGCCGGCCAGCGTCGGCAGCGGTGAGGTCGATTTCCTTGCGGAACCACACTACCCCGTCGTAGTTGGCCAGGCTGGGCGCGGTTTCCAGCGCGGCGGGCAGGTTCAGGGTGGGCCAGGCGTGGGCGTCGAAGTCAGGGGCCGCCCAGGTTTTGCCACCGGGCAAATACCCCTTGTCGTGCGCGGTGAGCGTCTGCATGAAGGTGCGCTGCTGGTCTTCAAAAGCGCGCTGGTCGTCGGCCAGGCCCGTGGTGCGGCGGGAAAAATCGTCTACCTGGGCCCTAAACTCGGGAAAGCGCCGCAGGCCCTCGGCGCTCATCCAGGCCTCGGCTGGGGTGCCGCCCCAGCTGTCGGCAATCAGGCCGAGGGGCACCTTATACTGCTGGTAGAGGTCACGGCCAAAAAAGTAGGCTACTGCCGAAAAGTCGGGCACGGTGGCGGGCGAGCACGCCCGCCAGCCGGTGCCCGTTAACTCGGTCTGAGGGCGATAGGCCACGGTCTGGCTGACGGTGAAGAGGCGGATGTTGGGGAAGCTGGCCGCTGCGATTTCCTCTTCGGCGCTGCGCGCCGGCTCGTAGGGCCCCCGCGGGCCCTTCACCTGCATGTCCTTCACCTTAAACTGCATGTTGGACTGGCCCGAGGCCAGCCACACGTCGCCCACCAGCACGTCAGCGAGCACCAGGGTATTGCGGCCTTTCACTGTGAGGGTATAGGGCCCCCCGGCGGGGGTAGGCGGCAGCGTGGCCTGCCAGCGGCCGTTGGGGCCGGGCGCGGCCGGGTAGGTTTTGCCCCGAAACGTGACGGTCACCTTTTCGCCCGGCGCGGCCCAGCCCCAGAGCGGAAGGGCCCGCGCGCGCTGCAACACCATGTGCGAGCCCACCAGCGCGGGCAGGCGCACTGTAGCGCGGGCCACCGGGGCTAGCAGCAAGAAAAGGGCGGTAAGCAGGAGAAAGACGCGTCGATTGGCCATGAAAGAAAAAAGAAGCTGGGGGAAAGGAAGCCGCCCACTGGCGCTCCCAGTAGTTGCGTTGCCACAAGGGGGTAGGGACGCGGCCAGCTGCCTGGACGCGTCCCTACCCCCTTGCCGCGATGAAGTAGTTAGTATCCGGGGTTTTGCACGAGCTTGGTGTTCTTGGCCAGGTCGCCCTGCGGGATGGGCAACAGGTTCTGGAAGTCGAAATACGTGTTGTCAAACAGCTTCACTTTGTTGTAGGTCAGCTTGCTGGTGGCTTTGTCGGTGTCAATCAGCATCCCATACGAGGGGGTGGTCAGCACGCCGTTGGGACCAGTCGTAATTTTCCAACGCCGGATGTCGAACCACCGCTTTTCTTCAAAAGCCAGCTCAATGCGCCGCTCCCGGCGGATGTAGTCGCGCATGGCGCTCTGGCTCAGGCCAGGGGTGAGGTCGGGCAGCGCCGAGCGCTTGCGCAGCTGGTTGAGGGCGGCGTACACCGTAGCATCGGGCCCTACGGCTTCGTTCTGGGCTTCGGCGTAGCTCAGCAGCACTTCGCCCAGGCGGAAGATGATGAAGTTGGCGCCGTTGGCCCGTTGCGCGCGGCTGGTTTGGGCCGTAATGCGCTCGTCCAGGGTTTTGCGGCCGTAGTAGCCCGTGTTGCTGATGTCGCTGGTCGAGCCCACGTCAATCTGGTTGTTGCCCCCGATGCGCGTCGTGATGATATCGCCCTGCCACGGGGCCCCATCGTAGATAATGGACTGGTAAAATCGCTTTTCACGGTTCGCATAGGGATTTTGGGGGTCGTAGCCGGAGGCCGGGTTAGCAATGGGTAAGCCGTTAGCCATCAGGTAGTCATCTACCAGACTCTGGGTCGGTACCAGGTTGCCCCAACCCTGCTGCACCCCCTTCACGTACACCGGCCCGAGGATGCCTTCGCGCTGCTGGCCGGCCGTAACGGCCAGGTATTCCTTATTGAAGATGACCTCGCTGTTGTCGTTGTTTTCCTGCAAAAACTGAGTGGCAAAGTCCGGAAACAGCGCATAGACGCCCAGGTCCAGCACCTGCTTGTTGGTGGCGGCCGCGGCCTTCCACTTGGCGGCATCGTTGCCGGGGTTGCTCAGCGGGCTAGCCGCGAACAGCTGCACCCAGCCTTTGAGGGCGATGGCCGCGCCTTTGGTGGCCCGGCCATCGCCTTTTTTGGCCGAGGCCAGCGGCAGGTCGGCCGCGGCGGCATCGCAGTCGGCGGCGATGAAGGCCGCTGTTTCGTCGGTGGTGCCCCGCGCCGTAAACAGCGCATCAGCGCCGTTGGCCGAGTCGAGGGGCTTGTCGATAAGGGGTACGCCGCCGTAGTTGGTGAACAGATACGAGTAGTATAAGGCCCGCAGGAACCTCACCTCGGCCACGCGCTGCTTTTTCCAGTCGGCCGAGAAGTTAGCGGAGTACTTGTCCGCGTTCTGCAGAAACAGGTTGCACTTGCGGATTTTGCCGTAGGTGCCGTCCCAGTTCCACCAGTTGCCGGGCCCAGTGGGCACGTTGCCGGCCGAGATGGCGCCGGCCCGTACTACGCTCTGGCCGGTTTCCCAGGAGGCCCCGCAGAAGCTGTTGTCGGAGTACTGCTCCGAAAGCTGATAGTCGTTGCTGACGTCGGGAATCTGGTTGTACACGTCGTTGACGACCAGGTCCGCGTTGGTTTCGTTGCTGTAGGCGCTGGTTTCGTTCAGCGCATTTTTGGGGTCCACGTTGAGGAAGTCGTCCTTCTTGCAACCGGTGGCCAGGAGCAGGCCGCTTAGCAGCATGGTGGCGGCAAAGCGGTAATTGATGAAAAGGCTCATATACTTTGACCAATTAAAAGTTAGCGTTCAGGCCCAGCGAGAATACCTGCTGCTGGAAGTAGTTGCGGTTGTTGCCGTTGTTGTCCGGGTCGATGGTTTCGCGGATGTAGGGCGTCCAGGTAACGAGGTTTTGCCCGGCGGCGTAGAGCCGCACCGACTTGAGGGCGTGGTGCAGTAAGGCACTATCGAAGGTGTAGCCCAGCTCCAGGCTCTTGAGGCGCACGAAGGCCCCGTTCCGAATCCACCACGACGACTGCTGGGTGTTGTTGCTGGTGGGCGTGCCCGTCAGGCGGGGGTAGAGCGTGTTGGTGCGGTCGGGCGTCCAGTACTCGTCGAAGGAGAGCCTCGTGGCCGACCCCGAACCGGAGAAAGGCCACACAAAAATGTCGTTCAGGTAGATGCTGCTCTGGGCCGTGCCCTGCACGAGAAAGTCAAAGTCGAAGTTCTTGAACGTGACGCGCGGGGCCAGCCCGTAGATAAGCTGGGGCGTCTGGGGCCGCCCGATGACGGTCTGGTCGTTGATGTCGATTTTGCCGTCGCCGTTCAGGTCCGCGTACCGGATGTCGCCGGCCCGCACCGGGCCAAACGTGGGCTTGGCAATGCCGGCATTGAGCGTGGTGCCATCGGCGGCAAAATCGGCCGGGGTGAAGTAGCCCAGCGCCTGCAAGCCGTACTGCGTGCCGATGGGCCGGCCCGCCACGCGGCGGTTGAGGTTGTCGTAGGTGGCGCTGGTTTCAAACACCTGCTCCTGGGTGTTGCGGGCGTAGGTGAAGGTGCCCGTGATGTCGAGGTTCCAGTCTTTCGCCAGGTGGCGGGCCGAGCGCACCGTCACGTCGATGCCCCGGTTGGTGATAACGCCGGCATTGACCAGGCCCACGCCGATGCCGTACTCGCCGGGCAGGGTGTTACCACTGGAGGTCAGCACGTTGGCGCGCTTTTCATGAAACACGTCCACCTCCACGTTCAGCGCCCCTTTCCAAAACGAGGCTTCGAGGCCCACGTCGGTTTTGTTGGCCCGCTCCCAGGTAATGTTGGGGTTGCCCTGGCGCACCTCGTACAAGCCCTGCGTGGTGGTACCGTCTAGCACCGCGCTGGGGCTGTAGGGCGAGTACGGGCTCAGGTATTCGTAGGCCGCGACGTTGCCGTTGATGTACGGAAATGCCCCTGACTGCCCCCACGAGCCGCGCAGCTTCAGGTTGTCGAGCCAGGCGTAACGGTCCTTCAGGAAGTTTTCCTCGCTTAGGCGCCAGCCCGCCGAGAACGCGGGGAAGAAGCCGAAGCGCCGGCCGGGCGCAAATATGTAGCTGCCATCGTAGCGGCCCGAGGCCTCAAACAGGTACTTGCCGGCGTAGGCATAGGTGGCGCGGTAAATGTAGCCCAGCTGCTTGGTGCGAAACGAGGTGCCGCCGTTGGTGGCGTCGGCCGGGGCCGGGCCGCCAAAGTCCAGCTCGTCAATCGACGTATTGTAGTTAATGCGGTTGGCCTGAAACTGCTCGTGGGTTACGGTGCGCGACTCGATCACCGCCAGGCCGGTTACCTCGCTCTTGCCAAAGGTATTGGCGTAGTTCAGGTAGCCCTGAAACGTGAGGGCCCGGTCCTGGGCGTAGTACTCGAAAAAGCTGGCCTTAGAGGCCCCCTGCGTGCCCTGCTTGTAGGTGTAGGGGTTGGTGCTGGTATCGACGTTGTAGAACGCGATAGGGGTAGTGTACTTGCGTTGGAGCGTGCCGCTAGGGTCGAAGTTGGCCGTACCCTTAATGCTAAGGCCCTTGATAAAGGGCAGCTGCTGCTCAATCAGCAACTGCGCCTGGGTAGTGGGGTTGCGGTTGACCTGGTAGCCGCTGCCGTAAATCTCGCCGATGAGCGACTGGCCAATGTAGCCCGTTGGCTGTCCGTTGCTGTAGCGCACGGGGGTAGTGGGCGCCTGACGCTGGGCCTGTTGCAGGATGAAGCCGGCGCTGAAGGGCGGAAAGTTCTGCTCCTCAATCCAACTGTTGACCGACAGGCCCACGCGGGTGGTGCTGGTGGCTTGCGCCGTCACGCTCAGCGAGCCGTTGTACTTGTTGAGGTAGGTGCTACTCCACATGCCCTGCTGGTGGGTGTAGCCCAGCGAGGCGAAGTACTGCACCTTGTCGGTGCCGCCCGAGAGCGAGAGGTTGTGGTAAGTCAGCAGGCGATTTTTCTCGATAACATCGCGCAACGGCTCCCCGTCGGGGTGGCCGTCGGGGTCCGAGTGGTCCTGAAACTTTTGCAGGTCGGCGGGCGAGTAAGGCAGGGCACGGCTTGGGTCGTTGGGGAAGTCGTTGGCCACCGTAGCGTTGCGCATCAACGCGTACTGGTAGGAGTTGACGAATCGCGGCAGCTTGGTGGGGTTCTGAATGCCCGCGTAGCCGTTGTAGGAGAGCTGGGGCTCGCCCTTGCGGCCCCGCTTGGTGGTTACCAGCACCACACCGTTGGCCCCGGCCACGCCGTAGGGGGCCACGGCGGCGGCGTCTTTGAGCACCGTGATGGTTTCGATAGTATTGGGGTCAAGCCGGCTGAAATCGCGCGGCACGTTGTCCACGATGTAGAGCGGCTGCGTGCCGCCAGTCGTGCCGATGCCCCGAATTAGGATATTGGCCCCGTCGTAGCCGGGCTCTCCCGTGCTCTGCGTAGAAATAACGCCCGCTACCCGCCCGGCCAGCGAGTTGGTCAGGTTCACCACTGGCTTCTGGGCGATGTCGGCCGCCGGCAGCGTGGACACGGCCGCCGTAGTCGAGGTTTTTTTCTGGGTGCCGAAGCCTACTACCACTACTTCATTCAGCGAGTTGGCCTGCTCGTTCAGTTGAATGTCAATCTTGCCGCCGCTTTGCGCGGCTACTTCCTGACTGACAAAGCCGACGAAGGAAAAAATCAGGGTCGTGCTGCCTTCGGGTAAGGTGAGCGAGTAATTGCCGGCGTTATCGGTCGTGGTGCCGGCCGCCTGGTCTTTTACCCGCACGTTGACTCCCGGCAGCGGCTGGCCTTTCTGGTCGGTTACCTGGCCCGTCACCGGGGCCGCCGCCTGAGAGAGCCGCCGTGGGGCCGCCGGGCTGGCGGCACAGGCCGGGGCCGCAGCCCGCAGCAAAAGCCCCAAAAAGGCGGTCCCAAGGATAACGCGTCGGGCCGGGCTAGCGTCGGCAAGGCCGGGACACCGCTCGGCGCGCAGACGCTGGAGTAGGGTGTTTTTCATAAAGGCTGGGTGGGAATGGAGTGAAAAAACAAAAAATACGCGCTGGTACTCAGCCAGCGCTCAGTCTATCCGGCCCACGGCCGGGCCAGGCAAATCGCTCAGAATAGGTGAGGCTAAACTCTTCATGACGTTCTGGTCGGGATTCAGCAATTCGAGCACGACGACCTCGTTCGAGCCTTTTTTGAGCCACTCGACCGGCACGTATAGGGTTTGCTGGGGTCCGATGCTCCAGTAGCGGCCCAGCGAGTGGCCGTTGACCCAGGCGCATCCCTTGCCCCAGGCGCGCATGTCGAGGTAGGTATCGCCGGGTTGGTTCAGGGTGAAGGTGCCGCGCTTGAGCACTGGCCCGGCAATGGCCGGGCCGGCAGGTTTATTTTTGCTTTGGAAGAAGTTGGTGCCGGCCTGCTCGAAAGGCAGCCCGAACATTTGCCAGCTTTGCACTTCCCGGCCGCCCAGCAGCACCGGCGCTGTTATGCCTTTACGGTTGTCCAGCAGGTACTTGCCGAAGTTAATCCGGCCCATGTTCTCCACCAGCACGTCCAGCCGGACGGCTCCTTTGGGCAGCACCAGGCTTAAACTGTCCTGCCGCAGGCGGCGGTCCAGCACGCCCACGCGCTCGCCGTTCACAAACACCACCCCGTAGTCCCGCAGGCCCTTGATTTTCAAGGTGCTGGTAGTTCCGCCCGGTACCGTGGCCCGGTACAGCACGTAGCCGTAGGCCTGGTGCAGGTCTTCGAAGGTGAGCGGCTGCGCGCTGGCCACGGGCGCGGGCAGCACGCTGAAGAGGCTGGAGGATTGCGTGAGGGCCACGGCCGGCAGCACGATGGCCGGCTTGGCGGCCGGCACCGGGGGTAGCCGGGTGCCGGCCGGCAGGTGCCTTTCAATTACTTGCCGGAAAGCCTGAAACTTGGGGGTAGCGTTGCCGGCCTCGTCGAGCGGCGCGTCGTAGTCGTAGCTGCTGGTTTGGGGTTCGTAAGGCTTGCCGTCGCTAAAGTTGGCGCCGTTCATAAAGCCGCGCGTGGTGCCCCCGTGAAACATGTACATGTTGATGGACAAGCCCGCCGCCAGCACCGAGTCGAGCCGGGCCGCGTATTGGGCGGCGGGCACGGTATGGTGGGCCGCGCCCCACCAGTCGAACCACGCCGGATACCACTCGGCAATATAGAAGGGCCCCTGGCCGGCGTGGTTCGCCCGCACAAGCTGCTTCACCGCAGCGGGCTTGTCCAGGCCGTTCACGGCGGGCAGCAGGCCGGGCAGGTGGCCGGCGGCCACGTCGCGGGCCGGGTCGCAGGTATAGAGCACCCCGTCGAAGCCAGCCTCGACAAACAGCTTGCGGTTGATGTCGAGGTACTCCTTGTCGCTGGCATAGGAGCCGTATTCGTTTTCGACCTGCACCATCAGCACCGGTCCGCCGTGGTTGACTTGCAGCGGCGCGAGCTGCCGGGCCACGGCCGTGAGGTAGCGCCGGTAGGCCGCTAGGTACTGCGGATTTTTGCTGCGCACCTGCAACCCTTTTTCTTCCTGAAGCCAGTAGGGGTAGCCGCCAAATTCCCATTCGGCGCACACGTAGGGGCTGGGCCGTAGCACCACCCACAAGCCTTCCTCCTGGGCCAGACGCACGAAGGCCGCAATGTCATTATTCCCTGAAAAATCAAACCGGCCCTGCTGGGGCTCGTGCAGGTTCCAGAAGACGTAGGTGCCGATGGTGTTCAGGCCCATTGCCTTCGCCATTTTCAGGCGGGCCCGCCAGGCTTCGCGCGGCACGCGGGGGTAGTGTAGCTCTCCGGAAATCATCTGGAAGGGCTGGCCATCGAGCAAAAAGTTGTCGCCGCTGAGCGCGAAGGTGTGCCGGGCCGACTGGGAAAGCCCCGGCCTCGGCACGGCGAGGCCCAGCACAAAAAGCAACAGAAGCTGGAAAAAGCTTTTCATAGCGTATATGGTGAGAAGTGTTAGGCCGCCAAGGCCAGGCACTCAACTAAGCAAGCGACAGCAATCGTTTGCGGTGACTTCAGCAAGGGCTTCAAAAAGGAGCGACTTACTGCATTGTGGACCAGGTTTTTGAGGGGGGGGTAAGCAGCCTCGTCCCCTTCATGCTGGTGCGGACAAGTCAGCTGCTTGCTGGAACTGCTGCAAACCTACCGGATGGCATCGGGTCAAAGGCGGGGGATTTTGGGGAAAAAACCGGGTCTATTTAGGCGAGGCGTTTTAGCCGCTAAAAAGGAGTGAGGCGGAGCCGGCGGGCCCCGCGCCAGGCCTGTTCCGCAGGGTTTCCCAGGGCTGGCTCCTGGCTGGCGCTAGGGTAGGCCACCAGCCAGCGCCCGGCAACACCGGGCCCGCCCGCCCGAAGCCTGCTGAATGTGCCCCCGCTAATTAACCAAAGTGCCCCCGGCCGGCCAGCACGGCCGCTGGTACTATTGCAAGGTGGCTAGCTGCCTGCCAAAGCCATCGGCTGCGGGCCGCGCTTTCGCTTACCCCTTTTGCCTATGGCGACGCACAAGCTGTCGATAAAAGACCTGGCCACCGAGCTGGGCGTCTCCGCCTCCACGGTTTCGCGGGCGCTGGCCGGGCTGCCGAGCATCAGCCCGGCCACGCAGCGGCGCGTGCGCGAACTGGCCCATACCCTCAACTTCCGGCCCAACCTGCTGGCCGCCGGCCTGCGCACGGGCCGCACCGGGGTGATTGGGGTCGTCGTGCCCTGCCTCACCGGGCATTTCTTCCCGGAGGTGCTGCACAGCATTACGACCACGGCTAGCCGGGCGGGCCTGCGGGTCATCATCTGCGAGTCGAACGAGGACGAATACCAGGAGCAGCAGCACGTGTTCTGGCTCCTGACGGCGCAGGTCGATGGCCTGCTGATTGCGTCGGCCAGCGCCACGGCCAATGCCGGCCACGTAGCGAGTGCGCGCCGGCAGGGAGTGCCGGTGGTGTTTTTTCACCAGGTGGAGGAGCCCCACCGGGTCGATTCGGTGGTGCTCAACAATTACCAGGGGGCCTACGACGGGGTGAGTCATCTGCTCGCGCAGGGGTGCACCCGCGTCGCCCACCTCAGCGGGCCGGCGCACCTGCCCGTCTTTCGCGAGCGTCAGCGCGGCTACGCCGACGCCCTGCGGGCGCACGGCCGGCCACCGCTGGCCCGGCTGGTGCGGACCGGCCGCGCCACGCTGGCCGCCGGCCGCCAGCAAATGCTGGCCCTGCTGGACGGCCCCGTGGTGCCCGACGCGGTTTTTGCCTCCCAGGACGTGCTGGCCCTCGGGGCGATGCAGGCGCTCCGGGAGCGGGGCCTCCGCATTCCCGAGCACCTGGCGCTGGTTAGCTTCGCCAGCGAAAGCGTGGCCGCCCTTGCCGAGTCGGCCCTGACGTTCCTTGACGAAGCTGGCAGCGAAATCGGCCGCGCCGCCACCCACCTGCTGCTGAAGCTGCTGGCCGACTCCCCGGCCCCGGCCAGGGCCCCGCGCTGCCTGGTTCTGAGCGCGACGCTGCTGGTCAGGTCCTCTGCGGGAGTTGTCGGCAGCAACCGGCCCCTGGCCGCGCTGCCTGGTGTGGGGTAGGAGCCGCGTGCGAACCTCCCCTGGCTGCCAGCTGGTGGCGGGCAGCGCCGGGACCGGGGGTATTCGGTGAAAAAGCGGGACTATTTTCGGCGAAATCCCTGGGCTAGTAGCTTTTTTTACTCAGTACGCATCCTGTTTTCTCGTGAATTAACCAATTAAATTACAGATGTTTATAGAATTTTCGTATGCCTTTTCTGGTAAACTGCTGCCCAGGCTTCGGGGCTGCACAGTAGCCGGTGGGGCTGGCTCCGCCGGGTGGGCCGGCCGTAGTAGCTGGGGTACGGCCGCCTCAATCCGGCACTTTCTTAGGTCGCTGTCAACATTTTTCTTTCCTACCCTCAGCCCGGTGGTGTGGCCTGCGGCCCTGCTGCTCGGGCTCGGCGGGCAGCCGGCCGGGGCCCAGGCACCCCGCTGGCAAGCCGCCGATTTTGCCCTGCCGCTGAGCCAGGTGGTGTCGGAGCCCCACCAGCAGTGGGTGAGCAGCGGCTACACCACCGTGCGGCCGGCCCTACGCACGGTGTGCGGGGTAGGCGACTTCGTGTCGCCGCCGCTGCTGGCCAATGGCTTCAGCTTCGGAGTCAGCTTCCGGGCCAACGGCCGCGCGTTTAGCGACAAGGCCGACAACTGGGGCGAAAACTCGGTGTACAGCCAGGGCAGCTGGCAGCCCGATGGCATCGTCCGGCGGGGCACCTACCACCGCGACCAGCACGGCCGCCTGCTGTCGCTGGGCTTCCGGTCAGACCTGGTGCCGCTGTTCGGGCAGGCGGGGTTCGTGGTGAAGCTGCGGGTGCTGAACCGCGCCGACTCGATGCTCACGCTGCGGGCCGCGCCCACCCTCGACCCCGGCGCGCTGCTGCGCGTGCCCCTCGACCAGTGGGGCTTTTTCCTGCCCACCGGCCAGGCCACCGTGCAGCAAGTGGGCCCCACGGAGTGGACCACCGCTGCGCTGCGGCTCCGGCTCTACCAGAGCGACAGCGGCGCGGTGCGCCTGCTCCCGCACCAAGCCCACACTTACTATTGGGCCGTCGTGCTGCGCCCTTTGGCCGAAGGTGCCCCGCAAGTGGTTGATTTTGAGCAGCTCATTGCCCAAACCCGGTCGGCCTGGCAGCGCCGCATCACCACCGGACTGGCGGCGGTGCCGAAGCTCACGAGCACCATTCCGGGGCTAGCCGACTACTACAACCGCTCGCTGGTGAGCGGGCTGGTGTGCATCTGGGAGAACCCGGCGTTCGTCATCAACCCCTACGTGGCTACTTCCGGCATGGACGGCGGCAGCATGAACTGCTACCTCTGGGACGTGGGCTACGTGCCCAACATGCTGACCATGCTGCTGGGGCCCCATGCCGAAACGCTGGTCCGACAGCTGGCCCGCGTGAAGCTGGACCAGTTTTATTCCTTCACGCCGGCGGGCACTGGTACCGGCGTGCCCTACTCGTACAGCACCTATGCCTTCACCAACTTCGTGCGCACCCTGGCCAACCACCGGGGCGTAGACCCGGCCCTCTACGCCGAGGCCCGGCGGCTGGTACTGGCCCAGGAAGCCCGGCCCACCTGGCACGGCCTGCTTGACTTTGGGGCCCAGTCCAACCTGCTCGAAATGCGTAACCGCGGCTACGAGCACTACGTGGCCAGCCCCAACATTGAGCGGGCCTGGTGCCTGCGGGCCTTGGCCGACCTCAACGACGCCCAGCGCGGCTTTGCCACCCAAAGCCGGGCCTGGCGCGCGCGGGCCGATACCATCACGCAAGCCGTGCGGCGCGAGCTGTGGGACGACCAAGCGGGCTGGTTTGTGAGCCGTTACCCCGACGGCCGCCGCGAAACAGTGTACTCCATCCAGCTCTTCGACGCGCTGGCCGCCGGGGCCTGCACCCCGGCCATGAAGGCGCGCATGTACCGCCATTTGGCCGATGGCAAGTTCCTGTTTGCCTATGGCGCGTCGAGCGTGTCGGCCGAGGACACGCTGCGCTACGAGTACAACGACACCGACTGGGGCGGCAGCGGGGCCTACACCGGCGACACGCCCCAGCTGGCCCAGATGCTCTACCAGCAGCAGCAGCCCGACCGGGCCTGGGACGTGCTGCGCCGCCAGCTCTGGATGGGCCGGCAGCTGCCCTACTTCCCGCAGGAGCAGTTTGTGGACAAGCCGGGCGTGCCGGGCCACGAGCGGGCCAACATCGTGGCCGGCCTGGCCGGGGCCGAAACCATTTTGTATCAACTGGTTGGCTTCGAGCCTCGCCTCGACGGCTCGCTCTGGCTGCACCCGCAGCCGCCCCGGCAAGGCCAGCTCAGCCTCACGGATTTCCGGTGGAAGGGCCAGCGTTTCAGCATCCAGCTGAGCCGGCAGTCGTGCCGCGTCGAAAAGAACGGCCGGCTGCTCTACAGCGGGGCCCCCAAGCACGTGCAGCTGCTGGCGCCAGCCAAACCGCACGGCTAGGCTAGGGCCGCGTCCCGGCCCGTGGTTCGGAGTACCTCACCCTAACCCGGCCCGGCCGGCGCGGCCACTTCGCGGCCGGGCCGGTGCTGGCGGATGTACTCGGACGGCACCACGCCATATATTTTCTGGAACGTCTTGCGGAAGTACTTTTCGTCCACGATGCCCACCTGAAAGGCCACGTCCGATACCCGCAGCTGGGTTTGGGCTAGCAGTTGGGCGGCCCGTTTCATGCGCACATCCCGGATAAATTCGACGGCCGTTTGGCCCGTAATGCCCTTGAGGCGTCGGTAGAACACCGACTGGCTCATGGCCACCTCCCGCACCAGCACCAGCACGCTGAACTCGGGGTTGTCAAGGTTGCGCTCCACCACGGCCATCGCGTTTTCCAGAAACTGCCGGTCGGCGTCGGCAATCACCACTTCGGTGGGCTCCAGCAAAATCTGGCGCTGATAGTACTCGCGCAGCTTGTAGCGGTTGCGCAGCAGGGCCGCGGCCTTGGCCTGCAACACCTGCGGCTGGAAGGGCTTGGTGGTGTAGTCGTCAGCCCCCACGCCCAGGCCCTCCAGCTCGTGCAGGGCCGCGGTGCGGGCCGTGAGCAGCACCACCGGAATGTGCCCGGTTTTGGGGTGCTGCTTGATTTTCTGGCACAATTCCAGCCCGTCGATGCCGGGCATCATCACGTCACTGATGACCAGGTCGGGAAGCTCTTCCAATGTCTTTTTCCAGCCCACCAGGCCGTCTTCGGCCGTGAGCACCTCGTAGTCGTTCTCAAACAGCTGCCGCAGGTACTGGCGCACCTCGTCGTTGTCTTCCACCACCAGCAGGCGCGGCGCGGCCAACGGCGCCGGCGGGCCCGCCGGGTCGGCCTCGCCGCGCAGCAGCGGGTCGGGCTCCTCGCCGGGCAGTTCCGCCGGCGCGTCTTCCTCCCGGATGTCTTCGGGCTCCAGGTGGCGGTGTCCAAACGGCAGGCGCAGCTCGAAGGTGGTGCCTACGCCCTCGGTGCTGGCCACGCCCAGGCTACCCCGGTGGCGCTCGGCAAACTGCCGGGCCAGCGACAAGCCAATGCCGGTGCCCGTCAGCCGCCGCGTTTCGGGGTGAGAAGCCTGGTAGTACGGGTCAAAAATCCGCGTCAGCTCGCCGGCCCGAATGCCCACGCCGGTGTCGGCAACCACGATTTTCAGGTAGTTGCCGGTGGGCTGCGCCCCGGTGTACACTGCTTCGCCCCCCGGATTGCCGACGATGGTGGCCGCCAGCTCGATGCGCCCCCCTGCGGGCGTGTACTTGAAGGCGTTGGCCAGCAGGTTGGTGAGAATGATTTCCAGCTTGCTACGGTCAAAGTACAGCAGCACCGGCTCGGTCGGGGCGTCCAGGGCGTAGTCGATTTTTCGCTCCTGAGCTTGTAGCCGAAACACCGAGTAGAGGTCCGCCAGAAAGCGTACCGCGTCGCCGCTGCCAGCCCGTAGCGGCACGTGGCCCGTTTCCACCTTGCGAAAGTCGAGCAGCTGGTTCACCAGGTCGAGCAGCTTACGGGCCTGCCGGTGCATAAGCTGCACCTTGCCCTGCAGGCCCGCCACGGGGCCAGGGCTGCCCATGATTTCCTCCATCGGCCCCAGAATGAGCGTGAGCGGGGTGCGCAGCTCGTGCGAGACGTTGGTGAAAAAGCCCAGCTTCAATTCGGTCAGCTCTTTCTCCTTGTCAGCCTGAAACTGCCTGAGCACCAGCCGGTTTTTCAATTCCTGCTGGGCCATCTCCACGTGCCGGTACAGGGCCACGGCCCCCAGCGCCGCCAGCACGTAGAGCCCGTAGGCCCACCAGGTTCGGTACCAGGGCGCGAGCACCGTGAAGCGCATCACGGCCGGCTGCCGCGACCAGGCCCCTTCGCCGTTGCTGGCCTTCACCCGGAAGGTGTAGTCGCCGGGCGGCAGGTTGGCGAAGCTGGCCGTACGCTGGCCGGGGGCCGGGTACACCCAGTCGGGGTTGTAGCCGTCGAGGCGGTAGGCGTAGCGGCTTTTCTGCGGGTTGGCGAAGTTCAGGGCCACGAACTCCACCGAGAAATCATTTTCCGACGCCTTAATAGTGAGCTGCTGGGGGGTGGTGAGGGCGCGCCGGAGCAGCACCCGGCCGTGCAGCAGGGCCCCCACTACCACCGGCTCGTTGCTGATGCGCAGGCCGGTTAGCTGCACGGCGGGGGGGTAGGGATTGGGTTGAATGGCCCGGGGCTGGAAGTAGTTGATGCCGTTCTTGCCCCCAAAGTAGAGCGTGCCGTCCTGGGCCCGGTAGGCCGACCCGATTTTGAGGGCGTTGCTTTGCAGGCCGTCCGACACGTCGTAGCGCAGGTACTGGCGGGTGGCGGGCCGGAAGCGGTAGAGGCCGGTGCCCCCAATCCAGAGGTTGCCGTCGTCGTCGTCCAGCAGGCTTTCCACGTCGCTTTCCGGCAGCCACGGCCGGTACGAGCGCACGGTTTCGCGGCCCCGCGCGTCGGCCACCAGTTGGTGCAGCCCCCCGCCGATGGTGCCAATCCAGAGCGCGCCCTGGCGGTCGAGCAGCAGCGGCCAGGCGTAGTTTACTTGCAGGCGCTGGCCCGGCGGCGAGTGGTAGGCAAACTGCCGGACCAGCACCACCGAGTCGGGCGTGACGCGCAGCTTGAGCAGGCCCGCGTCGCGGGTGCTGGCCCAGAGCACGTCCTGGCTCCGGTCGTAGAGCAGGTAGGTAAACTGGGTCGAGGGCAGCGCGTGCCGGGGGGCCTGGCGGGCAGGCAGCAGCTGCCCGGTTTGGCTGAGGTGGTGCAGGCCGCCCGAAAACGTGGCGACCCAAAGCGTGCCGTACCGGTCCTCGGCCAGGCTCTCGATGCTGAGCTGGGTTAAATCCAGCGCCCCGTTGCCGACGGGGCCGTACGTGGTGAGCCGCTCGCGGCCGTGGGGGCGGGTTAGGGCCACCAGCCCGTTGCCGCGGGTGCCGAACCACAGCGTCCCGTTCGAGCTTTGCAAGATGGCCGACACATCGACCCCCGACTCGCCGGGCTGCTGCTGGTTGAGGTAGTAGCGAAACTCCTTGGTGGCCAGGTCGTAGCACGCCACCCCGTTGCGGGTGCCGTACCAGAGCAGGTTGCGGGCCTCTTCCTTGTAAATGGCGTTGATGTAGTTGTTGGGCAGCGTGGGCTGGCCCAGCAGCTGCCGGCGAATGCGCCCGAAGGGCATTTGCCGCAGGTTCACCCGGTTGAGGCCCCCGGCCGAGGCGCACAGCCACAAAATCTGGTTCCGGTCCTCAAAAATCTGGTGCACCCGCTCCGAGTTGATGCTGTAGGGCTCCCCGTCGAGGGGCATGAAGCGCTGCGGCGCGTCGAGGCGCAGGGGCGGGCGGTTGGCGGCGGCGGGGCCCGGCTCCCACACGTACAGCCCGTTGACGGTGCCGGCCCACAGGTGGTTAAAGGAGTCGAGGTGCAGCGACTGCAACAGGGGCAGCCGCTGGGGCAAGGGGGTAGCGGCCAGCTCCTGGGGCCGGCGGCCGGCCGCGCCGCGCACCCAAAGCACCGCGTGGTCGGTGCCCACCCACAAGTCGCCGCGGTGGTCGAGGTGCAGCACCCGCACGCTGGCCACCGCCACGGAGGTGGGCTGGGCCGACAGCCGGGGCGCGGCGGTATTCACCACTTGCAGGCCCGCGTTGTAGGAGCCCACCCACACGTTGCTCTGCTGGTCCACGGCCAGCGCGCTTACGTCGAACGCGCCTCTGGGCATACCCGCGGGCGCGAGGAGAGCCAGCGCGTGCAGGCGCTGGTCGGGCCCGAAAGTCAGCACGAACAGGCCCTGGGTGGTGCCGACCCACAAGCGGCCCTGCAAGTCGGAGGTCAGGGCCGAAACATCGGCCTGAGCCAGCTGCCGCACCAGCGCCTGGTCCAGCGCCCGCCCCGGCGGCCCGGCAAAGCTCAGGAACTGGTCGTGGTCGGCATCGTAGAAGCCAATGCCTGCCCGCTCGGTGCCCACCCACAGCCGGCCGCCGGGGCCCACGTGCAGCACCCGAATGCGGTTGCCCGACAGGCCGCTGAGGGGATTAATGGGCAGCGAGTACGGCTTGAGCTGGTAGCCATCGTAGCGGTCGAGGCCCCGGTTGGTGCCCACCCAGATGAAGCCGGCCCGGTCCTGGGCCACGGCCATTGCGTCGCTATGGGCGAGGCCCTCGTCCACGGTCAGGTGCTCGAAGCGAAATTCGTTGGGGGGCAAGGGCTGGCCCCATCCAGCCGATGCGGCCAGCCAGAGCCACACCAGCGCGCCGGCCCGCCCGGTCATTGAGCCGCGCCCGGCCCACCGGCAGAGCCGCTGGCTCAGCCGGAGCAGGAGGGGTAGGCAGGTACGGAAAAGGCGGGTTAGGAACAAGGGGACACGCAAAAAATACTGCTCACTTGGCAGGAAGACGAATGTAAGCGTAGGCTGCCTAAACTGCTACCCAAGTGCGTTCGTCACCAAGGCCCGCGAAGAAATACCCCCCTTTATTGACCAAAATAGCCCGGCCCAGCCCCACCGGCGCCCGGTAATTTTGGGTCTTCAACCAGCGGCCCGGCCAAGCGCCGCCCCTTAGCGTTCGACGGCCGGACCACTTGGTCCGCCCACAGCCGCCGCATAGATGCCCGTGGGTTTCGCCAAGCCGCTGCCTGGGCCGGGTCCACGAGTTTATCGCTTCCTACCCATGCGCATACTACACGTTTTCATGAGCGGGGTGCTGGCCGCCCTACCCCCCGCGCTGACCCTGGCTCAGCCCGCCGCTCAGCCGGTGCGACTAGGCCCTTCCGCCGCTCCGAAGGCGAAATACGCTCTCTACCGGCCGGGCGAGCCGTGGCTCGACACGGAAGGCAACGTTATCAATGCACACGGCGGCGGAATTTTGCGGGTCGGCAACACGTATTACTGGTACGGCGAGAAGCGGGCGCAGGAGCAGGAAGAGGGCGTGGCCGTGTACTCGTCGAAAGACCTTTACAACTGGAAGCCCGAAGGCGTGGCCCTAGCCCCCTCTGCCGACCCGCAAAGCGACATCACGACTGGCTGCCTGATGGAGCGACCTAAAGTTATCTACAACGCGAAGACTAAAAAGTACGTGATGTGGTTTCACCTGGAGCTGAAGGGCCAGGGCTACAACGCGGCCCGCGCTGGCGTGGCCGTGAGCGACCGGCCCACGGGGCCGTTTCGCTATGTGCACAGCTTCCGGCCCAACGGCCACATGTCGCGCGACATGGGCCTATTCGTCGATGACGACGGGGCGGCCTACCACCTCTACTCTTCGCGCGACAACTACGACCTACGCCTGGCCCGTCTCACCGCCGACTACCTGGCGCCCACCGCCCAGGACACGCTGCTGTTCAGCGCGCACCGCGAGGCCCCGGCCCTATTCAAGCGCGGGGGCAAATACTATCTTTTCACCAGCGGCTGCACGGGTTGGGCCCCCAACGAGGCGTCGCTGCACGTAGCGAGTTCGCCCTTCGGGCCCTGGCAACTGCTCGGCAACCCGCTTACGGGTCCCAACGCCCAGCTTACCTACGGCGGCCAGTCGACCTTCGTGTTGCCCATGCCGGGCAAGAAAGAAGCGTTCATCTTTATGGCCGACCGCTGGAACCCGAAGGACTTGAAGGACAGCCGCTACCTGTGGCTGCCGATTCAGTTTAAAGATAGCCAGCCCACCGTCGACTGGCTGGACACGTGGAGCCTGGGGTTTTTCAACAAGCCGCTTTAAAGGACCTGGGGGCCGGATGTTTGCCCCGCTTCCTACCCCTGACTACCTTGCTCACCCTTCGCCTTTCCCACCCGTTATGACCAGATTTAGTCTCCTGCCGGCGCTACTTGCGTTTGCCGGCACGTTTGCCAGGGCCCAGCCGACGCCCAACGAGTGGGAAAACCCGCGGGTGTTTGAGCAGCACAAGGAAGCGCCGCACGCCAGCTTCATGGTGTACGAGAAGCCGGCCGACGTGGTGGCCAACGACTACGCCCGCTCGCCCTACTACCAGTCGCTGAACGGCCCCTGGAAGTTCAGCTACGTGCCGCGGCCCGCCGAGCGGCCCCTCGATTTTCAGCAGCCCGGCTTCAACGACGCAGGCTGGAAGACTATTGGCGTGCCCTCGAACTGGGAAATGCAGGGCTTTGGCATCCCGATTTACACCAACATCACGTACCCGTTTCCCAAAAATCCGCCCTTCATCGACGGGCGCGACAACCCGGTGGGCAGCTACCGGCGCACGTTCACGGTGCCGGCAGGCTGGGCGGGCCGGGAGGTGCTGCTCAACTTCGGCTCCATTTCGGGCTACGCCGTGGTGTTCGTGAACGGGCAGCGCGTGGGCATGAGCAAGGTGGCTAAGTCACCGGCCGAGTTTGACATCACGCCCTATCTTAAAGCCGGCGAAAACACGCTGGCCGTGCAGGTAACGCGCTGGCATGACGGCTCCTATCTGGAAGACCAGGATTTCTGGCGGGTGTCGGGCCTTGACCGCGACGTGTACCTCTACAGCCTGCCCCAGCAAAGCCTCTGGGACTTTTTCGTGCACGCCGACCTCGACGCCAGCTACAAAAACGGCCGGTTCAGCGCCGACGTCACGGTGCGCAACTTCGCGGCCACGGCCGGGGCGCCCACCCGCGTGGCCGTAGAAGTGCTGGATGCCGCCGGCAAAACCGTGCTGCGCCAGCAGCAGCCGGTGCTGGCCCTGGCGGCTGGCGGCCAGCAGGTTGTTCGGCTCAGCGGCCGTGTGCCGAGCGTGCGCCCGTGGACGGCCGAAACGCCCACGCTTTACCAGTGCCGCCTCACCCTGACCGACGCGCAGGGCCGCGCGCTGGCCGTGACGGGCTGCCGAATCGGCTTCCGCAAGGTGGAAATCAAGAATGCCCAGCTGCTGGTGAACGGCGTGCCGCTGGAAGTGCACGGCGTGAACCGCCACGAGTGGGAGCCCACCACGGGCCGCGTGGTGACGGAGGCCGGGATGCGCCGGGACCTCCAGCTGATGAAGCAGCACAACATCAACGCCGTGCGCACCTGCCACTACCCCGACGCCGAGCGCTGGTACCAGCTGTGCGACGAGTACGGCATTTATTTGGTGGACGAGGCCAACATTGAAAGCCACGGCATGGGCGATTTGCCGGGGCAGTTCGACCAAAGCAAGCACCCGGCCTACCTGCCGGAGTGGGCCCCGGCGCACCTCGACCGCATCCACCGCCTGCTGGAGCGCGACAAAAACCATCCGGCGGTCATTATCTGGAGCATGGGCAACGAGTGCGGCAACGGGCCGGTGTTTTCCGACGCCTACCAGTGGCTCAAGCAGCGCGACCCCGGCCGCCCAGTGCAGTTCGAGCAGGCCGGCGAAAATGCCAATACCGACATCGTGTGCCCCATGTACCCCGGCCTGGGCAGCATGAAAAGCTACGCCGGGGCAACGGATAAAACCCGGCCTTACATCATGTGCGAGTACGCCCACGCGATGGGCAACAGCAGCGGCAACTTCCAGGAATACTGGGGCATTATCCGCAGCTCGCCGCGCCTGCAGGGCGGCTTCATCTGGGACTGGGTGGACCAAGGCTTGCAAGCCCAAACGCCCGATGGCCGGCCTTACTTCGCCTACGGTGGCGACCTGGGCGGCTACTTCCTGCAAAACGACGAGAACTTTTGCGACAACGGCCTCGTGGCCGCCGACCGCACGCCCCACCCCGGCCTGAACGAAGTAAAAAAAGTGTACCAGGACATCCGCTTCAGCGCCGCCGAGCCAGCGGCGGGCCGCATCAGGGTGCATAACGGCTTTTCCTTCACCAACCTCGACCGCTACGCCTTTCAGTGGCAACTGCTGCGCAACGGCGTAGTGGTGCGCACGGGCAGCTTTGCCGTGAAGCTGGCCCCAGGGCAGGAGCAGCTAGTGAACATCTCCCTGCCCGCCCGCCGCGACCAGGGCCCCGGCGTGGAGTATGCGCTCAATGTATTGGCAAACAGCAAGATACCTACCGACCTGGTGCCGGCGGGCCATGAGGTGGCCCGCGAGCAATTTCTGCTGACCGACGCGGCCACTTACTTCGCGGCGGTACCGGCTACCGGCCAGCTGCAAGTGACGCGCACCGGCGACCGGCTCACCTTTACGGCCGGCGACGTACGCGGCGAATTCGACACCCGGCAGGGGCAGCTGGTAGACTACCGCCTGCGCGGGGAGCGGGTAGTTAATAGCTTTCCGGAGCCCTACTTCTGGCGCGCGCCCACCGACAACGACTTCGGCAACGGCATGCCGGAGGCCCTGAGCGTGTGGCGCACGGCCCACGCCCACCGCCAGGTGCAGCGCGTAACCGTAGGTGAGCAGTCGGCCACCGGACTTCCCATTACCGTGGCGTATCAGCTGACGGATATTGGCGTTCCCTACACCGTGGCCTACCTCGTCGGGCCCGACGGGGCCGTGCAGGTAACGGCGGCTATTGACCTAGCCGGCAAGACGCTGCCCGAAATGCCGCGCTTCGGCATGCAGTTGGAGCTGCCCCGGCAGTTCAGCCGCATCCGCTACTACGGCCGCGGCCCTTGGGAAAACTACAACGACCGCAACACCGCCGCTTTCCTGGGCACTTACCAAGATTCGGTGGCCGGGCAGTTCACCCAAACCTACGTCCGGCCCCAGGAAAGCGGCTACCGCACCGACGTGCGCTGGGTAACGCTGACCAACAACGCCGGCCTGGGCCTGCGAGTGGAGGGCCTGCGCCAGCCCATCTGCTTCAGCGCCCTCCCTTACCACGCCGAGGACCTGGACCCCGGCCTGACCAAGAAGCAGCAGCACCCCACCGATATCAAGCCCCGCCACGACGTATCTGTGCAGATTGACCTGAAGCAGCGCGGCGTGGGCGGCGACAACAGCTGGGGTGCCCTGCCCCACGACGCTTACCGCCTGCTCGACAAGAACTATTCCTACAGCTACACCCTGCGCCTCGTGAGCGGAAATAGTCCGCAACCCTGAAGTGTATAATAATCAAACAGATGCTTAGGGAAGGCGGAAGCCCACATATTCGGCCTTAATTAAAAGTTTGGTACAGAAGTTAAGCGGTCTACTTCCAAACACGGTATCTACGCCTCAAAATACTGCATCCAAAGCCAATAGGGCAGATTCATTCACCCAAACGAACGTTTAAGTGTACTACCTGGCCGACTACCTGGTAGCCGGCAACAGAGGCGAAAAAAAGGCTGATTCGGTACAGAAAACTTGTTCAGCAATCAAAGTACAATTAAACCTGCCTACGTGATGGGAAACCTGTACTTTTGCCCCATGAAAATCGGCTACGCCCGCGTCTCGACCCGCGACCAGAATCTGGAACTGCAACTCGATGCCTTGACCCAGGCCGGGTGCGAACTCATTTATCAGGAGAAGGTGTCCGGCGCGAGCGTCAACCGGCCCGAGTTGGCGCAGTTGCTGAGCCGGCTGCGCACCGGCGATACCGTTTATATCTATAAGCTCGACCGGCTCGGGCGCTCGTTGCGCCACCTGCTGACCGTGGTGGGCGACTTGCAGCAACTGGGGGTGGGGCTGGTGTCGCTCACGGATGCCATCAACACGACCTCCGCCCAGGGCCGGCTTGTGTTTAACCTGTTCGCTTCGCTGGCCGAGTTTGAGCGCGAGCTGATTCGGGAGCGTACCCATGCTGGGCTCGCTTCGGCCCGGTCACGGGGCCGGGTGGGTGGCCGCCAGCGGGGCCTCTCGGAAGCGGCCGAGCGCACGGCCATCATCGCCGAAACGCTCTATCGGGAACAGCAGCTGGGCGTCAACGAGATTGCGCACCGCTTGCACATTTCCAAAGTCACCCTTTACAAGTACTTACGCCACCGCAAAGTAGTCATCCACGCCCATCGAAAACCAGCAGCCAGCAACCCGCCCGTTTAACTTTTGGACCAAACTTTTAACCAAGGCCATCATTGCCGCACGGCGGATAGTCCGGTATCCAATCACCGGTGGTTAGAGGCACCGGGACTTCTGCGTTAGCGTCTCCGGCTTGGCTCAAGCCGTGCTCCCCACGCGCCACTTGTTCGGCCATTGCCCGGCCGAACTGCCGGGTCTGGTCGGGAGTAGCTGCGCCGGCTGGCACCGGCCAAAACGCCTCCAGCTCTCGGCCAAAAAAGTGGCACTCCTGCACGTCCGGGCGCTGCTGCTGAAACCATACCGGTAGTTGGTCCGGTGCGCATACCACGCCCAGGTAGTCTTCGGCGTGAAAGTAGCCGTTGACCAGCGCCGGCCCGAAACCATTCATGTGCACCCGCACGCGGGCCCCGATTGCCGGTACCGGCTGGGTACCCGACCAGGTAAGGTCGGCCAGCAGCTCGGCCAGGGTCTGCACGGTAGTCCACGGCGGGGCGGTAGGGGCTTGCATCGGCTTCATCGGAAAAGCGCTTAAGAAAGTTAAAACCAATCGGGTAAGTCATTCGGGTCAAAGTCCACCGCAGCAGCTACAATGGGGCGGGTGGCGTCGTCTTCATGCGCCGGGTCGTAATAGTCTTCCAGCACTTCACCGGGGGCTAAATCAGGCATTGGTCAGGCAGTTGTGGGTGCCCTCGCGGGCTCCCTGGTGAGAAATACTAGGCCGCCAGGGCAACCTGGCTCCCGAAGACGCAGTTGGCGCGCAGGCTCACCGACCGGCCCCGCTGCTTCACTGGCTGCTGCGGCTCTACTACCAAGCCCAGAAACCCCGCCGCGTGACAGTAAGCCGCGACGGTAGCCGGCTCGGGCTGGCCGGCCCGGTTCACGCACACAATAGCGCCCAGCGCCGGCACCTCACCCTGCCCCGACCAATGCAGCCCGCCCGGCAGCGCCGTTAGGCGGGGCACTGCGGCGAACTCGGGCGTAGGAGCCAGCAATTGCTGCGCCGCATCCTGGCGGGCTTCGGCTTTAGCAGCGGCGGCCGACCGAAGGCGAGCCAAACGGGCGGCGGGAATACGACAGGCGGGACGGAGCGTTTGCATCGGGATGATTTGGGGTTATAATCTTGGTAAGCAGCCTGCTACCTTTCTATAATCTAAACCAACCACAGGCTTTATTAGTTGCATTTTTTGTAAATTTAGCAGCATAAAATGTAAGTTAATTTTATTCTGAATTGGCTTAACGTTCCGCTTTTTTTGCCCCACTGCCCCTTGGTTTCTGCGCGTTTAGCGGGGGCGGCTCTTTTTCGAGCGGCCCCCGCTAAACGCTTACTCACTGACTCGGGCGGCAATGCCCCAGCTGGTCGGGGCCGTCAACGGAGGTTTGCCGGAGTGCCGGAACCGATGGGCTGGAGCAGTGGGCAGGCGGCCGAGCGCAGCGGACAAAACACCCCTCGAATGGCCCCGGCCTTTTCGGCCGGGGTGGTTCGAGAGCCGCTTTTTGGCGGGGCCTGAGCCGGCGGGTGGGCTGGGGAGCCGGGCGGGTACGCCAAGTGAGCCAGCCCACCCGTGGGCGTGGCCGGGGGAGGCAGCCGAGCGTAGCGGATTAACACAGTTCCAGCTCGCGGCTGGAAGCCTGCTGCGGTGTTCACCAGGCTCTCAACCCCTTTGCCCGCTATTCGCGCTTCCCCGTGCTTGACCCAGCCCGGTACACCAGGGCTTAGCGCGTCGGTAAAGGCCCGGAATTTTGCGCTTGCTCGGCCGCCAAAGCTGCATCCTCCCAAGCGGCGCACTGCTGCAAAAGCAGTTGCTGCCAGCGCAGCAGTTGGGCCACCGCCTGGCACTGCTTGAGAAAAGGGTCGGCATTGCTCCGGCGCTCGGGCGTAATAGCCGGGTGGACCAGCAGACACCGCAGCTCCGCGCGTATGGCTGCCACTGGGCAGCTTGGCGGGGCGGGGGCTACGCGCGGGGCAATTGGCACCATAACAGCAGAATAAAGCACTGGAAGTGAGCCTAAAAGGGCAGCATCTTACGGGTGCGACTCCGCTGGGAAGCCGCACCCGTAACAGCGTTACCGCATCATATTGGACTTCATCAGCAGCACCGGCCCGGCTACCACGTCGACGGGCGCGTACTGGTCGAGCGGGTAGGTTTCGTACCAGAGCGCCGTGGCCAGGGGGTTAATGGGCCGCTGACGGTACTTGCCTTCGTCGTCATATACCAGGAGGTAGCCTTCGTAAGGCCCGTGCTGGGGGCAATACACGTCCACCAAGTCAGCCGCCAGCGCCGCGTACAGCTGCGATAGCTTAAAACTCTTGCGGCCCTTATCGGGACGGATTTCTTGCAAGCTGCCATCAACGCCCAGCAGCATGGCCACTCCCTGGGCCGGCAGCATCCGCGCGTGCTGACTGCGGAAAAAATCGGCCAGGGCCTGCCGGGTGGGGTACTGCTGACCGCCGGTTAGCTGGTAGGGGCCGGCATCGTAGGCGGTAGTAACAAAGCGCTTGCCCGTGGTACCGCACAGTGCCACTATCCGAGCCGGGCCGGCGGGCGAGGTTTGCAAAAAGAGGCGGGGCGGTAGCGGGAAATTAGCGGCGGCCGGCGGCATCAGCTCGGTCGTGTGCAGGCTGAACAGCAGTGGTTCCCGGGCCACTGGTCGGCCCGTTGCCTGGGGGGCATCCAAGGGAGCAGTTTCGGCTACAGCGGCGGGCGGGGTCGGCGCGGTACCGGGCGGGAAAAGCAGCGCCTCGGCGAAGGTACCCGCGCCCTGACACAGCAGGTACTGCCAGCTGCCAGCGCTAAAATGCCGCTCCTGCACCGTCAGCCACGCGGGTTCGCCGAAGGGCCGCACGTGCACGCCTTCGTTGTAGCGGGGAGCCGGAGCCGCCAACGGCACGGGCAGGCGCAGGGCGCTCAGCCAGCGCAGGCCCTGGCCCCGCATGCGCAGCTGCTGGCCGGGCAGCACGGCCGCAAAATGAGCCCGCTCAGCCTCATCGGTCAGGCTAAGATTCAACTCCCGCTCGCAATGCGCAATGGCTTCCTCAACGGTGACAAAGAAAGCCGTCGGGCGGGAGTCCCCAAAGCCACAATTTACTTCGTAATGGTAAGCGGGTGCAGCCGGTGATACGGCAGGACTTTTAAGGGTGTTTTCCATGATACAGCGCTGATTTATTACTAATTGCGCCTGTATATAATACGTTTTTAAGGCCTTTTTAGTTTGCTTTTTGATTCATAATTTATATCTTTTTGCTCTTTATTAACGGCCTTATTACCCCATTGCTTCACACATTTTACACCGTCAAAAAGGGCCGCTACCCTAGAGCGTGAGGACAATAAAGGGGGATAATATATCTTTGCAGTAAAGCTACCTTCTTATGCGTCGCCACGAAGTTTCGGATACCACCTGGGTCGTTGTCG
>JAABUK010003375.1_pt1 | contig 27078 bp, 32 predicted proteins | sample 5559141 | NCBI WGS metagenome assembly JAABUK01 (sample SAMN10711869, study PRJNA513367) | rock metagenome | isolation source: Antarctica rocks | place: Antarctica: Victoria Land, Pudding Butte nord | collected 2016-01-03
GAGCTACAGAAGCTCGAGGGACACACTAATGGAGTCCGTGCAGTGGCATTCTCGCAGGACGGTTCGTTGCTCGCCTCAGCATCATATGATCAGACTGTCAGACTGTGGAACCCAGCGACAGGCCAAGAAGTGCAGAAGCTTGGAAACGTAGGATATAATACGACGCTTACCTTTACGATTGATAATAAAAATCTACTCATTAATCGTGGAACTCTGCTTATTGGAAAGGAGTCTCTTTTTATTCCAACTTCTGAACTCTTCTCGAATCAAACATTGATGATAGAAGGCAATTGGATTCGAGAAAATAATTATGACTTCCTTTGGCTCCCACAGGAGTATCGGAGCAGTTGTTTGACTTTTCATGATAATACTTTCGCGTTTGGTTTGCACTCTGGTCAAGTCAGCTTTTTGAAACTCGATTTTTCTTATTAGTTAAGTTATCCTATGACTAAATCGAATTATATAGATGATTGTTGTAGATTACGCGTTTTGATCATTTAGTGAACGTTCGTGATATTGCTAGCCCTGGGCCATCTTGCTTTATAGGCTGTCGTTTGTGTACACGATAATGGAGCGTAGCCAGAGGGACACCGCTCCTTTCCGATATAGTAGCTCAAATTCTAGGTACACCTGGAGGGAGACCATGCGCCAGTACCTGACTGGCTTGGTCCATATACACGATTGTTATGACGGAAAGGGCACGAGAGACGGCTAGCGACAATATATAACAGCGGGGCACGTCAGGCCGCCTGGAATAGACTTAGCACGTGACTACTCATCGATGTTTCTAGAAAGAGAGCCACACTTCGAATTTTTTGAGCATAGCGTGTAATACAATGCCATCAGCTGATTATATAATACCGTACTTACGTAGGCCGCTAAACTTCCTTAAAAAACAAGCTGTAAACCCTTCGCGCATATGAGTACGGAGCGCATGCTTTCAGGGGTTAAATATCTTTTGAAGGCTGGAAATTTCCTCTGTTACTATTAGGACTACTAATGTAGTCGTCCGAAACTTGGAATTTCGTAGACAGGCATAGTGAAGCAGGGGTGTAAAGCAAATGCAGTTTTACGTACTCTAGATGAAACATCGATAGTACGATCGAAGCGATGTAAATTTTTAGCTGGATAGTCGCGCTCGAAGGAGAGAAGTCTAAATAATAGAATTATAATTTTCATGACGTGGTTTTACTCCGATCACAAGGTCTAAGATACCTGAAGAATATATTTATTCCGGTACGGGGGTTTTCCGCCACCTATGGAGGGACGTTATATTTCTAATCATCACAAACCTATCTTCGCTAAATCCAAAAACAAAGGAATTCAATACCCTCCCTTCCCTCTCCCTCCACCACCCCTCCTATCTCTACAGCTTCCCCTATCATCTCCATAAACATCCTACCTACCTAAATCAAAGCCTATAACATATCTATCCGCCCCTCTTTCCTAATAGACCTAACGAAATTTCCTCGCCATAGATGAATTATATAGTACCTAAGCTGAAGTATATATTCTATAACTTCCATCTTAGTATATAAAGGTTCACCTTGCTTTTCATTTCCCGCTTTACCCATGTTGAAAGTATATACTATTGATATAGCACAGTTGCTTGAATCGAGACTTAAAATCTACTTTACGCAATGGTTAGATTTTATGATAGATGGGATTATGATAGGTGTAATGTGATAGCGGCTTGTATACTAATAGCTATTGTAGTTAGGACTTGTAACATGGAGTTTAATGCGCGTCGTTCGCATATATTGTAATCCTACTCCCGTTGATAAAGCGCTAGGTAGATCCACAACAAACATACAAACCACGGGAGCGTAGGTTGAGAATCGAGGTCTGAGATCGCTCGCGTGTTTCTAGGAATGAATCACACTTGATACGATGTTATTAGGAGAAGTCCGTTTTGTGCAGGGTGAATGAAGGAGTCGAATGGGGTGTACTTATTTGAGGATTGGACAAAATGTGGAAGTTGAGTTTGGGTGAGATGTTGCTCTGACTTTGGTGAGTATAAGTAGAGCATAGAAACCTTTGGGATCCGTGGGCTCATTGGTCCCTTATACCCCCCGGTCTATACTCTTCCAGCGCTACCATAAACAAAATACATTCCTCTTGCCATCTGAGCAAGGATCCAGTGTCCTATATAACCAGATCGTAGAACATAATTCAACAAGGCATAGTATTATACCCTTTACCTGTCTCACCCCAAATCCTTCGCACTATTAGAATCATTCCCGATAGGCACGCGGAGGGAGGACTAGTGGGTCTTGGTAGAATTTTTGATTATGCTTTGACCACGACTGCTGAGAAATGCGCCAAGCTGCGCTGTACTTTTGTGGTTCGTATCTGATGGAGGAACACCCTCTCCGCACCAGCTCTATGAACGGGCTTCCCACCTTTCAAGCAATTCGAAGCCATGTGTGACCTCGGACAGAGATGGAAGTGACACAACGGCTTTTGAGGTGACAATTTCAGTTCTCCCGTCGCCAAGAGATAACAGTCAGTCACTACATTCAACGCCTCTCCCATCTTTGTCGGCTGAACCGCTTGTAGAGAAGAGTCTAAGTGAGCTCTCATCGTAGCTCCTCCATGCACGGGAAAAGGTTGTTGGAACTTCAATACACCGCGCTGGGATTGGCAGTAAACCAGAGAACTTTGTCTTTTGTGATGTCATTTCGCCTTCATGCTGCTGTGTACCAGTGTTGCGGACCACGGCAGATCGAAAACCTATGGGTTGACCATTGGCAAGCATGGACTTAGGCCACGCTCTTTCAATCTCGCTCCTCAACAATTCACGACTCATTGGACCACATTAGGACACAATCTCTCCCTCCCCATCTTCCTCTCCCTCATCGCCTTCCATTTTCACATCTCCGTCCTCTTCATCTTCTTCCTCCTTATTCCCATCTCTTCCTCCAGACCCCTCACCATCCCCCCTGAAGCTCAGGAACCTCCAGTCCTCAATCTCCTCCGTGACGCACCTCAATCGATCTCGCACACTCTCAACCGCAAAACTCCCCAACAGCAACCTCAGCGGTGGAAAACTGCAATGTCCAAGCTGCCACACCAACTCCGCCGCCTTCACCGCCGACGTAGGCTGCTTGTCGCCGAGCCACTGCACCATCCGTTTCGCATGCCCTGCTGGCGCCGTAGGCGACGCGTAAGGGGAAGACGCGGCTTTGATAGAGAAATGGCCGAAAGTCGGTAATGGAGCGGTGCTATTGTTAGGAGGAGGGTCGTCGCGGCGTACATGTCCCGGTTCGACGAGCGTGGCGAGGATGCTGAAAGGAGAGGTTTCATAGAGCATACTCTCAATCAATCCCTCCACAGCGTACTTTGTAGCGCAAAACGGTCCCAAGCCTGGCACACCCAACGCTCCAGATGTGCTGCTAAAGATAAGATACCTCCCGCCGACTTCGCCCCCCCCATCGTCACTACCGCGCTGGCGAAAGTACGGCAGCGACAGTTGAATGATGTTGAGGGTGCCCCAGAAGTTCGTCTCGAACTGGTTCCTGATCTCATATTCGTCCTGATCTTCACACGCACCGATCACGCCGTAGCCGGAGCAATTGGCTATGATGTCAATGCGGCCCCAGTGGGCGAGGGATACCTGGTAGACGGCGGCGACCGTTTCGCGAACACGGACGTCGCAGAGCAGGGTGAGATATGGGGGCTGGTTGTTGGAGCCGTGAGTGTGAGTTTGGCTGGAGGAGGGAGACGCAGGGTGGAGGTTCTGCATGCAGGTGAGATTATCATGAAAGCTGCGGCCGACGGCGGTGACAAGGTCGGAGTGAGCGAGGGCGGCTTTGACGACAGAGCGGCCCATGTGGCCTGTAGCCCCGAAGACCTAATTGGCATGGCCCAGTCAGAGCCAGACGGAAGATGGTGAGCGGGCTATGGAGAATCGTAGACGAGGCAGACTCACAACCCATACTCGCTGCTTGGGCGGATTCTGTGGACCTGGCGGATCGCAGCTTGAGGGAAGCTGGAGCTTGGGATCGTAAGAGGCCGAGGCGGGAGAGTTGGCTTCGTACTCCATGATCCTGAGCAAGTAGCCAGTGGTTGCCTTGCCAAAGCAAGGCCAATGGATTGGATTTATCAGGACATGTTGGTTGGGGGTGCAGAGAGGGGCAAGAGAAGGGAGAAGTTGAGGCTTGCCAAGTACGCCAAGCAATTCGGAGAGCGCGGACTTGGCGAAGGACAGAGGTAAAGTAAAGTAAGTACTTGAGTACCTTAAGCACTCTCGCACTGCTAAGGTACAAAAGACACGAAGCTGATGCTCTCCTTTCTACGATCGCCTGGAGTTCAAAGCTATTGCTTACTGATATCTATGTACAAGCTATCTATACTTTAGAGATATGTCTACCGAGACATGCTCATCCACATTCCTGACACGCATACGTCAACCGAAACAAGATTATGTATTAGAAGTCAATGGCGCCAGACAAAAGGCCAACAGTCTGTAATGATCCTTCCCTTGTCGAATAGACAGCATTTCCTATCCCTAATAAATGTATCATGGTATCTCAGAAGTATCCCTATAGCACCTCGCTCGCACATGAACAATAAATCAGAACAGGAAACCGATCCGTGCGGTAAAGGAGTGGAAACAATCCAGTGAGGACTGAGCCTTGCCATAAGACTGGTGTACGTGTGGCAAGGAGACATCTTGCAAGGCTTGTGCTCCATTGAAGTGGTATATGCAGGGCTGCGTCAGGAGAATGGCACATTTCGTCGTGGGAAGATCTTCATAATATTGGAGAATTAGGTCGAAGTTGGTGTCATGACCCCGACCTCGTTACTGCCGCTCGATTTACGAGACCCATCGGGCCCAATAATGGAGCTGGCATGAGTGCTCGGAAGTGAGCTGTTTTGAGAATATTGCGTCACATCGATCATGAGTGGAGGAGTAGATGCGGCAGAGGTATCGATGATAGGAGGCGGCAGGCCATTAGGCGTGAACTGTTGAGGAGGGTAGGGAGCGGTGTATATGATCTTCTCAATTGCGGCGATCTGTTTGCCGTACGAAAAGCGTTTGAGGAGAGCGAGTTGAGCTTTGATAAGCTCCACAAACTCATCGCGCTCAGAGTCTTTCAGCTCGTTGAGCAGCTTTTCTATCCGAATGTCAGCCGCGCCGTGACATCTGCAGGAGGCATTACTTACGGATCACATAATTGCCGTACTGATCCCGAATTAGGGATTGAGAAGGACTTTCCCCCTTGTCGTTGACCGTGGTCAAAGTGGCGACGATCTGGTCCCTTTCCTCCTTTGATCCGAATTGAATGCTCTTTTCGACAACGTTGCTGGCAAATTTGTGCTTGGAAAAGATGGAAAGCTGCGAGATGACAAGGCTAACAAGCTTGGCTCGATCCTCATCCCTGCCATGCTCGATGATGTGCTGAGCCACGTAGTTGCCAAACTGGTCAAGGATGAGCGATGAAGCGCTGGCATGTATCTCGTGGAGCACAGCTGTTTGGGTAGGCTCTTCACAGTGTTCGAGCATGCGTTGTATGACACGACATCCATATGGGTGAGTTGCCAGACCTTGGACTTGGCCAGTGAACGCATTCAGGATGAATTGGATGTGCTCGGCAGGCACTCTCTCGATGGCTTTTTGAACCACATGATTTCCGTTCTGATCCTTGACGCACTTTAGCACATTATGCTCGAGCTCTCGGACTAGTTGCGCTTGTTGGTCTGTGAGGATGTGCTCAAGAGCCTGAGGATGTCAGCTACTGTGGTCCAGAGATGGTTGTATGGGAGCTGACCTTTTGCACTACACGGCAGCCGTACATCTGAGTTGACAAAGTCAAGATGTGTGTCCTCATTTGGTTGGCCAAGATCTTTTTCTGTGACTGGTTGCCATGTTCAAAGAATTTCTGGATCACGTAATTACCAAAGACATCGGTCATCAATTGGATAGCGTTGGGGAATAGCTCTCGGAAGACTTGATCCTTCTCGTCGCTGTTGGCTGTCTCCAGCTTCTGTTGAATGAATCGAGAACCATGCTGGTCACCACTGAACTCGACAATGTAATTGTAGATGTCCTGTACGAGTGTTAGCAGAGACACTAACTCTGGTTAAAGATGAAGACTAGCCTTAAGCTCATATCGTTTATTGGTCTTGCTGTTGTTCCTGAATTCCTCCAGTAGGGTACTTCGTACGGGCTGCACAACGTCGTGTTCTCGTGCCGGCCCTCTTGGAATATGTTGAGCCGTCATTTGGTGAGAAAAGGGAGGCATTGGGTAATATGAATTGACCTGGTTCATTCGAAAGCCTGGCTGGGGATGGAAGTCGTAGGCTGATGGGTGTGGGATCTGGTTACTGAAATGCATTTGAGCCCCCCTAGGCATCATGTACGCCTGCTCTTGCTGTAAGCCTCGTAGTCTACGTTCCAGCAAAGCGGCCTGCCCTGTGACGAGCGTGCCATTACTGAAACCTCCCCGTGAGGGCGCACGTTGCTGATATGTTGGAGGAGTGCCAGTAGTGGTATAATACGGGCTGTGACCGAGACGTGCATCGCTGACACTTGAAGACTGCGAATATTGTCCGCTGAAGTTCATGCCGCGGCGAGCGCCCTGTTGAGAGTTCAAAGATCCAGAACCACTGCCGGTGGGAGAGAACTGTTCTTGCTGGGCTGGGTAACCGATGTCTTCTTTCTTCCATATCTCGTTTCCGTTCAGAAGGTCTTGAGTGTACCCATTTGCATAGCCGGATGGCATTCCGTACGAAGCTTCGCTCTGAGTAGTGTAGCCATTTTGCGCTTCTTTGCCCACATTCAGATTGCCAAATTCTCCAAGCAGCTGGCTCAGTTGTGAAGGACTGAACTGATCTGGATACTTCTGGACCGTAGCTTTGGCTGGTACCGTGTATGCGGGAGCTTGTGCAGAGAGGTTCTGCCGATGTGAGGCAGACGCGTTGTACCGGGAGTATTGCGGATTATCATTAGAATAGCGCGTTGAAGGATCCACGTCACCACGCGACGGGGGCATACTGCCACTGCGACTTGCTGCACTGCTGCTGTTGTACCCCGAGACATTGTTGTTGTTGAATGACGGCCGTGCTGACGGCATCGCTAGTCCCGTATCGGTGCCTTCAAAGGCCATCTTCCTTGCCGCAAATCTGCTTTCCTCGTCGCTGTTGTGCCGTGATACACGACTCAAACTGTTGGAGTCAAAAGCCCCCGTAACAAAGCTTCCAGATGTAGGATCGAGAAAGTTCTTTTGCGATGGCCGGCTGGAAATGTTGGTCGAGGTTGGTGTCACGGAAAAGTAAGTGGAGTTGGCGGAGTTATTTTCATTGAAAGGATGAGGTATGAGCTGATTGCTGTTCTGGTGGTGCATTGGCGACGTACTTGATCCGTTTGTATGCACACGCGACAGGCCAGGGGAAGGATCATCGACAGATTTCCACGACCCTTGGCGAAGATTGAAGCCTTCAGACTCTGAGGAAGAAAGAAGGGACCCCGAGCCGGTGATTGTTCCAGGATTGCCAGTGGAAACCTGCAGGCCATCTTTGAAGCGGTCAGCGTCTCGTTTGACGGGAACCCAGCGAGGACTTGACTGACTTTGCGCCCGACCAGTGTCTTGGATTCCACTCTTCATGCCACTTCCAATAGCTTTGCCTGACCAGATGCCTTCATTCCAAGCGCCGCTCCCGCTTCCAAACCCTGATCCGAAGCCTTTGTTCGATGCATTGTTTGACGAATTTGTCGTATTCCCAAATGGCCCGGGGCGCGCTCTAGCCTGCTGAAGAAGCGTTAGTACCATTCTTCTGCCGCGTATCTCACCAGCAAAAACAAGTAGAAGACATACTGTCGATGTCATTCTTGCAGCGGGCAGCTCGGGTCTTGCGCCGTAGGCGAGGCTTGCCGATGCGCGGTGTCTGGTGCTGATGTTTCTCCCGACAGTATATGTCCCTCCTTTCGAGCTGCTTTGTACAAGACCGACCAGTATGTATAGTATTGCTATGGAGATGCGCCCACATCAGCTTCGACAGCTTCCAAGAATTGACAGCATCTTGTCCGGAAGTGGATGTGATCAACGTACACAGGAGATCCTCGGCCCAAGTATGGCAGCAACAATTCCATGTACAGATCCAGGAAGGTATTTGGAATGGAGATGAGGATTCATATAAGATATGATGGCCGCATGCAAGGTTGTTGTGACCCCTTGGCTTGGGCAAGCGAGTGTCTTTGAATCAGCAGGCAGCCGTGCAGTAATTGGATGCCGGGGAAAGTATCCTCGTGCAAGGCCACCAGATGCTTTCACCGCCAGTTGGCAGCATGGAGACAGGCCGAAGGAGGGATTAGGAAAAGGCAGCAAGGGGGACTGCAGCGGTGCGCGTGAGGAATGTTGGGGAGATTCGGGAGTGGGTCGATCGATTTTGGCTTTGAGGAGGAAGAGGGGTGCAGGGAGACTATTGTTCTCGAGCAGGCATCAAGCGTGGGAAGAGTTGTGTGGTTGTGTCAGATAGGAAGAGAGAACAAAGAAAGAGAAAGCTGGTTGATAGAGGCTAGTTGGAGAGTTTGGGTGGACGTTTGTGATGGCAGCGCAACCAGGGTGTGCTGCCCTTTAGAGTATGGGCCTAAGGGGAACAAGCCCCAGAAAGGCGTGGAAGGGTCCGGGGATGACCTTTTGGCGACGGACACTACCAAATAGGCGGCCTGTCTCCCTGTCTCCCATCACCATAAATAGCAAGCGGGGACGATCATCGATGAGATACGATCTTCATTCAGCCTCTGCAGACTCCAAAACAGCTTTGACTTGATTGTTATGCTATTGTGATATTCTACATGCTTCTGCCATGCCAGACTCCTTCGACTGACTGACAGTGGGGGTGGAATGGCGAATGCAAAGTTACCGATGCCCGGAAGGATCGCGATTGCGCCCCTACTCGAATAGGACTAGCGTAGTTCGGTCCCTCTCAGCCCTTTTTCCAGGGGAACACGCTCCACGCTGTTACCTCAAGACGAGGTTGATCCCATATCAAGCACCTTTGCTGGTGATAGTATCGCAATCGGTCATGATTGATTGGTGTTGAGGACTAGGTTCACGGATTGCATGGATCTCAATGAGCCACGTGTGCGCGTGTGGGGAACCTGTGTGCGGCCAAGAGGGGAAGTATTGCATGCAGCCAGAGATGTGATCCATTGACAATCGATAAACTCTGCCACCCCGTACGAGCAAGTGCGACAGCCACATCCCAACGGCAGATCACCCCAAATGGCTTGCATGCCCTCATCTTGCTGCTGGTGTGTGTGTGTGTGTGTGGGTGGGTGCGTGGGTGTGTGAACAATCAAGTATCGATCCCTGGTACGTCCTATCGAGGCGTTCATCACATCCACCTGGTTGGTCAGAGAGAGCACCACAAAGCAGGAACACGCGGGCCCGTTGGTGGCAGCTCCCCGGCCCACCACCTCCATATTATCAGATATAGGATTAGGTAGCAGGCTTATTCCCGGATGGGTCGGAGAGATCTCTAACGTCTTCCTCTTTGACCCACACTAATATGCTTCCATCGTCCCGCTTGCTGGCCACCGTACTCTTGAAACACTGTCATACGCACAAAGAATCTGTGCGTCTGACAAGGAAGTTCCAGCGTGCTGGGATAAGGACTTGCCACTGAACGTGAGCTTTGCAAGGGTGTGATCCACCCTCGCACGCCATCACTAGACCTTAACGGCAATCCGCACAGCTCCACATTGTCAGCTGCGATTGCGACATATCGAGGGTGTATTCCTTCACGGCATTTTGTCGTCCCCATAGTCTGTAGCTGTAGAGTGTAGACGATAATCTATTGGCGCCACAATTCCTGCAAAGAACATGATATGGGTGAGTAGTTTGATTGGTTGCAGATCTGTCGGTGTCAAATTGTCCTTAGTGGCCGTAGGCGCCGTCCAGTCCCGATTAGGACAAAGGAAATTGGATTGTTGATACTAATTCAACGGTCCGGAATTACGCTAGCCATTCAGGCATTCCACCTCCTGCTGCGGGCTTTTTCCTTCTCCTTCTTCACCTCACCCAACATCCCTCCGCCTCCTCCTCTCGGCCAGCAGTGCGACGATAATACAGCAAGTGGCAGCTTCACTCCTTCAGCTGCTCACTTCGCAATCCGCTCCTTTTTCAACGTGAACCCGTAGTCAATCTTCAGCAATCGTCCTCAGGTCAATGGTCTGTACAAAGATCAACAAAGAACGTTGGGCTGCAGCTGACCCCGACTTGCATTCAGAACTGCTGAGTCCCGCAATACCGCTCATTCCAGCTCCTCTATACCATACACAATCATTCAGAAGCGCTCTTGAAGCCCCCACACTCTTTCAACCAACATGCCCGTCATCCCAAGCCTCGTCGTCCGAGACGACTCGAGCAGCACCACCACCTTCAACCCAACGATGACGAACCTCCTCATTGCACTCGTTGCGCTGCTATTCCTCGGTCTCGCGCTTGTCGCTAGTCTTTTCATCCTCCGTAACCGCCGCAACACTCGGCAGCTCCAGAAACTTTCAGACCTACCCTTCCAAGTTCACTGTCCCACATCGAAGATCTCCAACCACCGTCGCCTCACTGTCACTGCATCACCGTATGGCCGAAATGCCCATGCCATCGACATCTACAATGAGAAGGAGGTCATGGTGGAGAAGACCTCCCGCCCCAGCTCCCCAACAAGCCCACTGCCGGAAATCCGTATCACTTTCCCTGAAGAGGAGGACGATGCCGGCAAACGCAAGTCTGGCCGCGTGGTTGTCGTCCGCATCAGTGAGAATGGAGGTGTTGGATTGGAACCATACGACGACGACCACCTGCCACCATACCAAAGATCGGACTCAGGACGGTTCCAGTCCCTCGATCTGGACAGAATTGGGGGCCTGAAAGAGAAGATCTGAAATGTTCGCGGTGAATGGAGCGTTACTACCCTCAGTCCGCCTTTATCCTCGGACTTCAGCATCATTCCACTGCAGACTACACTACCACTAGGATCACCACATAATGACCATGACTCCTCGCTATGACCTTCCGCAGTCACCACTCCGCATCCGTCAGACTTCTACATATCTACGACTATATTCGCATGATCCGACTTTGTCCCATTCGCCCTTACTCACCTTGGCTACCAAGATGTGGCATTTATGCGTACATCGCTGGTCCAAGCAGCTTACGTGACCAACGCTGCTTAGTATATCTTTATTGGCGGCATAGTCCTTGTTTCTAATGTATTTACTTAACCGAAAATCATGAACATGTCGAGCACATTGCATTTCGCTCGTGGTCCTCTACAATCATTTCGGACATGCTTAGAGGACTCAGGTGAAGAAGCATGTGACATAGACCGTATCATAGGACGTCCTACACTAAATATTTAGAGTCCTATTTCCAACGTCTGTTAATGCCAACCTTCAAACCAACACGCTCCGCCAGCCGCCGTCCAGCCGTGACCACGATGAGGTTCAAGGCGTCAATTAGAAATATCAGTACATTCACACGTAAACACACTCTTGATCTACCTTCTCCAGCACAAGCTAAGCTGCCCCGTTCCAGGATTGACAGCATCACTATCGTCCCTCGGCAAAGATGTCTGGCTTCAACTCAACAACGAACAGCTTCGCTTCACCGTGGTCCCAGAGCAAGGCAGTCAAGTGTGGGCGTTCGTCCTACGTATTTCCACACGGCTCATGTACTTTCCTGACATCTTCACAGCGTCCTTGCGATAGTGAGTACCCTGCATCGTCTAGAAGTGCGCTTCGCTGAGCCGACATACAGGACGCCATCTTTGACTCCTACACAATCCAGTCCGCTGTCGAGAAAAACACCATTAATCTCCGCATTCCTCTCGCCCCACTCACACGCGCCCTCCGCTCTGCTACCACCGCGTCCTCAGCCTCTATACGTCTCACAAAAAAGGACAACATTCCGCTCCTCTCCCTGACAATAATCACCAACAACCTCACCTCTGCACGCCCACCAACTTCCATAGCGATCACTTCGCCAAACCCTGATGACGCTTCCTTCCACGCCAACGACCCCAGCGACAATAATGACTCCTTCGCAGAACCAAACGCCGCGGGAGCTTTCCCTCACGACCGCGAAACGACGATTACGCAAGAAATACCCATCATGGTACTAGCCGCTGCTGCAGTGGAATCTATACACGAACCACAATGTCCGCAGCCAGACGTCCACATAATGCTCCCACCTCTCCTCCAACTCAAAGCGATCTCTGAGCGCTTCACCAAACTTGCCCTGTCCACGTCCACCTCTGCAGCCCGTGGACGTGCCGCCGACGCTCCGGCATCCTCGTCACGGCTCACACTATCGGCGAACGCGCACGGTGTACTGAGGATTGGGGTTGAGACTGCCAGTCTTAAGATCGAGAGTAGATGGGAGGGATTGACAAACCCGGAACTGGATCCTGAGCAGGTTGAGGGTGGAGAGGAGGGGATCAGAGGACATGCGAGCACGAGAATGAAGGAGCGGGAGGGGGACGAGAGCTGGAGTGTTGTTAGGGTTGAGGGCAGGGATTGGGGAAGGGTGCTGGGTGTTGGGAGATTAGGGGGACGGGTCATTGCTTGTGAGTCCGAATGCTGTCTCTGTATTTGGAGCATGCGAGCCTCGGAATCATTCTGAAGACACGGAGCTACCTGAGCGTGACGAAACCGCTGACTGTATCTGTACAGGTTTCTGCCACGAGCATGCCCTGATCCTCTACGTCTACCTCTCTCACGATGATATGGAATCTGTGCTTACCGTAAGTCATCTCACGCTCCAAACTTATATCTGAATGATACTAATCGCTTCGCCAGTACTACATTGCTTCTTACAGCGCTTGATACCCCACCCCACATATCTGAAAGTATATAGAGTGTCTATAGAATTCTAAACCCTTTCTCAGAGATCCATTCTGTCTATCAAACATACAGCTACATCGCCAGGATTTCCACTACAATCACGTTCGACCACCTAGAATTAGCTGGTCTACCTTTATTACGATATCATACTAACACAGCATTGCCTACAGAGCATGGGAACCCTACCGTCACAATCTTCAACAAACCTGAAAACCACCATAAACACAAAGCAACCCCTAAACCATTCCATTGCCTCAGAATCCCAACATCAAGCCGCTACCACAACCACTTCCCCCTCCCCACACCACCAGCCACCTCCCCAAAAGCATCCACAATCTCCTCCCACCAAACCCACCAGCAGCTTCCCCCCCCCAAAAACAACAAAAGCCTCACCCACCACAACCTCCACTCCCTCCCCCATCAATCACCCCCCTATCCTCCACCCCCCCCAAACCCCTCCCTCCCCAAACGAAACCCCAGCCTCAATACTCACACCAACACAACCATCTCACCTCCAAATCCTAAATCGCCACAGCCTTCTCCTATCCGACTTTCATCTTGCAGCATCCCATATTCAGAGCTTAAGGTGTTGGAGCATCGATCAGTGCTGGTCTAGATTATAGTAGGGAGAAGGTAAAGGATAACTCTGGACGCTTCTAGTGGAATGGATTTTTTCTTAGGTGTGTTTATCAGAGTTATGAGGTTATGAGGTTGTGAGGGAGTGGATGAGTGATATTATCAACACAACACGCTTTTGAGCTTGTCGTGGGTATTGGCGTTGGTATTGGATGGTATGGCAAAGACTATTCAGGCGCTTTGTATTTTGTAGATCCAAGGGGTTCTCATTTAGATGATCCTTTCTCTCTCTCTCTCTACTTTCTCAGTTCCAGCACATGACTCGCTTATTTGTTGCTGTTCTATTATGGGGTAACTGCATTCGTTCGTTTAAAGGGGAGAGGGTGGGTATGGGTTGGTGATTCTTTGAGAGGAAAGTGGGAGGTGGTGAGTTGAGTTGGCTGTTGTATGATGGCATGTTGGATTGTGGGGGTGTTTGCGTTTTGGGTGCTTGGTTGGGATTTGGGTATATTTAACAGATGTGGTTATGTGATTGTGTTTATGGAGATTTTTGGTTGGTTGATTCTATGATTCCTGCGGAATGGGGTCAGAAGGGGTTTACTGTTGTATGTGAACAAAAGTACGCATGAGACACGAGAGTTTGAACTAAGTCCATCGCCTCTGAAATTGACGTGTTTTGACTCATTAAAGCCAGAATAAGGAATTGAAATGTATGCAAGCGACACCAGCGCTTCCACTCCCTCCACTTCAGCACGTACACCCCTGATACTGCGACGACAACGACCCCGGACACGCCACGGGCGTATAGAACACAATCTGCCCGCCCCCATTCCAAACCTTCCCATCGCTCCCCACAGCCGCCTGCCCATCCGTCCCCGGCGGCCCCGTCTGGATATCGAAATGCACCCCGCAGCTACTCGAATCCTTATACCCATCGCTCGTGCTGCCGCACCAGTGATCACCAGCCGAATAACACGCGTCGACAATCTGCACCGTGATGGTGGAACCAGAGCCGACGCCGTCGTTGTAGGTGTTTGCGCCGCTGGTGGAGAGCTGGTAGCATTGGCCGCAGGCGGAGCCGCAGTTGGGTTGGCCGGCGGCGTTGAGGTGGCCGGAGAAGAGCTTTTGGTTCACGGCTGCGTGGTAGAAGCCGGGGGTGCCGGACCATTGCCAGGGGGCTTGGCCGCATTGGCAGGCGGAGCCCATCCAGCCGTAGTACTGTGGGTGAGGGTGTCAGCGTGGTCTCGGGGGTTTGCAATGGGAATGGAGGGTGAGACTTACGGATGTGGAAGCCACGCCGTCGAAGCCTGAGGGCGCGCTGACGGAGTTGCAGTCGCCGACTGTGGCGGGCGTTGGCGCACCGGCTGGAGATGAGGTGTCGCCGGCTGGTGGGAGTTGTGCGGCGTTGTTCGATGCGCCGCCTACTTGGTTCGCGGCCGATTTCTGGTTTGTTACGGGCTGCGCGGCCACTTTGGATCCCGAATCGGGCTTGTTGCCGGTGGCGACGGGGCTGTTACTAGACGGAGCATTTGTGTCGCCACCAGTAGCGGGCGGGGGAGACGGGGGTCCGCCAGACGAGCCTGTTGCAGTGTCGCCTGGTTTCTGACATTGCCATGAAGAGCCGGCAGGCGTCCACGAACCGTCGACTTGCTCTCGGCATTGTGCGTATGCTGTTCAGCATTGTCAGCCTTGTTCTGTCGCTGCTTGCAGATGGGAAAGCAAGGTGCAAGTTCATACTGTTGTCTTTACATATGCACTCGCTGCCAGAGGCACAGGGCAGCGGGCCATTGATGCCTTCGCTTGGGAAATTGCAAGCTCCCCACAAAGCTACTGGAGTGTCGCTTTGACGACGAGTGAATTGTGCTGCTTGGACGCTTGCGTATTCGCTGCCTGCTAGCAGGGCGAGGAGGGCAAGGGAGTACATGCTGAGATGATCTTCGAGGGGACGATGATATTATTTGATGCTTATGAATATCGTAGAGACGCAGTAGAACAATCAATGTTCCTGTATTAGGATCTTTTGCCTGCAAAAGATGGATTATAAAATCAGAGACTGGCTCGATTGAAGAAGCAGGAGCGCAAACTTGCAGCGACGGCTGCATTGATATACACATTGTGGACTGTAGGAGAAAGTCCGCACTGAAGGATGCCTTGTCCCGCGTAAGGAGCATTGAAACTTGATTGAGACGGAGAACTAGCTCACATACATATCAGAGCCAGCATGGGGCAGCGTGGGGACCCGTTCTTCGGCTGGAAAGAGCCAATAGCGGGAGCTCATTCGTCACATCGTGGCGCTAAGCTCGTTTCAGGATTCAACCAAAACCTCTAGTCCACATGCAAGCCCACATGCAAGCCGTTCGAGGCGGCCAAGACACGGGCTACTTTACCAATCTCGAGCATAGTGTCCTCTGCGAAGGAGTGGGGATACGACAAGCGGGGTAGACCTAGACACCGACCTGAACTCATCAGTTGTGGTCCCGTCCGTGGCAGGAAGTCTTTGCTTTCATCATCCTTGCCAGACCAAGAGATGTAAAAGAGGTGATTGCAAGAGTTGATGTTGTCTCGCCTGCGTATCATCTCAGGGCGCGCAACGAAGACGCAGGTGTTGTAGCATCTCCCCACGAAGCACAGATGGAAGGCAGCGGTCGCTCTCAACACCCGCTTGTCTCAGGTCGAGATCCTGCCAAACACTTCTTGCAAGCTTCATGGCCCCCAAGCGACCAGGAGGCATCTTTCTGGCATGCTTCTGTCGTGGCAGCTGGAAGATGTTTCACATGATAGGCTCTGGCCGACCTCCATGTTTCAGCAGGCCATGTATGCGCGGCCAGGGAGCGGAGTTTCGAAGACCAGATGAGGGACATCGAGGACGATTCCACAGAAGCAAGTAGCAGGGTGCGGTGGAGGTATGTATCCAGCAGGCATTTCGAGTGAGGCCGTAAGCATTCTGTAAGCAGCAGAATGGAGGTGGAACTGCCATAGATGATCATCGGACCCTGCCAAGCCGCTGCAAATCAGCTCGGACACTAGGATCAATTGGGAATGCTACTAAATGCCCGAGATCTCGTGAAACCGGCGTGCCTGCATTAGCTCATTGCGTCTTCCCTACCATGGCATGGTTACGACGGGAAGACTGTTTAGCAGATCTTGAAACCCTGGCCTGTTTCTGTTTGGCCGAGCGGGTCGCATAGTCGCATAGTTCTAGATACAACCTCCGGAAACCCCCGAACGACGTAGAGCTCCGTTGTGCACGCTCAGGAACCCTTAACAAAACAAGTCTCTTACACAAGGCATGTGGACCTACAATGTACTGTGTCGATTCTCTGGCCATGGCAATACATGGATTGCACCTTACTCCTTTCAAAGGTACGATCTCGAAGTCTTGAATCTATCATGTCCGCTCTCGTGACTCTTCTCCCGCTCGCTTGGTAGAGATATCGCACTGCTTGCAGAGTCTCGCTCTGATATTCAACTGCATGCATATTAGACCCGGTCGTCTTCAATAGCCGAGCTATCCGCGGTAGATGAACAGCTGCCAAAAGCCAACGGCGGTCTTGCGCGTGAGAGTAGAGATTACTAGTGACAGCTAGCAATACTGACCGTGATATTCAAGTCTGCACGATGATCGGTCATCTTCTCTAGAGATCACCATGACAACAATATTGAACTTGCAAGCCCTAAAAGCCGATCCGATCAATGGGCATCTGGTTACACGAACTCTGGCCGCCCCGTTACTGCTGCAATTCGAACTACAAGTACGATCAATTCACTCCTCAGCTCTATGTATCATTGTGAAGCTATCGTATTCACAAATGCGTGCCAATACCGCTGCAAGTATCTTCTTAGCTGAAAATGACGTTGGAACAAGCTTCACTAGATTATCACTTCAACAACGACAACACCCAACTGAATAAACACTCTCATTCTCTATGCGAAGTCATCTTCACGAGTTGAATCAGTCTACGAGTCAATCCTATCAATGTCGTTGCAGAGCTGATGATCTCCTGGAGGTGGCATTGAATTGGGCCAAATCGACTCTCCAGGCAGTTGTGTTCGACCGCTGCAGAATAACAGCGTGACAAGGCCTCACCTTACTACTGTTGCCCGTTCCTTGTCAGCCTGTGCTACGAGCCTCACAACATATATCCTTGGAGTGTCACATTGCTTCAGCCTTTCTACCCACTTGTTGAAGCCGTCCTTCCCAACCTGCCACAGAGTGAAGGCTCTACGATTTCCTCGTCCACGGTATCCGAGGTCTATTGCCGTGTAATCAAAGAGGTCTCACCTACGGCCTGAAATCCGGAAATTCAGTAACCACATGACAAATCTTATCTAAGCCGTTGACCCAGATCTCACTATGGGCAATACCCCAGGGACCCAGTTCGGCTTTATGTCTCTGCCTCGCGAGACGCGGGATGAGATCTACTCTTACTTGCTCACGTCAATCTACCGTATAGGCTCAGCGCCAAGCTTGACGCGTACTGACTATAGTGCTAACAAACAACTTCAGCCATTTACACGTTATCCACTCGCTCGGGAACCTAGAGTCTCAAAGTTGTACCCTCCTGCAATCCAAGTGCCGTCTGACCGGACTAAAATCTTGCAAGTCAACAGTATCATCGGAGCAGAGGCAAGAGAGGTGCTATACAGGTATTCCACCTTCGTTTTCGTCATTGGCTCCATCTCCCGCGAACCATCGGCCCTAGAACTCGAAGACATCGAAGCACACAAAATGCGTAATATCGAGGTCAACGTCGAGCGTTGGCACGATTTATTATCCGCCGGCAAGCTACTCTCTTTCTTTGCTGGCAATTCAATCCATCCGAATCGGTGCGTCATCAATCTTGGATACACTATGGATCTTTGTCATCTGTCGATAACAATGCCGTACACCGTAGGTCATATCACCATGTTCAAAACGGTGGAGGTGAACATCCAGGACCAGGATCCATACGAGCCGAGGGACAACACCCAAGGTCTAGAAGACCACATGAAGCGCCAGAGACTGGAGGCATACAAGGGCTTGATATCAACAGTGAGCATCAATTTGAAATCATGTGCATTGGGGTATATGAAGGATGGGGAATATCAAATGGGATACCATCCACAGAACATCTGTCGATCAAAGGCGATCGCACAAAAGGGTGATCTCAATGGAGGAAACTCTGGATCTACCTCATCACCAGGGTTGGGAGCGAAGAATGATGGAAGTCGCGTAGACTTCCATTCTAGAAAATGTTTGACACAGCAAGCTGCGAGAGGGGCGAGAAGTGACCAGGAGGAATTGGCTACGGAAACGGATTGGAGTGAAAGCCAGGCTAGTGTAGACGGCAATGCGGATGGGGCGATGAGACAGAGAAGACTTTGCTACGATTTCGGATTGGAATGATAGTGAGGCCAGTGAAGACGCTGGTGCGGAGACGGATGAGGATCTAACTGAAGACCTGCATTAATTACAGCCTTTGCCGATGAAATTTGTACTACTTGCTTGACATGCAATCTTTCGTAGCAGAATGATAAATTGTTACCGATCCCCGCCTTTACAAACCATCTCTCTCTGCTGTCAAGGTGAATAGAAAATAAACTGAGATCTACAGGACCGTCTCCACGAGGATATTACTAACACCGATTGTATACCCTCTTTATAACTAGCTCACTTCATCGTTTATCCGAACTTAGAGCTCCAAAATTGTTTCATTCTCAGTCACTTAAGAAAGCGCTCGGCCTAGAAATCACTCCCACAACCGCTCCTAAACCAAGACCGCCTAAATTATTTCAGTGTCAGCTTTCGACTGCATAGCGAAAGTAGAGTGCATACCGAGACGGTCTCCAGCTTTCGAAACCTCTCAAGACATCTCACAAGGCGCATACCCACCTCCAAATCAGGAGAGGATCGAAAAGAGACAAGATAGGACCTTCGAGGCCCTCGATGATTGTATCATGAATTCAAGCCACCTGCACGTACCCTCCTCCCGACTGTCCTAACATCTTCCCTAACATCTTCCCTAACATCTTCCCTAACATCTTCCCTAACATCTTCCCTAACATCTTCCCTAACATCTTCCGCAACAAGGGAAACAACACCACACCACACCACACCTACCTTTCATCAAACCCAATCAAACATCTGAAGCACTTCAGCAAAAGTCGTGATCTGGTACTCTCCCGCTTTTAAAAGAACTACAGAAGGCGATCCTACACGACTTTCGCCAGAAGCTAAGGCTTGTGGAGGTGGAGATGTGTTGAGATCTTGGAAGGGAGTGCCGCGGTAGCGTATCTTGCTAGGGGACTGTGTAATGCGGAGTCAATCGTTACAATGCCACTGTAACCCTGCCGCCGGTGTATTCTTACAATTTGTAATGTTGATCGGTCTTGGAATGTATGATACCAAGTCCTCACAAACCGTCGTCAGTACGCGGAGGGCTATCACCCTAAAGATCAACTACCTGTAGTAACAGCTTGTCGATCGGATTGTTGAAAGGACTATACCAACAGAAATCAGTGTAGCGTAGATTTGGCGGAGGTCGAAAGTGGGATTGAGGCTAGGGTCAATGGTTTTGGAGGAGAGAGAGGACATGGCTGGTGGCTAGATGCGATATTACAAAGTCTGAATATGAGATACGCTTGATGATCAAGATGAAATTGGTCAAGGAGGAGGATAGGGCGATCCAAGGACTACCGTCAAATTTCAGTCGTGCGTAAAGAAGATAATCCACCTACTCCAATAGAAAATGTGTAATGAATCCAGATATTACGTGTCTAAGTGGTCGATGGAGATACATTGAAAATGTGCTTTCAGTAACAGACCCTGAGCTCTGTGTCTATGAAAGACATTGCGATCTAGAAATCACATGCCAAGCGTCCAAGCAAATTTCTTAGGAGCAGATAGGAGAGAGAGAGTCTGTATAATAACCGAGGATGGGTAGCGGCGAGAAAGGGATAATCCATTCTCCGCGATTCAGCAAACGATACACTCGAGATCAAGCGAATGCATCCCAAATGCCAAGCTAGAGAAGACTCAGATAATATGACGTTGACTGGATGGCAATTCAGAAAGAGACCATGTGCAGTGGTAGACTAATGCTTCAGCGAATCAGGGAATGCTAAGGGTGCCGCAGCTGCTAAGTTGGTAGAAATTTCTGTTTCGTGATGCAAGATCGAACAGAAACTGTTAACATCCGTAAAAGATAGTAGGAAGGCGGCAAGTCAAAACGCTATGTTCGGCGACGTGATATTGGCAAAGTAGGTAGATAGCACGAGTGGTGCTTTGCCATTGGCCAAGATACTTTGTAGTCTTGAGGCTTGGGGGAAGAATACCAAAAGATGGTCGCTCGTGCTCACGGTAAGTATTGCGGATGCGGAAACAGAGAACCGGAGTTCAAGCGCTAGTGTGTTTGTGATATGTTTTTCGTCTGGGATGTAGATTTAGATCGTGGTAAAGCGCTGAATTGGATATGTAGCAAGCGTTCGTGGAAACTCGCACAGCCTAAAGTATTAGCCTCTCTCTGGATAGTGCAAGAAATGCATACTAGGTCACTTCAATATCTATCATTCTATAGTGAAGACCTGGAAGCGATAATCAGCTCTTACAACGATTCAAAAGTGGACTAGGTCTGATTCGCTTCGCTTACCCAATTCGTAGGCAACACCTGCTCTACCAGTAGCGGAGACGCACAGCTTCACTATAGCTGTAGATAGTTTCCATATAGCGTACCATTTCTCTTGATCCGGGGGCCCATCTGTAGTAACGGTGATCCTGCACTTTCCATTCGCTATCAGAGTCGTTAGTTGAAACCCAGCCATTAGTCTCGGAGTACAATACAGTCACTAATCACCCGTGGAAGAGGGACTTCGACACGTGGATCATCACGACTACCGAAATCTTGCCAGAAGTCCGCAGCGGGCATTCGATTCAACAACGATTGACAGTCCTTGAGGCTTGGCCTTGCCAGACCTGCACACCTAATGTTCTGAGGGTTGAACTTTGTAAGAATGAGTCCGAGGTTACCAGCTTTGCCTTGGTAAATGTCAGCCGCCATGTCAGGGAATACCAGGATAGGATTGAATTAAGAACCAACCTAGGTTTCGTGCCAAACCACCTTTGACGTCCTCACTGTCAATGCTACAAGTGGTGATCATAGCTTGCGCCCACCTCCGAAAGTTCCCGATAGTCGCAGTATCGGACATGTAATCAACATCCGAGATAATCTCGATGGCGCATAACCCGTCAGCTATTCCAGTGTAAGCGGAAATTTCTTCACGACATTCAAATCGAACATCGGCGAAACGTACGGCTCAAGGACATGTAAGGCAATGCAACATCAGCATGTCCGGCCCCTCCAATACCACGCCTGTCTTTGAAGCTGATGATCCTTCCATGATTAACCTCTAGATGTTCCAACAGATTATACTGGGCTTGGCGACAACTCCTGAGAGGTATGGTGTCACCATAGTCGGCTCCACCAATGCAGTCGTAATCTGGTGGCTTCGCCGCAAATACTAAGGAATCATTCGTAGGTAGAGTAAGATTGCCGGGCAGCAGCAATCCAACCGAGGGCGGGGGGCTTGAAAGCTGGGACGAGGCCAAGCTAAGGGAAACGGCAAAGCGAATGACGGAATACAGAGCGAGGAGAAGACGCATTTGCAAGACCACAAGCAGATGTTATGGATATACCCCACTGAATCCAAAGCCTAAATCCCTTCAACGTTGGTGATATTGCGGCATGATGCAGCGCAAATGCAAAGTTGAGTAGACTAATACCGTCGCGTGTGTACTGGGATTCCAGAATCTCAGTGCAGCGGCTGGATATGTAGAGTAGGATATGCGCTCCTGCCGTCACCACTTCGCGCCCTACCGCATGCAAGACTCAGCAGTAGTCGCCATTTCAACTCGGCCTAGATCCCAATGAAGTCCGTCAAAGGAGACATCCTCATGCTCGAATTCGTCTCCACTCGTGCGCATCACCGGGTGTCTATCATCTGACGCGTGATTTTAAAACCCATTTCCGTTCGTATCGAGACTCAATGCAAACACACTATTGTCAAAGGCTGCTTTTGAGCTCGAAGACCTTGGAAACTGCAATTTCTATGATCTCGAGGACCTCCGGAGGCGCAGGGAAGCCTACGCGTGGACTGAAAACTTGAGTCAAGCGCTGGCCATATGTTGCATCGCGCAACAAAGACCGGTGCCTGGCAGTTCCGAGATTAATTTGACCAAGACAAAGCAAGTACCACTCCCAAGGTGACTGCGGGTTTCTCGCATAGTCAGTATCGAATCCCGGTTCCTGCGAGATTGAAGACAACAGGCATCTTCGGATTCACGAAGACCCTCCGGGCTGAGTGCTAGAGACAGTCACAAGTGAATTGCATTGCACGATGCTGGTTCCTTGATAGGATACCTTGCTCGCCTCTTCGATGTAAGTGGTCTTGGTCAGAAAGGCGAGGGGGAGAAGTCTGCTGGCAGCCCCCCTTACGTATCACAAGCTTTACCGCTACCGGCAAATCTCTCCCATAGCGCCACAGTCTTGTCACCGTCGTCAATGCGGCAGAATCACTCCAGCCTCTTATTGGTCGCTTTGTTCGGCGTCTGAAGATTCTGGACAGGCTTGAAGACGGAGACCACCACACCTGGAAATCTGCGATCTGGACTAGAAAGGTCGATCCTCGCAGTAGCAACCCGTGATTAATAGGTAGCCTTCCCTTTTAGCAATACAATGGCGACTTAAGATGTGGAGTGAAGGAGCGTCAGGATTATGACAAGTACGAAAGAGTCATCGACAGCGCAGAGTATTTGGAAAACGCAGGTCTGTTTTGCTGCTGCTTGAGGTAGTGGAAGGTGTCTGTAAGATAAGGACGCGACATGCCAACTTGAAGTACCGTGAGTTAAATGTTACCTCGCTCGAGGTAGAGAAGGTGTGGCGTAGCTATGACAGCGTTAATGGAGTTGCACACCACTACCTCTATCCGAACTCGGATTCCGGTATTGAGAGCCAATGACATCGCATATGAGCCTCGGCTTAATTCATTCTATATCGAATCATACTCTGTAAATGCGTCCACGGAAATATAAACGTATCTTGGATGAGCCTCGGAGGCGGGGAGCCTGGCTCCCAGCATATGACGGGTGCGCCGGGGTCACAGACGTATTCGTGCGGCATGGGCGAGTCCACGTTTGAAGACTATTAACAATGCTGAGCCATCTTGCTTAATGGTTGCATGAGGCAACGTGGAAGGTTGATCTTTTGTCGATCAAGTGTGTAGTGTACTCAGGCTGGGGTCCAGAACAAGAATTCGGCTTCAGACGACCGACTCCGAACAGGCTTGCAGCCAAGGTTGCGGTTGCATGGCGTGGTAGAGAGATTCGAAAGTGTTGCATTGGCATCCTTGGCTGTGGCAGAGTCTGAGACTTGGAATCATCGAGGGGCGAAGACCAATTAGGGATTTGCTAGCGAATTGCAAACCCTCCATAAACATTCGCTTCCTCCTTTCCTCATGATCGTGTGCCACTCACCGTGTCCTCGACTCATCATCAGCCAAGGCCATATAATTAGAGTCATTCTGAAACATCGGCCAGCAGTGGACCACTACCGAGTATGCACCGTCAAGACGAAAATCGACGCTGTGTCGGCGCAACTCGTCAGCTCGTCCCGTGAGGCGCGGGCGGTGAGTAAGATGTTCTCAAAGGAGAGTGTGCGGAAGCTGGAGCCGACCATGAAGGCGAATCCGAGACGTTGTTTAAGTGGATGGATTGCTTTCGGGAGAGTGGGAGCCCGATTGAGTTGCTGCATATGTCTGGCGCTTTTACAAATCATTCGACTTTCGAGTATGCGTGTGGCTTTAATTCGGGTTGATTCGGAGGCCCGACATTCAACAAGAGGTTCTTTGAGATGGTGAGTTGTTGAGCCTGTTGAAATGTGGGCAGGGTGCAATGAGAGCTGACGGTGTGCTTGCTGGCAGATCAATGGTTTTCATGACTTTGGGGCGCTGGTTTTGCAATTTGCGTGGTTCATGCCTTTGATGAAAATGATTCCGCAGGGCTTATTGCTCAAATTCAACCCGGGGATGAAGTCATTTGTCGATTTCAAGAGGGTGAAGTTCCCTGTACCCTGCAAGAACAGCAGCGTTCCCATAGAAGTGAGAAGGCCGATCGACATATTGAGCAGGAGCTACTCTCCAACATAGACCGAGTACGCAAATCTCGTCTCGACGGAAAAGGCGCACACACCGACTTCGACGAGATATTCGACAGCAGATTGACCGATCATGAAAAGAGAAACGGCCGCTTGCTTCGTCTACACGAAAGTTAACGAGTATCCATACTGACAGGTCATGACATTCTACCTCCTCTCCGCCCCCAACGTCCTCTCCAAACTCCGCTCCGAACTCAAAGTAGCCCTCCCAGACACCACGACGCATCCCTCGATCAAGGAGATGGAGCAGCTCGCCTACCTCAGCGCCGTCATCCTCGAAGGCCTGCGTCTCTCAATGGGAACCAGCAATCGCCAAACGCGCATGAACCCAGACTCAGAGATGGCCTTCCACGACGGAAAAAAAGAATGGCGAATACCTCGCAACGTAGAGCTCCCTGATTTTCCCCCTTGCGAAATTATAGACACTCACGCAAAGGCGCACAGACACCGGTCGGCATGGCCACCCCTCTTGTCCATCTCAACCGCGACCATTTCGCCGACCCCCTAACCTTCAACCCAGAGCGCTTCATCGCGGATCCCCGCCCCAAGAAAAACCTCATGTCTTTCTCGCACGGCTCACGCCAATGTCTAGGCATGCCGCTTGCGTATGCCGAACTCTGTACGTACCACGGCCCTCCAGATTCTCGTGTTCATAACATCTTGTGACCTCACCTCTATCACGGAGACATACACGAAAGGAACATGTATTGACAGGAAAACGTGCCCCATACAGACTTGCTCAATTCCGCGCTCTGGCGGCGCCTCGGCACTCGACAAGAATCCGGGCCGGCTGGGTGATTGGAGCTTTTCGAGACGGATAGGTCGGATGTCGAGATGGTGGCGGATATGTTCGTGCCGTATCCCAAGAGAGGAAGCAAGGGCATTAGGATTATCGTGGGGGGATGAGGGAGCGAGTCGCGGAGACTAGATGTGGAGTCAGCATCATGACTACCTCGTGCTTACAGGCCGAAGTTGTCAAGAGAAAGGAAATCGTGACAGAAGAAATCGGACTTGAAGGGCCTTACAACATACTACTTACGGTACTAGTACTCCCTTAGCGACCCTTTTAGGCTAGACCGTCTAACATTGTAATGATTAGGTAAGATCTAGCTATCTCTTAAGGTAAGGTACTTTAGGTTTAGTCCTGAAACTAGCTGCTCTGGCTCTAGCTCTGCAACTAGATCTAGCTCCAGCCTAAAGCTAGGAGTCTACCATTTTCATTTTGTCCATGAACGCTTCCGTCGTTTTGGAAGACGAAGATGAGAGGACAACAGAGCCAGCTACGGTGTGACACGGTATGGCAGGGTGAAAGATGTTCCTGTGGCTTTCCTTCCGCATCGGCGGTTGGTCCGCGAGTCGCGCTCATTCCTCCGATAAAGCCTCGCCTTATTTCCTAACCCTACGGCACCTGCATTACTATTATAGTCCTCTAACGTATAGCTAAATGTACCTCACTCTGTAACCCTTCGCGATCACACTGTTTTCACCTCCGACTTGGTACTTCACACACCAGCGACCTCGCCTCGATCCGTCTATCCTCGCCCTGCAATGTCCACTACTATCCTTGGCCGCAAGGTTGGAGGCATAGGCTACAGCCTACTGGGTACCTTCAATCCCTCACTCGCTTACATGCGTACTGATACACTGACACCTCGCACAGGCTTGACATAGCGTGCCTCCCCTCCCTCCGAAGAGCAAGCCTTTTCGGCCATGCGTGCGTCCCTTGCCGTCGGATGTAACCTTTGGAACGGTGGCGAGTTCCACGGCCCACCCGAGGCGAACTCTTTGACGCTGCTCAACAGATATTACACCAAACATCCCGAAGATGCCGAGAAAGTCGTACTCAGCGCCAAAGGCGCCATGAACGGCATGACACCCGACGGCACTCCCGAAGGCGTTCGTTGGAGTGTGGAGAACTCCCTCAAGCAGCTGGGCGGGAAGGGCAAGATCGATATATTCGAGTGCGCCCGTCGAGATCCCAGAACTCCTCTTGAAACGACCCTGAAGGCTCTCGAAGGGCTAGTGAAGGAGGGCAAGATTGGGGGTGTCGCCCTCAGCGCGGTCAACGCAAACACGATCAAAGAGGCAGCTGCGATTACGAAAATGGTGGCCGTCGAGGTCGAGCTCTCACTCTGATCGACGCAGCCTTTGGTCAATGATATCGCCAAGGTCTGTGTGGAGCGAGACATCCCCATTATAACGTGAGCCGTCTTATCACTCCTGACAATTAGGGGGCGATGCGAATCAATCATGAACAACCATTACAGCTATTCTCCAATCGGCCGTGGCATGCTCACCAGTCAAATCAGATCCTACGCCGACATTCCCGAGGGCGACATCCGCCAGCGACTCCCACGATTCCAGCCCGAGAATTTCGCCGTCAACCTGAAGCTCGCCAACGAGCTCGAGAAGATCGCCAAGAAGAAAGACTGTACACCCGCGCAGCTGGCCTTGGGCTGGCACCTG
>JAABUK010003378.1_pt1 | contig 27066 bp, 29 predicted proteins | sample 5559141 | NCBI WGS metagenome assembly JAABUK01 (sample SAMN10711869, study PRJNA513367) | rock metagenome | isolation source: Antarctica rocks | place: Antarctica: Victoria Land, Pudding Butte nord | collected 2016-01-03
CAACGTAGGGTTGCCTGTCTTCACCATACATGGCAACCATGATGACCCAGCAGGGGCAGACAACCTATCTGCAGTGGATGTACTGTCCACCTGCAACCTTGTCAACTACTTTGGCAAAGCAGTGAGCGTTTTCACCCTGCTCTGGCACCCTCTTGATCAGCTGCTGTGTCCTAGCATGCCTATTGCAGCAGTGCAATGCAGCTCTCGGCTTCAATGGTACACGATGGCTGACTCAGAAAACCCATTTGGGCAATGTGAAAGCATTACTTTGCTTGCGCACGAATCTCCTGTGGTGATCAACACCATCAGAATGTGCGCTTGTGAGAATGCGCTGGGCTCTGCAGGCGCTCTGTGGGTCTGGCGTGGGCAAGATCAGGATTGAACCTGTCTTGCTGAAGAAGGTAGGCTGCCAAGCATGCGACCAATGCTTCATACCACAACTTTCATGTGCTGTATGTAACAGCCAAAATGCGCCTTGCATGCTCCCACATAACGACACAGGAATGCATGCATATCACTGAGACGTTTGTCTGTGATGGCAAGCCTAAAATGTCTCTGTTGAATCGGAAGGTTTCTATACAATATCCTGAGCAGGCATGAAGTGCAGGGGAACACAAAGGTTGGAATATACGGACTAGGCAATGTGAGGGACGAGCGCTTGGGTCGCATGTTCCAGACACCTGGGTGTGTGGAATGGTAAGCTGTGCTGTCTTCAATGACCCCAAGGTGTGCAGTATGCCTCTGTGGAAGTACTGTCAATGCTTATGCACTCGGTCATGAGTCTACTCAGACAACGGCTGAGCTGTACTCTAGCTCCTGTCGGCATGCCAAAGCACCCAACAGAGCAAAACTGACACCAGTATGACAGCCTGACCACATTTGACATGTTCGGCCTCAATGCACATGTGCTGAACCCTTTTCAAGCTGTAAGTTAGTCTGTGGCAGTCATGCAAGCTGATGATGTCCTGATAAATGCTGTCTCCTTTCACATACATGTGTGTGTCAGTGCAGGGCCAGACCTGCAGGCAGCCCAGACTGCCCCCAAAATGAGTGGTTCAATGTGTTTGTCCTGCATCAGAACAGAGTCCCTCATTCCCAGAATGCCAAAAACTGCATCCGAGAGAGCTACCTGGCCAGATTCCTGGACTTTGTCATCTGGGGTCATGAGCATGAGTGCATTCAAGAATCATGGGTGAGCTTCTGTCTGCATCATGACATCATCACACAGGGGTGACAAGGTTAAGCTGTTGTTGGCAGTTGCTTGGCTTTTGCCTGGGTACGCAACTTGTCACTAATAACTTAGTCATGATAGGCCTAAGGTACAAGACTACCCCGATGGTTGCCGGCAACTCCTGCGGAGGCTAAGGCCATACCCCGTGAGGGGGCATTGGTTGTCGTAAAGCTCGACTTATGCGCATGATGACTTCTCATCAACAGCATTTGCATCTTCCGTGCCTTTGGCAGGCTGTTGTTTGTTAAGGCTCAAAGTCTGCATCCCTGTTGATACCATGGCATATATACAGATTGTGTTTGACACTGTCACAATCTGCATTGCTGACTTGCTGTTGGTGTCTGTACCAGTCTTGCATTGGTCTTACAAAAAGGCATGCACTATGATCCTATTTACACCACCAGGTATGAGCTGACCTGACATCTGCTGAATGCACTCTGTTGGGTGATTCATCTGCCCGGGCAGCTTAACACTGCAGCTGGTAATGTGCAAGGTGGTAATTGTGCAATGTGCACTGTGCAGGAGCATGCTACATCAGAGGACAAGTCTTTCAGTCTCATCCAGCCTGGATCTTCAGTAGCCACAGCCTTGTCTGAGGGGGAGTCCAAGAAGAAGCATGTCGTGCTGTTTGAGATCAACCGGGAGAGATATAGGACTGTGAACTTCCCCTTAGAGAGCGTCAGGCCCTTCATCCATGACAATGTGAGCTGACCATGTGACTTGCCTATCTTCTGCAGCTCCCTGTTCACCTGTTCGTGCCCGACACAGATGTGAGCTAACTGTGTGAAATGCCCAACCCCAAGCATGTAAGTGGCAAGGCACATTGCTACAGGACAGCTTAATGTTTTGCAGCACCTCGTCTCAGCTTGTCGTGTACTGTAGTATCAGACATAGCTCTGTGAGGTTGCCTGCGTACAACCAGCCTGGCTTGGTCCTGAGCTATTTTCCATTCAGCCCTGGCATGAAAGCCATTCAGAGCGTATAGCATACACATGTGTGCAAAGCTTCACCACACTTGTGCTTGATGTTGGAGCGTGAGGAGAACCTGTGAATGCCTCTGTATTGTGGGCTGCAGATACTTACAAGCCTTCTCTGTGTCATGAGCTGTTGCTTGTCATAACCTTGTGGTCTTTGTGCCATTCACCGCACTTCCTGTTCCTCAGGTGACTCTGCAGGACCATGTGGAGGTCGCCGGAGAGGATTCTGAAGCCATCACAGCTTTCCTTGAGAACAAGGTGGAGCACATGATTCAGAAGGCCAACAGCCGTGCTGTGGGTGGTCGTGATACCATGCTGCCGCTCATCAGGCTCAGGGTAAGCTTAACAAGTTTAAAGTTGCTGTGACTATCCAGCCTGAGTTTTTTCCAGCCTAAGTTCAAGTTTGAACTTGCTGTGATGCAGAAAAGACGCCCCCAATGCTCTGCAGCCTGGGCCATTGCATGCAAAGGGTGTGGGCTGTTGTTTCACATGTCTGCAATAGCGTTCGTGATGAGCACTTACAGAGCTGACGCCCTTGCAGGCAGAGAGTCTTTGATGCATTGATCTTTGGCTGCAGTGCTTACACTGCTCATATCGTTTACAGTCGCAATCACCACTGCAATTTAGGTTGTGTCACTAGGACTAGGACAGCATCATTTTGGATATGAGACAACTTTGTGAGTGAGGTAGCTTGCTGTGCAGGTGGATTACACTGGCTTCTCAACCATTAATGCTCAGAGGTTTGGGCAGAAATTTGTGGGTAAAGTAGCCAACCCCCATGACATCCTGTTGTGGCACAAAGCTCCTGTACGCAAAGCTAAGGTGGGTGAAACAGCAACGCATGGTTTTATAGACATGCCTGCCAACTGTCCTCCACATCTGAAACATGTGACTGAAGTAGAAACAATCAATATCTGGCCAAGGCTTTGTTATGTCTAAAACTTCATCATGCAACAAAATTTCCTGAACACCAATCATGCAATTCTCAGATTAACTTGTTCCCTTGATTGTACTCTTCTCTGTCCATCTGCCTGTATATGGACCAAGCTGTCCATGCAAAAGTCATGCACATTTGTCCATCCACCCCATCGCATTCCCCTCGCTTCCAAATTTTCTTTCCCCTCACACTTGCATGTTGCACGTCATCGCTCATGGAGCAGTGCCAGTACAGAGCAGCCCATGTTGTGATGCAGGCACCAGGTGAAGTTTCAGAGAATGCTAGCTTGACTGAAGGCATCCGGCCTGAGGCGCTGGACGAGCGCCAGATTGAGGACCTGATTGCTGAGCACCTGCAGCAGCACCTCGAGATCCTGCCTGAGCAAGACCTTGCCAATGCTCTGCACAACTTTGTAGACAAGGTGAGCCGTGGCTGCACAAGTTTGTAGACAAGATGAGCAGTGGCTGCACAAATTTGTAAAGCTATAGCTCTGTCAACAGCTGAGCATCCTGGCAGCAAGTTGATAGCCATCAGGTCAATCAGCAAGTGAATGATGCAGTTGTACACATGTGCTGATGCCTTTCCACGAACCCTTTCCAGGCTTCTGAGGTTCCAGGCCTTAGGGACAGTACCCGACCATACAAAACCTGAACTGGAAATAACAGTGTCTCCATGGGGTGATATTGTTTTGTAGACACTTGTGAAGTGTTCAGCAGCGGCAAGCATCGCTCTGAGAAACCCAAACAAGCACATCCAAAGGACTTTGGTGCCTTACTCATAACTAACAAAGCCTGTATTTTGTGAGATGGTACTATAGTGACAACTCGAGGCTGCGCTTGCAGGATGAGAAGCAAGCGTTGCATGATTGCGTGCGAGCAGCACTGGCGGAGACTCAGACTGCTGCTGCGGCAGACCAAGAGGCAGGAGCCACTGGACCAGAAGGTGATGTGGACGCTGCTGTCAATGCTCAGATACAACACAGGAGAAATCAACAGGTGCTCATTTGCTGCCGAGTCACCACTTGTCAATGCTCAGATACAACACAGGAGAATTCAACAGGTGCTGCTTTGCTGCTGAGTCACGACTTAGCTCAAAAGGCAGAAATTTGTCCACTTGAGGGTGGACTGCATGGAGGTGGCTTGCTGGTGCGGAGCATGAAGCTCATGACATGCTTGGTTGCCATATTCTGATTGTCCTGCCTTCGATTGGCAGAGGGAACAAAAGCATGTGCTACTGTAGTCATTGCTGCTGTGTAAAGTCTCATCAGTGCAGAGCACTCCATAAACCCACAGGTAGAACATAGAACGCCCTGCCTACCACTTGAAGATCTGTGTGTTGGGCGCCTGTCCCTCTTGTACTCTTGGAATCTTCTTCTAGCTGACCATCTTCACGAGAGCCTTCACATGTTGCAGTCAGCACAGGCGACCACAGCATCAGCAGCTCGCATTCTGCCAAGCGACCCCTCAGATTCCGCCTTGCCACCACCCAATGGCACAGCAGCCATAGATGAAGATGATGACATGGGTGTGCCGGGGTCATCATCTTCCCGCCCTGTGTCTGCTGGACAGGGCAGGGCAGGCTCACGGCCCCCAACAGCCCCTGAGTCAGCTCGCGGGAGGCAAGCTACCTTGGGGGAAGCCTTTGGGAGGTCTGGACGAAGCACACAACAGGTGGGTTCTTCCTCAAGGCTCTCAACAGCTGCATCAGTGTTGCAAAACAAACAAGGTGCAGGCATGTCAAAGAACTTGAGGTGCTGAGCGCAACATGCAACCTTTGACAGCTTGCAGCGACTCCAATGCTGTGGGGCCACGCAGGCCTCCTGAAGAACATGGCAGTGTGCATGAGTCCCTGCGCATGTTTGTAGACATCTCATCAAAATGAGCATTGCTGGTCACATGGCAGCCTCAGTTGAGTGAAGACCTGCCCACGCACATGCTGCTGGGAGTGCCTGCATCACAGCTCATGCACACAGCAACAGCGACGTGACAGGCTCTGCCCTTGACTAGCTTGCTGCAAGCTTAGCACGCCAGCAACATCTAGTCATGAGCTGCAGACAGAGGTTAGGCAGACTCTGTGGTCATCACTGCTGACCGGTGAATCAAGCACACTGTTTGGGTTATGCTGGGTTTACTAACGTCTTGCTTTGCAGGGTGAGTCATCAATCAGGACAGCCCGATCACCAGCACCAAGAGGGCGGCGAGGCAGGGGCGCAGCTACCCCAGCTGCCACCCCTACCTCTCGGCGGGGTGCTACCAGGCAAACAGCCCAGCAGGCTACAGCTCGCAGGCAGCAGCGCGCCAGCAGGTAGATATCGCACCCTCTTGACACCATATAGCCTATGACCACAGCCTTCAAACTACTTGAATGGTCACAGTCAAGGCACAGTACAGTTGCCTGACAAGCGTGGGCTGCTTGCCAATGTGTACTGGATGGCTATGATTTCTTTGACTGGCAGACATTGTCAACTGAGCTATTCAAAGTGTAGATTTAAGCTTCAACTTGCTGCCAGCTGTTTAGGATGCTATTCCTGGTGTGGCTGCAAAGGGCTTACTGCAATGCACTGCACAGTCAGCAATGGGCAGTCAACAACATCTGTGGATGGCTTGATGCAGTGAGGATCTGGAGCCCTCTGGAAGTGATGCTGCTGAAGATCTGATAGATGAGATAGAAGATGATGATGATGACGTGATAAGTCTGATGGACGAAGATGAGCCTGTTGCGCCAGGTCACAGTCTACTCCTTGTCTCACTCGCTTGCTCATTCACTCACTGCCTCGCTCTTACGCTCACTCACTCACTCACTCACTCACTCACTCTCTCACTCACTCACTCACTCACTCATTCACAGATCTGAATGCATGTGCATGCAACAAGGTTATGCTGTGATTACCCTCTATGCTGTTGACACCCAAGGCAGGTCTGCTGAGCGTCACTGACTGCAGAACCTGTTCTGACAATTTGTTGAACACTTGCAAAAAACCAAAACTCAGGATGCTGCACATGCTCCAGCACAAAACATTGTGGTGGCAGCCTGAAATACAGTGCTGATGGACCAGCTGACTGTCCTGGCGGATGTGTGACAGCTGTGTTTGATGTGCAGGAAGCAGAAAGAGAGGGGCCAGGCCGCCACTGGCTATGACTGCAAGAAAGCGTGGCCCTGCTGCAGGTCTACACCTGTACTGCCTTGCAATGTCTGATATGTCAGAGCACATTAGTGACAGCAGTATCTGACATAGTGTAGTCTATGCCAGCATGACAACCTGATGGTGTCAAGTGTTGTATGCTCTCTCCTTTGTGTGACAGCCGCTGACACAATCAAAGCTACATTGCCTGCTAGGTGCTACTCAGGCAGGGCACCATATTTGCTGTGAGCGTTTCAGGTGGTGCAAATCTGCAAGCAGTAGCACCTTTCAGAGATGTTGCACCTGTTTCTCTAAGCATTTGCATGTTTTGCGGCAGGTTCACAGGCACCACCAGGCGGCGGTGGCTTCATTGCCGACAGTGATGATGAAGCTCAAGCTGCTCCGCCAGTCAGCCGAGCGGGCCGAAGAAGAGCACTCGGGGCCTCGCAGCGCTCAGGCCTGCCTCTCAGCTCTCAGCCAGACACATCACAGCTGACAGCCAAAAGCTGGGGAGCCCCAAGATGATGATTCCTATCACTAGCAGAGTCATTCCGGCCTTTTGATACAATGCATGCAGCATGTAGATGAACGAATGAATGCCTACATGGCAGTCCTGCTGTGGTCACATCCTGTTGTAGACATGCAGCCTATCATACTGACATGTCACCTAGATAGATGATAGCAAGCAGACAATTATGACCAAGGGTGCATGCCTAGCATGATAGAAGGATGGTATGCTGCGTGCTGCAAAGCACTGCCTGTACCATAGTGCACTAGTCAGTGACCAGTCATCTTGCCACTACTACTTTGTGACCTCTGTAAACCTAGGCCTGAGAGGACCCTGATTGTGTATCTCCTTGGGCTGCGCAAGCTGAAATGTTCATGGTGTCTCTAAGGCTGGCTTGATGTCGACTATTTCAGGCAACTATATACAAGGTCACGCAAATATGTATATATAGTGCTTTGCTGACTACTGATTACTGACTAACAGAAAAGATTATGGTTACTTAGTCATAATCCAGTCACGTCATGTGCACTTGATCTGCAGGCGCCAAGCAGCTCGTGTCGCGCAGGCATTCATGGCACCGTATGTCATTAGGGCTCCTCAGCAGCGCATCATAACTGACGAGATATTCGACACTGTCTTGCTCGAAGTCACAACTGTGTCGTTGCTCTGTAATCCTGTGGTCGTCTACTTAGCGGGAGCTGATCTGCACTTTCAGCACCTTCAAAGGCTCACACATCATTTCGAGCAAATCCAGACACGGGTATTTGCCTTAGATATGTCGATGAACCGTATCCAGACTGACTGGGCCTCTCTAAACGAGGTTGTCAACAGACTGCTAGATTCAAAACTGGTGGGGTATTTGGATTTGGGTATGAATCATCTGCCCGCTATCAGCTCTTTGAATGAGTCTTCGGCTGTCAAACAGAACTTTATGAAACTAGGACAGAGGCTAAGCTTGGGTTTGGATTGTAATTCTTACACTGGCATAGCTGACTTTGACTGGTGGGTTAAAAACGCAAGGACATTCAAGACAGAAGCTTATGACATTACAGAATTTGCTGAGGACCCAGCAGAATCATGACGAACAAGCAGCAAGCAGCAAGCACCGCAAAGCTTATTGGTGCAACAGCCTTGCTTGTACAACATGACCAATTGGATCAAGCACATATTTCCTGCCTAGCAAGACAATTATGGAGCTTTGGATGCCATTTCACAAGCTCTCACTTGCGACTGCTCTGCAACCTTTGTCTCAGGCTGCGTATTGCACCAAAGCCGCAGTTGTGGTGCAGCAAAATCAGTAATCAAAGTTTTTCAATAAGCAACTGGTCACCGTACTGACAGTAATGTGCTCATATTCTCCAGTCACTTTCTACCGTGGATACACTGGAGCCTTCTTGTTTGACGGGCGCCACATAAACGTCGGTGTGAAATCAATACTGGGTGAAGATTAGCTACCGATCGAACAATGACTTGGGATGGCATGCCGCTTTTGGCAACCAAGTGCGCCACGTGCACACAGTAAGATGTCACACAGTAAGATGCAGAATGCCACGTATGCCATTGGTTGTGGCTGCCTTTGATCATGTCTCTGATCTGCATGCTGTGCATGAGGTTGCCCAGCTGTGCTGCAATGTCCCAGTCCCCAACCTTGCCTTGCAGGTCAAACTCTTTGGCAAGATAGGATTTGCCAATTGGCCCATATATGCTAGCATATATATAAAGCACTTCCAAGTCATAGATATAGCGACTCGAGCCGACTTGCTTCGCGGCCAAAAGATGGACACAGTGATCTGGGAAAAGAAAACACATAGCGTGTAACAATGTACTGAACAAACAAGTAGACATTTCCAAATGCCACCTTCAGGTGTTGGTCCGAATCTTGAAAGGTTGAAGAACGAATTCGAAGTGAGCGAGAGCGAGCTCGAGTCTCTCCTGGTCTCTCGCAGAGTACCTTTACAGATAATATGGGCTATGCTGCATTTTAGGGCCTTGTTTTTGTTTTGGAAAGCACCTTTTGGTACCTTGTCACCAATATGTCGTATCATATCTCTTGGTACCTTATCACCAAAGCAAGCGGTCCTATCATGAGAACAAAGGGGGGGGGGGGGGGGGCTTACATGATAAGGGGCAATTTTCTGCCGAGCGATCAGCGATTGCAGCAGACTTCTTGAAATTTATTGTAGTGTGCGTATACCACTTTCACTCAAAACGTATCAAATGTATAATCTGAGTGGTGCACAGGTGCTATGGGACTTTTCATATGAATGGTGTTGACAAAATCGTTTGGGCTTCAATTAGAACGTACAGTAGTCATAGAAGATACGTGTCCAGCGCCGACGTTCATGGCTATATTTCCATTATGGCCATGAGGCCAGCGTTATTTCTCATTGGTTCTCAGACCCTAAACCGCAAAAATGCAAAAAACGCTGAAACCCTAACCCCTACAACCTAACAAACAACCCTAACAAAAATGAAAGTTTGAAAATTTTTAGGGTTTTGAAAATCCCTAACGGTGAGAACCGATGAGAAATAACGCTGGGGCATGATAAGAGGCTTTGTATATTGCAAAATTGGATTTACTTCATTCAAATTTTGTATAACTCGCCAGTTGTCGACACACAAAATTGTTGTGCTGACAGCACACCTATTTCAGCAACGTCCAGATTTAACTGCGTCAAATCTGTGCTCATTATGGCCAGATTGTCACCAACCCTGCGGATGAATGTTGCGGCCGGCGGTTGCGTGCTGGTGACGGTGAGGATGCTCACCAGATCTTTCTCCACTCTGTATATGATGTCGCCGGGCTGAATCAACGCCATCGCATCGTCACGTCTCGTGAGCAACAAGGTTCTTGTGTTATTCGCACGTGGGTCATTGCCGAGTTCCTCTTGATCAGCAGCCACGACCACTCTAACCAGACAATCCAGCAGGTCGTGTTTCTTTTTTTCGAGACCATCCAGCAACCTGCTGGACGTGACAAATTCGCCGGTTCCTTTCATTTCCGTGTTTTGTGTTGACCTACAAGCCTGCAGCACTGTACTTGAGACTCAAGAGTATCCGTCCAGGAAGGTCGGGTAGAAAGTACACGAGTGGTAAGTTTTGAGTGCTGCAGCGCCCGCTTTTACAGAGCGTGACTCAGCACTCAAGTCAATCTATTGTAACGCCAGCCGTGACGTTACCATTGTACACGCCCATTGGCGTACTTCATGTCAACCAGACTACAGGTACTACACACTTGACTGTAAAGTGATGTCAAATCAAGCATATGATACAACATATTTCACGCTTGCAAGAACCTTTGCAGCAACCTATTGCAGCATTGTGCAGTGTCAAGGTTTGCTAAGCACCTTACATCCTGCCTCATAAACGCAGGTATGGCAATTGTCCCTATCAATTGGCCACACAACCATGGACATCCATACTACTAGATGGGTATCACCAGTGTGTGCATGCACGACGTCGTTAACAGACGAACCTGAACACTAATGTTCGCGCATCCTTGGGATTCCATTTTCCTAGAGTGTGGGACTACCTGTTTCTGAGGTTCCTTTGAGCAGTCATCCTGCGGCCAGAGGGAGCTACCCTACTGCCGTTGCCTGTAGTAGGCTGAGCTGCTTACACTGCAACCCTGTCCCAGTACTCTCTGAGTGACACAGGAGCATTCTGCATGTTCTTGAACGGCTCTCAATTGTATTGTGTTCATGCCCAAAACCTTTCCACTTGACAAGGAACGTTGTCTTATTGTCACCTTTAGTCATGCTCCTGGGCTCATGAGTCAGAATTTCTTCCTCCTCCTCCCCGTCAACCAATAAGGCTGGTGGAGGTGGCTGGTGCTCGCCATTGCTGTAATATGGCTTCAGCAAGCTGACATGAACCCCGTCATGCATTCTCCAGCCATCAGGCAACTTGACTTGATAAGCCACCTCATTGTCCACCTTCACAATTGTGAAGGGACCCATCCACTTCATCAGCAGCTTCCTAGTCCCTACAACATGCAAGGGAATGTGCTCAGAACTCATCAGCACATCATCATCCACCTTGAATGACAAGTCAGCTCACCAGCATAACGCTTCTGCCTTTGCTGAGCAGCCTGCATGCACTTCCTTGCATTCTGCATGGCCTGATCCGTGTCCTGCAGATACTTGTGGGCCATGGGATTTTTCTCAGGCAGCATGACATCAGATGGCACCCTGGGGTGGTTGCCATAGATCAAGAAGAACGGCGTATCCTGAATGCTCTCCTGGAATGAGTTGTTGATTGCGAATCAAGAATTGGCAACAATCCTGCCTGGGATTGACAAAATGCCTCAGCATGTCTTCGAGCACCCGGTTCATTCTCTCAGTCTGGCCATTGCTTTGCGGATGGTATGATGTTGACTTGCAATGCTCTGTACCAAGAGACTTCATCAACGCAACAGCAAACTTGTTAGTGAACTCAGGACCTCTGTCACTGACCGCTTTGCTAGGCCAGCCGTGAAACCTAAAGCAGTTGTCCTTGAATAACACTGCAGTGGCCTCAGCATCATCAGTGTCTCTGCACGGTGCCAGCTGACACATCTTGGTGAACTTGTCCACCACCACAAAGATAGCTGTGTGCCTCTTCTCAGTCTTGGGCAGATGAGTGACTCCGTCCATAGAGGCCACCTCCCAAGCCTCAGCAGGAATAGGCAAAGGCTTCAGCTTCCCAGCTAGTTGCCTCTGCAAATTCTTGTTGCGTTGACACACATCGCAAGCCTGCACATACTTCCTGATGTGCCTTACCATGTCAGGCCACTGCACATGCGCTTGACATTGAGTACAGTCCTGTGTATGCCTACATGACCAGCATAATTTGAGTCATGCAGCTCCTGCAAGATGCCTGCTCTCACAGCAGCAAAGGCAGCGCCCTTGGAGTATGTACCATTCTCAAAGCGCAGATCCTCCTTGGCAATGTTTGCCTCCTCAGCAAACCAAGGATCATTGGCATAGCCTGCCAATATTGCAGCAACTATGTCACTGTCAGCCATGAGATCCTCGTTCACCCTATGCTCAAGCGCACACACCAACATGTGAGCAACAATCACAATCACCGAGGAGCTTGAGATTCCACTGCTCCTCCAGTTGGAGCAGTCCTTCAGTGCAATCCACATCATTGCAAGCGCAAACAACAGACAGGAGGCAGCAACATGACATGTCAGCAGGCAATGTAACTGCGCAAGACCTTGCGTCAGACCCTGAAGAAGGCAGTAGAAGTCATGACATTGTGTCAAACATGTTAAATACGCTCAAACATCAAGGGTTGCCTCATGCAATTGCCTTTGCCACTGGGTACAAGGATGCCATAGACATGATGCCATCTCTGTAACACTGTTAGAGGAAGCTTGATCTCATGCAATTGCCCTTGCCACTGGGTACAAGGGTGCCATAGACGTGATGCCATCTCTGTATGACAGAGGAAGCTTAAGCTTGATGTCATGGCACAAGCAACACTCCTCACCTGTCATTCGTACAGTAATCATCTCCTCTGTGTTGCTGGGCAAGGACGGTTACCTGTAAGGACAAGCCTGTCAGGATGTAGCAACATGCTCATAGCATCTGGCCATGACAACTCCAGCTAGATTGTGGGCATTGAGCTTCCATCATCTGCTTGTGTTCAATTCATGGACTCTAGCAAACCTGCATGAACAGGACGCTCAGAGCTTGTACCTTGACTTTGCTTGGAGCATTTACAATCTTTAGCTACACCAGGAGAAGTGACAACACCAGATGCATCACAAACCAATGAACTAGCTACACAAGGAGCTGTAGAGTGACCTGAGCCTCCATATTTTGAGACCCGTAGCTCAGCTAGACAGCAGGCACAAGGAGGCTGCTCAAGCTATGTCTTGCAGTCACTCCGACTCACCACTATCTATATCATGACTTATACATGTCTGAGCGTGTGCCATTATTGCCTGCAGACCTATGGCCTGTCCAATAAAATACAGGTTGCTGATAAAAAGTTCGTTCCTACCAGGCAGACTATTGTGCAAAATGACCAGCTAGTTGAACTGCTGTCGGAGTTTTGTACCTGACCGTATCCGCATGTGTGGCTCCGCTGAGCGTCTTCGCCCAACCTTTGCACAGGCAGAGTGTTGGCTCATGCATGTACACCATGGCAGCAGGGCACCTGTTGTTTGTGCAAAGCTCTCTTTGCAACACACCCGCCAAGGAGCGTTAATGCGCACAGTTAAAGCAGGATGCCTCACACGACACACAACTCGACAAGCCTGGTGTCACAGGGTGGATGTAGATCACAGAATGGTAACCCACTGTTTTTCTCTGTGACACTGTGCTGCTATGCGCTGGCCGATCAGGGGTAACTCTTACGGCACCTGTTAACTTGCGTGTGACACTGGTCCTGTTAGCAGTGGGAATGCTGCAGAGTGCAGTCCAAGAACAGGCTGCATGTACACAGTGCATGCAATTCACCCTTGTGATGCATGTCAACATGCCTCTGCAAGTTAAAAAGCTGCTTGCAAATAGCTGTGTCTGATTCTCATCAGACCATTTCATGACCAGCATGCTGCAGAAGCCACCTGTGATTTGCTTGATGCAGATCTATTCAGCTGGGCAGAACACTTCTGTCAGGCAAATCACTCAATGCATAGGAGGCCATCAGCATGAATCAGATGTAGCTGCAGAGGACAACAGGGTCAGCGCTTGTCTTGTGCGTATTTTGCTGGACATGTGCTATTATTTCCCCTCAGCTTATCCAAGGTTGCAGCTTGACAGTATGATGCATGATGGACATGAATGCCAAGTTTTGCACAATTCTCAGATCACATTTCACTACCGCAGGGTATGACTCCACTGCATCACGCTGCCAGACAAGGCAAAATTGAGACAGCAGAATCTCTGCTTTGCAGTGGAGCTGACATCAACGCACAAGACTTCCAGGTATGCCAGGGGTGCATCCTTTGTGCTTGCTAGTTGCTGCAGCACATCTGTGATGCCACCTGAGCACCCCCATGTCGTGATGCATCATTGTCACTTGCAATGTACGCATGTGCGTTTCTGAAGTTGTTTTCACACTCAGGACAAGGTGTCTTTTCTCATTGGTGTGGCCATGCAGGCAAAGGCGCTGAGTCGTCGGGGTTGGACCCCGTCACATTATGCTGCCTGGCACAACAAGATTCAAATGGTCGAACTGCTTCTGTCTCACGGTGCACTGGTTGATGTAAAGGACAGCGAGGCAAGTTAGTCACCTACAAATTATGTTGATCTCAGATTTGTTTTGTGCATGTGAGAATACACCAAAAATTCAGTTAAATCCATAAGATACAGATCACGTTGCGAGAGATCTTCAGATAGCTGAGCGTATGCCGACTGCACACAGTTGGGTGCCAACTCACACTGTGGCCAGACCTTTTTTGACTCTTTCTTCCTTGCATGTGTTTGCAAGCATACTTCACCTGCGTGTTGAGGCAAGGCTTACTGCAGCTCTGTTTACTCCAAAGTATGACAGAAACAGTTTTGCTTATGGTGGCCTCACAGTGAGGCTGCTTGTGGCAGTTTAGTACTGATGTTCTGACCAGGTCACTAACAACACTGGCACATCTGTACGACCTAGTTGGTTGGCTGAAGATGTAAAATCCTCTCTCTCTCTCTTTCTCTTGTGCTTGTGGCCTAGAAGTCAATACGCCTTCATGGGAGCAGATCAGACATGAGTCATGCTATGCGTCATCACAAGCAGTGTATGCAGCGTGCCAAGCTCCTGAGGTTCAACGCATACAGTGCCTGTGCAGGATGCAACGCCGCTGGCTTTGGCAGCACACAAGAACCATGTGTCATTGACAGAGCTGCTGCTGTTGAGCGGGGCAGATCCAGCCCCACTCGTGCTCAAGGTACGTACAAGCAAGCACGCTGTAATGCAGCAACAGCTGAGAACTGGCTGTTACATGTGGTTGTGCTGTGCACAGCAGTCCCTGTGCACCTAGTGCTTGGAGAAAGGTACTTACACAGCTGGGACTTCCAGGCGTTTCTATCAATGCATCCATAAGTCAATCAGTCAATCAACCAGCCATTTGGTACTTGATTGATTGATTGACAAGGCATTTGCATGCCTCTACATCATGCAGTGCATGGCAGAAACAGTCGGCGATGTTGCTGCTCATGTGTTGCCTTGTTGACTTTCTTTGTAAGGTTCAAAGATGCTGCCTGCATGCGTCAGACCGTGGCCTTGCTTGCAGAAGTTGGTGAAGGATGATTTCAGTCTCAGCCACCCACTGCACAACCCAATTTCGAAGTTACAGGTGAGCCCAAGACTCCTTTTTTTATGTTTTTTTGAGCCCAAAACTGCAGTATGAGTCCCAGCCTGATGGAACGGGACTCAGTTGTCTGGGAAGGCATCAAAGCACACATGACCCTGACTCACCGCCCACTTTACATTCCTTGACTGCTGAGCGTCTCATACACTTTGCAGCCAGCTGCATGTGAGTCACTTGTGCTATATGACTTCAGGGCTGGACGCCGTTGCACTATGTTGTTTACAAGCACCGCTCAGAACTGGCTCGGCTGTTGCTTACACATGGTGCAAGCCCAGATGATGAGGGATTGGTGAGTGAAGCTTTGTATCACCACCTGCACATCTTCAGCTCTCGCCTAGTTCATGCCCATTGCCAAGGCAATGATACCAACAGTTCTGTGTCCCAAGCAGTATAGTTTTTCTTGTCTGAGCATGCCAAGGCTGTCATTTACACATAATGATCAACAACATGAGTATAGTCTGTCTTGTCTGAGCATGCCAAGGCTGAAAATTACGCATCGTAAGCAACAACATTGCTGCTTGTGGTATGATGCATGTGGTGATCATTTGCAACACCTTACATCAGGGCTGTTTCACCCTTTTGCAAACCCTCTCCTCTGTTTTGTTTTTACACACCCAGAAACAGAGATGTCTGATGCTGCGTGTGTGCAGAGAGGCTCTCCTTTGACAGTTGCCATCAACGCAGGCAACTTGGACATGGTCAAGCTGATGTGGAAACACAGGTCAAACAAAGAAGAAGTAGGTCCATCACACCCTGCCTAGGCAGGGTATAATACACCCTGCCTGGGCACACTTCCTTTGTCGCAATGAAGGCAATGTTGTTGAGCATAGTCAGCCCTCATTGACTGTATGCATGAGCTCATGACAGCCGTGCATTTCTGGATCTTCCTGGGCAGCCCAGTATAATACTTGGCTTCTCATTAAGTTGACGCCGAAAGGCGTAGTCTTTTCTTTTCTTTTCATTTCTGAATCTGCTGCCTCCGCACAGCATCAATGCTCAATCTTTGAGGTGGCGTTCTTGGCTTGCCAAACTGCAAGCACTGATCCCGCCCATTGATGAACCGTTGTGTCACCGGCAAAGCGCTAGTCTGCTGCCGCATTGCAGGGGACTCAGAGCAAATGGACAGATTTTGCTTACCTAAGCACAGCCGTCTCAAGCAATCATGCACACATTGTGGAATATCTGCTAGACGCTGGAGTGGATGCTGCAGACACCTCAGATGTAAGAACAGCCCTCGTCCACTCTCAGTGTGCGAGAGGGTCTCTTGCTGGCAAAGAGCAATGCCCAAAGTCAATCAGTCATCATCATCACTCACTCATCATTATCAACTCAATCACCAGAGCTGACTAACAAGCTCAACAGCAGCCGCTACAATACGCTGTGCTTGGCAGCCTGTAATGATCCTTGCCTTGATGAGATTGAAAACTGCTCATGGCAGCGCTCATGCTGACATAACTCTTGTGGTTCCTCTGCAGGGCTGGTCTCATATCCTCACTGCTGGCTGGGAGTCAGTTCACTCTCTGGCTGAATCGCAACGGATTGAAAGACAGGATGCATCTGAGAGCCCTGATTACGCCTCCACTTCCGATGTTGATGATAGTGACTATGACAGTGACAATGAGCTAGAAGAGCTAACACCAGAGGTGAGCATCAAACGCAACAGCGCCAGCTAGAATCAGCAATTGAGATGCGGCAGGCAGAGCTTTCAATTCACATTGTCACAGCAACTTCATGTTGCAGATGTGTGTTGACAGGCAGTTCAGTCTGGGGCAGGAAATTGCACCGTTTGCAAAGTGTCCCAACTCAACTACAAATGCAATCAGGCACAGCTTGTGGAGCTTTTAGTGACATACAAACACCGTTAAGTGTGGCCATGCAGGAGCTTGTGCGCTTAGAATATGCAAAGCGGCTGAGAATTGTGCAACAGCTGCTATTGCGTGGGGCAGATGTGCAAAGCTTCAAGCCTTTACGCACAGAAGCATCCCCCCGTCGTGTGTCTTGGAACCCTGGCTATGTAGTAAAAGTAGGGACATGCAACCTCACATGCATCTTGAAAGAGCATTGTTCAGTTCACACAATGCTCACATGACCTAAGAGATTCAGAATGTGTAACAGTGCCAATCATCCATGTATAGCTGAAGGTGATGGTCAGCAGAGTTGCTAACTAGCTTGGGATTTGTGACATGCAAGGCAGCACGGACAGGTTGCACGTGAGATGTGGAGGATGTGCAGTGGCATGCTAAATGGTGACTGTGTCTGTTGCAGCTGCAGGGTCAGACTGCTTTGCACTTGGCTGCATGCAACCGAACACCAGACATTGTGCATCTGCTCTTGACACACGGTGCCGACCCCAATGCAAGGAACCCAAAGGTGCGCATCTGGTCTTCTTCATCACACGCACTTGATGGCAGCCATCCGCATACTATCTATGAAGCATCTGTCTTGTCATGAACAATGAGGTTGCACTGGCAGATTTGAAGAAATTGGGTGCAATTTGGTGTCTCATGTCAGTGCATGTTGGCTCACAGGACTAGGGTTTAGGCACACCTAGTAGGTACCTGGCAAACACGATGAGCTGGAACGCCTTATTGTCATCATCATCATTATTATCATTATGATTATCATCATTGGTAACATTATTATTATCATTATTATTATTGTTGTTATTATTAGAAGAAATTGCTACATTTGTCGCTGCAACCTACAGCCTGTTGGTGGTGCCGTGTCTGGCCATGCAGACTGATGTTGATGGCCTGCAGGGGCGCACACCTTTGCACCGCGCTGCCTACACAAACGACCTGGAGTCCATCAAGCTGTTGCTACACCATGGAACTGATGCAATTGCAACAGACAACCAGGTACACTGCTTTGATAAGATGTCCCGTCAACAGCTACTCACAATTCAGGAAGGTTTGACAGCACACAGCTTCCTGACAAAACAGCGCTGCCTTGTATGTATCACTGCATGGATGTCAGGGCCTACTGATTGATGCCCAGGGGAAGAGAAGTACGCATCTTGTCTGCTACACACAATATTGTAAGCAACGTTTTGTGAATCACTATAATAATAAGAACAGCAATAACAACAACAATATTAATTATCATCATCACAGTTATGATGATCTTCACGTTTTCCAGCTCACAATGAGCTAGGTAAATGCAGGACAAGTCTTGTCTGTACAGAGCATGTGTACAATGATATATAATTATCCACATCAGCCATAAATATGTCACGCATATGTCTTTATTGTTGGCAATCGTATCCGCAAATCTGCACCTTACTGTAGGGCCAGACACCCATGCACTCAGCTGCAACTCAGGATGATGACAAGCTTAGTGAGCATTCATTGGAGGCTAGCTATCTGAAGATCAAAGAGCAAGGGCCCGACAGCCCTTGGGTTCAGCACAAGTCACACAGAAATGTGCAACCTGTCAACCTGCACTACCAGCAGACTGTGGAAACCTTCCTGGCCCACGGCCTAGACTTGTCAGCACAAAACAATCAGGTAATCTCATTTTGACAAGGTGGTTTTTGGCCTGCACAGTCCCTTTGGTTACATCTCAGGGACAGTGTCAGTATCACAAACAGCTAGGCTGTGAGTTGATTTCATTCAGCAGTAATGCCGCAGGCAGTTACCAACTGTATCTACTTGTATTACTGTAATGACTCTGCAATACTCACTAATGCTTATGAACACACAGCATAATCCTTACTGATCAGCTGAGCCGCCGGCTCAGCCTTGCCTTAACACTACGAACTGAACTGACTGGGTTATCTCAACACGACTACCATCGGAATAGGCTTCACAGCTTTACAGTCTGGCACGTGGTGCATCCGCTTGTTGCCATGAAGCACGAGGCTTTTGCCAACAGCCAGAGCTGCATGGTGTTGCATTGCGCTCTGCTGCAGGGCCTGACAGCCTTGCATTGCGCTGCTCAAGACAACAATGTGGAGATGGTGCAAGCCTTGCTCACCAATGGAGCAGATGTCCATGCCAAGAGCCGCCTGGTAAGACATGCTCAAACATGTAAGCTTGTCTTTTGTGCAATGCCATGCCAACACTGTCTTACCAGTTGCATAGATGTGTAAGCTCTTCTGTGCAATGCCATGTCGATGCTTTCTTGACAACACCCACAGGGAGGACAGGAGGCTTCAAAACATTGCATGGTGTGTGAAGTAGGATTGAGTGCAGGGCCGGACTGCCTTGCATTGCGCTGTTTGCAGCCGCTATGAGGGAATGGTCAAGATGTTGCTTGTTGCTGGCGCATATATCAATCAGCAAGATGACGAGGTACACACTCCGTGATGTCCTCACCGCCAATTTACTTCTTCAAAAACATGAGTTTGGCAACAGCTGTGCTTGATGGGACCTTCTATCCCATGCGTTTAATCAGACTCAGCTGACTGCACAGTCTGTTGTGTAACTAGCAGTGCCCTCTGGTCTTTGATTGGGTGGCTGACTACCAGCTGCAGAAGGTCAAACAACTTCTTGTTGTGTGGAACATCTTGTCATGCTCACAGGGAGCCACACCGCTTCACCTCTGTAGTTACACTGATGGGAAGAAACCAATGCGGTCACTTGAGAAAACAGCGCCTGAAGATCTTGCTGTCTTCCAGCGCATAAGATTATGGCCTTTTAAGGAAATAGAGCGCGCAGACCTTGCTGCCTTCTTGCTCAAACATGGGGCAGATCCTTCCATCAAGAATCATCAGGTATGCACATGAGCCAAAGTGTGCACAGAGATGCCTAGCATGCATGCTGTCTCAAGCTGTACTCACACGCTAAAACGAACAGTTTTTCTTTCTGTCTGGAATACAGTGACCCACTTTTGCAAGTGCAACTGTGCTTATATGAGCATGCAAGTCATTGAGTGTTCATGTCGCTAAGCACTATGTTGTTCAATATTTTCCTGCTGTAGAAACATTTGCCCAGCGTTAAAACACATTTTTACTGTCCCTAGGCAATTCTGATTTCAGAACTCCAGAGTAGAGTCATCTCACACAGAAATCTGATGTTCTTGAATTGTAATAGACGTTTTCGGATTGAAAAGGTCTCTGGTTGTACTTTGCATGCACGGTGGCATGTGGCAACACCTGCCAGTACAGTAAGTGGGCTGCTGCATCCTTCGCTCTCTCTGTCCTGCAGCATGGACATGGAGGTGCCGCCACAGCTGTAGCTGCTTTCCGCCCCCAGCGTTACTTCTCATCGGTTGTCACCGTTAGGGTTTTGCAAAACCCTGAAAATTTTTCAATTTGTTTTATTTTTGTTAGGGTTGTTTGATAGGTTGGAAGGGTTAGGGTTTTAGCGCTTGCTGCATTTTTGGGTTTGAGGGTCTGAGAACCAATGAGAAGTAACGCTGGGCGCTTTCTGCACTGTAGCTGATGTAGTTTGGCTTGCAACTTGCAATGGCTGCTCAGTCTGATGTTATGCTTGCAGGGTGACTCACCTGCTGACCTGGCAGTGGTCTGTGGGGACCCCAAGCTTGCAGATGCTCTAAAAGTAGGTGATGCTCTGTTTGAGACATAAAGGTGCGCTCATCGCCAAAAATGATGAGGAGGATATGTATTCGCCCTGCCAAGGCAATCATGGTTTCTGCAACCCAGTCAAAGACAAGCGCTGCTGTCTTCTATGCTGTAACCTGTGTAGACTTTGTAAGTGAAGCACCATCACTGCAGTGCAAAGTGTCTGAGGGAGACTGCACTGCTTTTAGCAATGGTGACAACATGCTGACTAGCTGCATAGCTGTAGGTGATGGAGTCTTTTGTCCAAACAGATGCCCGTCGTTCAGTGATATAAAGCTTTGTCTCCTGGCACCTGCTTTTACAGCACAGAGCCAAATGTTCTTGCTCACACTCTGTCACAGCAGGTGTGCGTGCCCTCTGCACGCCTCACTGTGCACTATAGCATTGACCGCCTGGCCCGCAAGTGTTAGGCATGCTCATCTGACTGCGCCACAGACGGAGTGGCGTTTTAAGCTCCTTGTGTGAGCTGTTTGATGAGTGCCGACGATCAGACTGTAGCAACATATACTATCATTGTCGATACATTGTCTCTATGGCTTTTAGGGTGCCACCGTGCTGCGCCGTGTAATTTTGCACACAGATAAACATGCTGGCGCTCATCTGTGTCTTCTCTGACGACCCCACGTGTCTGTGTCTGATGCAAAGGTTCGAAAACCTGCCTGATCTAAACAAGGGTGAACTCTGCACGTCATAAGCAACTGAGTTGTCAGCAAATGGTCACCGTACTGACAGTACTGTGCTCATATTTTCCACAGTTACTTTCGACAGTCACTTTGGAATTCTACTGTGGATATGCTAGAGCCTTCTTGTTTGACGCAACACACATGTTGGTGTGTGAAATCAGTACTGAGTGAAGATCAGATGCTGATCGAACAACGTATTTAGGATGGCATGCCGCTTTTGGCAATCAGGTCGTCACACAGTAAGATGCCGATGCAGAATGCCAAGAACGCCACATTTGTAGACAACACACACGTTGTGGCTGCCTCTGATCATGTCTCTGATCTGCTGTGGTAGAATGTAACGCTTGTTAGGGTTTTGCTAATGCCGTTACAATGCCGTTACATGTGAAAACCGCAGTACGCAGTACGCTAGTGGTAGTGTTGGTCCTTGATGGTGAGCAGTGTTTTAGTAACAACGGAATGTTTACCGGAGTCTCTGTGTGGGTGAGCCGCGCTTGCCCGAGAGTTGTGTTGTACAGGCGAGGGAAAGCCCTCAGTGCCATTCGGCCAATAAGCTCAGACAGCTATAAACGCTGTGAAGCCTGCATGGCGATTCACGTACATCCAACCATGGCTGCTGGCGAAATACCAATAGATGCAGCCAGATCAGCAAGGCTGACTTCGACAGATCCCCAAAACGCTTCTCCGCAACACGCAAGCTTGAGACTGGCAAAACGCAAGGTGGCTATTTTCGTGGCGTACGTGGGATCTGCGTTCCGCGGTATACATCCTGTCTGTCGATTGTGCAGAAGCGCCAATATGCAGACTCAGCAGGCTGAGCCTTGTGCTTGATAAGGGCTGCAGATTCAGCGTGATCAGCCTGGTGGCACAGTGGAGGATGTGTTGCAAGCGGCCCTGGACGCAGCAGGATGCATTCTGCCTTCCAATTTTGGCAACTTGCAAAAGATTGGATGGTCGCGCAGCAGCAGGACTGACAAAGGCGTTCATGCCTTAGCTAATGTAAAGATTCTTTATCCAAACTGCTGTACACCCCTGTCGTTACCTCCGCAGGCTCCGTTTCCTTTTGTTTTCCCAGTGGTCATGTGCAGTGACTGAAGATGACAAGCCTCAATGCATTCTGTGTGCAGGTGGTAGCAATGAAGCTTGAGTGCAATCCTGAAAGCTTCAAGACTGATCCTGAGGGCTCCCAGCTAGCTTCTGACATCAACCAGCATTTGCCTGCCGAGGTACAGTGACATGCTGCATCGGTATGCAAATCTGCACGCTTCCTTGAAAACAAGCTTTGATAGCATTGCTGCTATCACCATGGGAATCTTCTCCGCAATGCATGTCAGAATGCGCACCTCAGGCCCTCAAGCCCTTGCATCAGTGATAGCATGTATATTGCCATTCCGGCCTCTTTATTGGCAGTGCATTCTGCACATTTTGTTTGCTGAAAAGCCTGCAATCTGGCCAGATGTCCAGTTGTCTTGTAGTCTTGTGTGTAAATAGTCTCCTCTGCAAGCAGGTGCAGGTGTTGAGCGTCCAGCGCGTGAACAGTGGTTTCAATGCAAGAAGCTACTGCAATACGCGTACTTATCATTACTATCTGCCAGCCAGCATCCTGGGTCTAGCACTAGATGGTGAGCTGAAATGCCATGTTGCTCACTGCAAGCTTATGCCCCTGTCCCTGCTTTGTTTCAGCAGGACATGCATGAACGCATTCTTGTGATTTTAGACTTTGTGTAGGTCCTACACAGTTGCAAGTCCCTGACAGTGTGTGGTATGCCTGCGTCATGCACACCCAGCTGGTTGCTGCTCATGCCAGTGAAACAAGGCACTCTGCCTGTCCTGTGGTCGCATCGTATGGTCTGTGTCAAAGCAGCATGACCTCCTACATGTGCTGCAAAGCATCCCACCCTGCTGCAAATCCTCACACATGGTCTAAGCTCCAGCATTGCAACACATGCAGGCAGCACAGTGGATGATGCGCGTATGGGACTGCTGCGCCAATGCTGCAGCTTGTTTGAGGGCAGACATCCTTTCCATAACTACACCAAAAGACGCCTCTACCGCATACGTACCGCAGATACTGCTAGAGGTTAGCTGCCATGGTCATGTCACTTCACAATCCTCAGTGCCTGTCAGGCTGCTGGCCTCTGTGCATAGCTTTTTTGAGTGTGTAAAGGCACTGCATTATAGCTTGAACACATTTTGCACTTCCAGGCACTAGTCAGCTGTGTTGATACTGCATTTGTACAAACCAATATCAGGACACACAAATGCTATGCAAGGTCCTGTACAAGCATTGTGTCAGTTGCTTTGTGTACCTCGCTTGACTGTGCATGTGTTGAATGGACATCCCTAGTTATCCTCAACCATACCAAGGGCAACAAATTTGGGCTTTGCATATTGTCTCATCTGTACCATCTACGGCTCTCTGGTATGGTTTTTGGCCTTAGATGCTGTTCACAGTCTGTGCACTGTGAATAGCAATAGCAATAACATGGGATTAAGCACACAGCTGAGATGCTTTGCCAAAGCGTCGTGCACTGTTGACATTTTGATTGGGCATAGGTGCATCCAGAGACGTGCAACAGGCTGCACAGAGAGCAGCAGAGTCCAACGTTTCTGATTCACCAGCAGAACAAGACACACATTCAGAAGCGCAACCAAGTGCCAGCGCTGGTGATGAGACCTCAACCGACAGCAACAGTCTGCAAGAATGGGAGGCAGTTGAGCGTCCACAGGTGTGAGTCTTACTGAAGTATTTCGTGCAGGCTGTTCATGTGCCGCAAGGCAGGTGTCTGTCAAGCGTGTCTGCGTCTGTGCTGTGTTTGGCGGGCATATATATTACAGAGGATATCCATCACATGGCTTGGAATCAAAACAGCAACATGTGCAGATTTGACAAGCATCTGACAGCTGCTGGTTCATCTATGGGTGAAACTGATAATACATTGAGTTGAATGTTGGACGCATGCATCTGCAGGATAGCAGCTCCTCCGGGAAAAGTGGTGCTAGCATTGACTTGGACAGCACACAGGAAGCTGAAGCCACCATGCAGCCTGCTCTTATAGCGACACCTCGCCCACTGCAATACAGGTAGTGAAATGACCAATGCACCACTGACTTGCTGGTTATCCCTTGCACACCACTTGAGACCATGCTTGCAGCTTCATGTCATCACACACTCAGATACAAGTATGGTGAGATACATTGTGATCATGACCATGCCTTTAGTTAGCAGCCAGCATTCATGCTGTCCCAGGTTGGCATACTGTCAACTGCTCTGTGTAGCCGACGCTCACTGTACACACTGTTATAGCGGGCACTGGATTAAGTAGTCAGTAGAACAAGTATGGGTGCAGTTGGCTAGATGAGATGGATCCCAGGGATAGGCTTGCTCCAGCCCATTACAGGCACATCAACTGCATCTTGGCAGATGATCCAATAACCTTGGGGAATGGAGCAACTTCAGCTGTCAAGGTGATGCCCTGTTCTTTGTGAGTGAATGACACGCCAGGGGCAACAGCCCTGTCTGCTGCATGTCACTTGTGCCTCTGGATTCAAGCAGCTCTAATTTTGCCAACTTCAAAGGAGTCTGACAGTTTGACAATAGTAAGTTTTGCACAAACCAGCAACTGGACCTACTCAATGTGTGAATGTACCATCTATCTTCAGCTGCATCTACTTGCAAGCATGATGTCACACCTTCTGTGCATGCAGGCTGCACATAGACCTGTTGTGTCCACCAACTTTCTAGTCATGCCATTCACTCTTTGCCAAGTGGCTGGTGTGGACCAAGCCTGCACTGACGCATTATCGTGATGTTTCAATTACCCAAGCATTGTGTTGCTGCGGCATTGCTGCCTTGCTCCGCTGCCTTACTCTGCTGCCTTATTCTGCTGTCTTGTTCTGCTGCTCTGCTCTTCACTGTGCAATTTGCACCTTTCAGGTCAGCATCACAGGATCATCTTTCATGCTGTATCAGATCCGGCACATGCTGGGCGCTGCAGTGGCAGTTGCTCGTGGTGACCTGCCCTTGGACTTTGTCTCTGCCTCCCTTTGTGCCCCTGCCAGAGCCGTTCTGCCCTTAGCCCCTGCCCAGGTCTGTTTGGCCTCATCACAAGCAAGTCTTGTTTGCTCTTTGAGTGTCCTGTGAAAGGCTTCACACAGACTGCATAGCAGCAGTCCTGCAGCAAGTGTGCAGCAGCAGTGTGATAACCGTCATTTGAGCTCAAGCTTTGATGCTTCAAACCCAATTATGATTTTGCTTGTAATGTGATCCGTAAAGAATATGCTATTGCTGTTTGTTTCACACAGATGTGTTGGAAAAACATCATCCACAGTGCAAGGTGAAGTCAAAATCTAGTTGGCAATGTGTATCCTGTGGATCCAAACCTGCATGTGGCTCTGAATGTTGTGTATGTGTGCCTGAGTGTCTGACCAGTCATACAATGTTTCATGTCATTCGTCAATCGTTCTCATCCAGCATCATCAACAACTTTCGACTGATGGGTCAAATAAAATTCTTATCAACGGTATGTGGTGCAGGTTCTGGTGCTGGCAGGCAATGCCTTTCAGCCCTTCCCCTCAGATGGCTTGGGAGTCATACAAAGCTTGTCTGGTTCACACCTGCAGCTGGGAGCCAAAGGACAAGCTGCCAGAGACTCTTTTGCTCAACAGGTGTGTACTTTGGTGTCAGTTGACCCTTATTCCTTAGCCAGACAGTTCTGAATAAGTTGCTGGCATGCTTCTGGCTGAGTAATGTTTGTGAACAAGCCTGTGAGTGCTGCAACATCAGAAGTCTTTGATCCTGAAGAGGACAGCAAAGCTTCCAAGTACATCCTGTCGCTTACTGATGGCCGTATGGTGGCTTGTGGGTGCTTGTTCAATGTCTGCATGTTGCAGCTGATGATATGCTTCTTGTTTGTTTACACAGGTGCTGCATCCAGCCATTGAAGATCTGTTCAAGCATGAAGTCTGGGCTCAGTGGGACAATGACCTGAAGCGGACCACATGGCAGGACAACGACTTCACAACTTATATACAGAAGGCTGAGCATTGGCAGGTGCAGCGTGCAGCTATTGCAAGTGCAAAACAGGAACAGCTCAGTAGTGCAGCTGTCCAGTGATAGTTGAGCAAGCATGAACAGAACTGCAGTTTGTCACTGTCCAAAGCGTGGTCTGCCTCTGTAATGTGCAATGTAATCCATGTGCTACTGGTTTTATCCACTTGCAATTGCCAATGGCCAAATGTCCATGGACCTGCATGCAATGCTAGGCGGGTAGAAACTGAATCTGCTTGGTCGGTAACTAAAATGACTGTGAGGCAGTCCCCCAGAATTTCTTTCAAAAGAGGACGTGATGAAAAACAGTGACCATCGTTGCAGCACCCTGGAGTTGAGATGCTAAAAATCCACTGCGGTGATTGTTACATTGGTGTTGGTGACTACATGTCTTCTGACCTAATTACAACAAAGTGAACTTCAAGGTCGTCTAGCAAAAGAATCACACTGCCACTGACCGCGTAGTAGCGTTGCACTCAGTTTTTTGTGCATTGCTGGAGCTGCTAACAGAGCCTGCGATGTTCTGTGCTGCTTCTTGCTGTTCAGCAATGGGTTGCAACAGGAATATTGATCTAGAACACAACCTAAGCATACAGGTTTGAGCACCCAATACAATGCGCTACTGTCAAGACCAACGGTGAACATGCTTCGAAACACAGTTGCCCTGTGGAAACTCAAATACAGCACAATACCCTGCCGAAAATCAATATAGTATCAAACAGCCAAACACCACTCAAACCACAACAAA
>JAABUK010003379.1_pt1 | contig 27065 bp, 25 predicted proteins | sample 5559141 | NCBI WGS metagenome assembly JAABUK01 (sample SAMN10711869, study PRJNA513367) | rock metagenome | isolation source: Antarctica rocks | place: Antarctica: Victoria Land, Pudding Butte nord | collected 2016-01-03
CCAGCGCGCAACGAATGGGTAGCCCGGCGCGCCAACGCGGGCGGGGGATGGTGTCGCCGCTCACCACCGAGTCCGCATTCGTTTGGAGACTCATCTCAAAAACGGCCGTTTGTGAGACAGTCCCGACGCCGCCGCAAAAGTCCGCCAAATTGGAGTTTTTCTTGTTCCTTAATTCGTCTCAGAATCATCGTTTTGCTACTTGCATCGTCATCCAAGTTTTGAGACGATGAGGGCATGAACATCGGCTATGCCCGCGTCTCGACCGGCGACCAAACCCTCAATCTGCAATTGGATGCCCTGCGGGCCTCCGGCTGCGAGCGCATCTTCGAGGAGACCGCCTCGGGCGCCAAGGCGGATCGGCCCGTATTAAAGGATGCGACGGCGTATGCACGCGCTGGCGACGTGCTCGTCGTCTGGCGGCTCGACCGATTGGGCCGCTCCCTCCAGCACTTGCTCACCACGATTTCGGAGTTGGCCGAGCGGGGCGTCGGCTTCAAGAGTCTCACCGAGCAGATCGACACCACCACCCCCGGCGGCAAGCTCGTCTTCCATCTCTTTGGCTCGCTCGCCGAGTTCGAGCGCGATCTGATCCGGGAGCGCACCAACGCCGGCCTCGCCGCGGCGCGGGCCCGAGGGCGACTGGGAGGACGGCCGAAGAAGCTCGCCGATCCCAAGCAGCTGGCGCTGGCACGGCAACTCTATGCCGCCGGCCAGACCGACATCACGACCATTTGTCAGACGCTTGGGATTTCGCGGGCCACGCTTTACCGAGCGCTTGATTCCACGCACCGCAGCGTACCGTCGGAAACGGACCCCAAAATAGAGAACGCTGTCGGTTGTCGTGCTCATCGCTTGGCGCACGAGCGTGGCGACGACCTCCAACCACCGCGATGAGCTGGGCATTTGTGCAAAACCGCTGAGTTGCGCCTTGACATTCGGTCGAGATCTCCATATCATGTCGCACATCACTTGTCAGACAACGGGCAACATTCCTTTCTCAATACGCACCAGCGGAGACGGGCAGTGGCGGAGCCGTCAACGTTCACGCGCATCAACGGTCAATCGAAAACTGAGCAAGCCGTGCAGCTGCTGACCGAGATGATCACCTCCGGCGCCGTTGCGTCCGGCAAGCTTTTGCCATCGGAACACGAACTTTGTGACCGCATTGGTGTGAGCCGATCCACGTTGCGCATGGCTCTCCGCACGCTCGAAGCTCGTGGTTTAGTGGTGACTCGTCATGGGATCGGCGCGATCGTCACGGATCGCACCCGAGAAACAGTGACCGATTCAATCAACTTGCTGCTGCTTCGGCGCGGCGCCACGCGCCGGGATGTGTTTGAGGTTCGCCTCATGCTCGAGTGCCAGGCGGCGGCGCTCGCGGCTCTGCGAGCGAAACCCGTCCATCTGGCGTCGATTCGCGATTCCATTGCCGTGATGGGGGAAGCGTCTTCGTCGCTCCGAGAGCATGTCGCCGCCGACCTTGCGTTCCACCTTGCCGTGGCGGAAGCCTCTGGGAACAACGTCTTAGTCGCCTTCGTGTACGCGGTCCGCCAGCAATTACTGGAAACGATTGCTGCAACCTTTGCTCGAGATGACGGCGTCCCGGTTCGGATTGAGGCCCACACCGCCATTCTGCGCGCGCTCGAAGCTCAGGATTCGGTCGGGGCGGAAGCCGCCATGCGCGCCCACCTCGATCTCACCGCGCTCATTCTCGACGACCCGATCGATGACCTGGACGCAATCATCGCACCTGAGGGAGGTGACTGATCCCAATACACGCTCGGTGATTTTTGGGCAACTCATGAGTATTTCTTCGAGAGGAACTACGATGAAGGATGAGAAACCGACGGGACGCATTGGACGACGGCAGTTCGTTAAGGGCGCCGGCCTCGTTGCGGCGACGAGTGCGTTCACTCCAGCCAGGCTCTACATGCCGACGCGGGTCTCCGCCCAAGCCGCCACGCCCGGCGCCACGCCGTCGGTCCCCACCAGCGCGGTCATCAACGTGCCGGACGTCAAGAAATACGCGGGCGCCACCATCCACCTCGCCGTCCAAAAGCACACCGCCACCGACGCGATCCAGCAAATGGCGTCCGACTTCGAAACCCAAACCGGCGTCACGGTCAACTTCGAACAAATTCCGCAGCAGCAACTCGATCAGAAGCAGCGCACCGATCTCGCCACCGGCACAGGCAGCTACGACGTGATCGGCTGGTTTCTCAACCCCGAGTACGTCGAGAACAAATGGATCCGCTCCGTCGACGAGATGCGCGCCGACGCCTCGGTGACGGACCAGACGCTGCTCGCCCTCAACGACTTCTACCAGCCGTTCGTCAATTACTACACCTACAAGAAGGTGCTCTACGGCCTCCCGTTCTACGGCGAGAGCATCATGATGTACTACAACACGGAAGAGTTCGCGAAAGCCGGCATCGCCAAAGCCCCCGAGACGGTCGATGAGCTCGAAGCCGCCTGCAAAGCCATCAAGGCGGGCGGGCGGATGGCCGGCATCGCCCTGCGCGCCAGTCAGGACGGCAACGCAGCGATCTATCCGTTCCTCGGCTGGCTCTACGGCTACGGCGGCTACTGGGTCAATTACGACACGATGGGGATCGGCCTCGACAAGCCGGAGGCGATTGAGGCGGCGGAAGCCTGGGGTCATTTCCTGCGCGATTACGGCCCGGCCGACGTCGCGAGCTACTTCTGGAACGAAGTGCAGCTCTCGATGCAGCAGGAGAAGGCCGCGATCGTCATGGATGCGACCAATTTCGCGCCGCGTCTCGAAGATCCGGCGGAATCGAAGATTTCCGGAAAGATCGGCTACGCGGTGCTGCCGTCCGCCGTCGGCCCCAACGGCCCCCGCGGCCCGCAACAGACCAAAGGGCGCTTCGGCAATCCCGCCACCGCCTACGCGCTCAGCGTGCCGACCACAGCCAAGAACTGGCAGGCGGCGTGGATGTTCGTGCAGTGGGCGACCAGCCCCAACATCATGTTGGCGACCACCCAGCTCGGCTTGCGCGCCGACCCGACCCGCCAGTCATCCTACGTCAGTCCGGCGTTCGTGCAGAAGTACAACTTCGGCAACGGCAGCTGGGACAAGGCGGTCAATGAGGATTTCGCCACCGCAATGGAAAATTACTGGCCGCACAACGTGCTCACGCAGGCGGATCTCGCCGACGTGTTGGGGCTCGCGCTCTCGCAGATCGTCACCGGCCAAAAGTCCGCCAAGGACGCCATGACGGAAGCGCAAAGCAAGAGCGCCGACATCCAGAAGCAGGCCGGTCTGACGTCTTAGATCATCGGAGCGCGTTCGCGCTCAAGAACGGTGAAGCGCGCGGTCAGCGTTGGTGCTGACCGCGCCTTCACCGTTCGCTGGGGTTCGCCAATGGCAAGTCGCGACGTCGTCGCCCCGTCGACCTTACGCCCCCTGATTGCGCCCCACGAGGCGTCCGCGTTTCGGCGGGCGCTGCGGCGGAACAGCGGCCTGTTTTACCTGCTGCCATCGACGATTTTGCTGCTGGCGATCACCGTCGCGCCGTTTTTCTACCTGATCTACAACAGCCTCACGCGTTGGAACCTCACCCGCGCCTATCTCGGCAAGCAGTACATCGGACTCGGCAATTACCGCGCGATGCTGCACGACGAGCTCTTTTGGGGGGCGATGAAGACGACCTTCATCGCCGCCGTCGCGGTGGTGGTCGTGCAATTGACGCTCGGGATGGCGCTGGCACTTCTGTTCTGCCGGCCGTTTCCCGGAAAGCGCGTCGTGCGCTCGCTCTTCCTGCTGCCCCTCATTACGACGCCGGTCGTCGTCGGCTTGACCTGGCGCATGCTCTACAACTCCGATCTGGGCATGATCAACTACGTGCTTCGGTCGTTTGGTCTGCCGACGCCGATCTGGTTGGCGAGTCCGCGCACGGCGTTGCCGAGCGTCATCCTCACCGACACCTGGATCGCGGCGCCGTTCGTCACGTTGATGTTCGTCGCGGGACTGCAGTCGCTTTCCGTCGAACCGCGGGAAGCGGCGCGCATCGACGGCGCGTCGACGCGCCGCATCTTTTTCGACATCACCCTGCCGCAGTTGCGGCCCCTGATTTTCCTGGCCCTGATCTTTCGCGCCACCGACGCGCTGCGCATGTTCGACCTGATTTACGTGATGACCGCGGGCGGCCCCGCCAACGCTACCCAAACGCTGAACATGTATGCGTTCAAAGTGGGCTTCCAGTTCCTCAACATCGGCTACGGCTCGGCGCTGGCGGTGGTGCTCATGGGCCTCTGCATCGTGGTGAGCCTCATCTTCGTCAAATATTCCGGTCTCGACGTGGAAGGGAAGCGTTGATGCTGAGCCGCGCGCAACGGCGGTGGACGACCGATCGGTTCCTCGATCTCCTCACCTACGCCATCGTGTTTCTCTTCATCTGTCCCATCCTCTGGCTCGTCTCGACGGCGCTCAAGTCCCGGACCGATGCGTTCGCGATGCCGCCGATCTGGTGGTTTCACCCCACGCTCGACAACTTCCGGACCGCGTTGAACGAGAGCGGCTTCATCCACCAGTATCAAAACAGCGTCATCGTCGCCGGGGCCACGACCCTGATCACGCTGCTGCTCGGCGTGCCGGCGGCCTACGCGCTGGCGCGGTTCAGCTTCGTCGGCAAACGACCGATCGCGTTTTTCATTCTGATCACGCGCTTGCTCCCCTTCATCGGCATGCTGTTTCCCCTTTACGTCATCTTCAACAAGCTGCACCTGCTGGACACGTATCAGGGCCTCATCATCTTGCACGTCACCTTCGCCATGGTGACCGTCATTTGGATGATGCGCGGCTACTTTCTGCAAATCCCCATTGATTTAGAAGAAGCGGCCCTCTGCGACGGCGCGACCCGGCTTGGCGCGCTGGCGCGCATCGTGCTGCCGCTGGCGGCGCCGGGGCTCTCCGCCGTCTCCATCTTCACGTTCATCATCTCCTGGAACGAATTTCTCTTTGCGCTGATGTTTACCCGCAACCACGTCAAAACGGCGCCGGTGGCGCTGGTGGGGTTCATGAGCTTCGAGGGCATCAATTGGGGGCCGCTGGCCGCGGCGGGATTAATGGTGCTGGCCCCGGTCTTTCTCTTCTCGCTGTTTGTCCTGAGATATCTCGTCGCCGGTCTCGCAATGGGCGCGGTGAAGGACTAGCGGTCTGATTCCAAACACGCACGGCACGATTCTTGGAGGGGTTTGCAGATGCTCGCAGCTCGGTTCGTCGGCGACCGTCAGATCAGAATGGGACAGGAAGATGTTCCAAAGCCGCCTCCGGGCGAAGTGCTTATGCGCGTCTCGTTCTGCGGACTCTGCGGCTCGGATAAACGGCCCTATCGCGAGGGATTCCCACTCATCCCGGGCCATGAAGTCAGCGGCATCGTCGTCAATGGCAACGGCACGGGCATCGCCGAGGGCACGCGCGCCGCGGCCTATCTCAATGTCTTTTGTGGGACATGCCGGTACTGCCTTCGCGGCGAGACGAATCGATGCCGCAACTCACGGGGACTGCTTGGGTGGAGCGCGCCGTGGAATGGCGGCTATGCCGAGTACTTGTCCGTTCCGGCGATCGATGTGCTCGCGCTCGACGATCGGGTGCAGCTGGACGCGGCGGTGTTGCTGCTCGATACGATCGGCACGGCCTGGCATGGTTTGCGTCTCGCCTCGGTCGAAAATGTGGAACGAGCGCTCATCATCGGCTGCGGGCCGCTCGGCCTGGGCGCGGTGGCGGGACTGCAGGCCTTCGGCGTCAAGGAGATCTTCGGCAGCGATCTTTCTGAATCCCGCCGGCAGTCCGTCGCCTCGTTCGGCGGCCGCCCGGTGGCGCCTGGCGAGGTCGAATCGCTGGAAAATCTTGATCTGATCGTCGAAGCGGCCGGCACGCCCGCCACGATGATGCAGGCGATTCGCACCGTCGCGCCCGGCGGTCGCGTGGTGATGCTTGGCGAAATCTGGAAGCCGTGGTCGTTCGAGCCGAGCGCCGAAACGATGCTCAAGGATTACAGTCTCATTCGCTCCTGGTATTTCCCCCTGACTGAATTTGCGGAAAATCAGCAAATGTTGATCGATAAGAAGGTCGACTCCTCGCAGTTGATCTCGCACACGTTTCCCTTGCAGGAACTGCCGGAGGCGTTCGCCCTGTTCATGGGCGGGGACACGCGTAAAGTCCTCGTGAGCGGCTGAGACATCGTATGGATGTCGTTGGCCTCGGTTTTAGTTCGCTTGATTACGTCGGCATCGTCCCGCACCTGCCCCGGCTTGATGAAGGCATGGGCCTGTCGGATCTCACCACGCAGGGCGGCGGACCGGTTGCGCAAGCCTTGGTCACGCTCGCCCGGCTCGGCGCCAACGCTGGGTATATCGGTCGGTTTGGCGACGACGACGCGGGAATCACGATGCGGCGATCGCTTGAAGACGAAGGCGTCGATCTCGCCGAGTTGCAGCTGGAGCGTGGCGCGACGTCGGCGCAGTGCATCATTTTAGTCGATCAAGCAACGGGGAAACGGAGCATCTGCGCGTATCAAGGCACGGCTGGCGACGTAACGGTCTCGTCACTCTCACTGGATTACGTCTGTTCCGGCCGGTATCTGCACCTCGATGGATTCTCGATGAAGGGCGCGCTGGCGGCGGCAAGAGCGGCGCGAACGTCGGGTGTACGGGTGTGCCTCGACGCGGGAGGACCGTTTGAACGCCTTCGCGAGTTAATTGAAGCGACCGACATCTTAATCGCCAATGAACAGTTCGCGCTCGATGCGGGCCGCGGCGACTACGAACTCGGCGCCGCGCGACTTCGAGCATTCGGACCATCGATCGTGGTCGCGACGCTCGGTGCCGCCGGATCCTACACGCTCACCGGCGATGAGGCGTTCCTGATCCCCAGCTTTCCGGTTGACGTGGTCGACACCACCGGCGCCGGCGACGTCTTTCACGGTGCCTATCTCTACGGGCTCCTGCAACGCTGGCCGCCGCGGCAGGTCGCGGTCTTTGCCAATGCCGCCGCCGCCCTGAAATGCACCAGGCTTGGCGGGCGGGCGGGGATTCCGCGCTTGGCCGCCGTCCAGTCGTTTCTTCAAGATCGTGAACATACGATTCCATTTTCGTCCGGCGCGCTAGCCGTCGATCGCAACCAGGGAGATGGTTAACAATGGCATTCACGGGGATAGACCGACGCATGTCCCGGCTCTTCGCAACGGACGGGCGGTCCCTGGTGCTGGCCTTCGACCATGGACGCTGGGGCGCGAACCATGCCGGCATGGCGGACCCGGTCAAGACGCTGACCGAGGCCGTTTCGGCCGGCGCGGACGCCGTGCTCACCACCGTCGGGCAGGCGCTGCGTTTCGGCAAGATCATCCGCGACATCGGGCTCGTCATCAACCTGGACGATGTGCTTGGCGATCCGACGTCCGCGGTGATCCAGGCAAGGGATCTCGGGGCCGACATGGGCAAGATCATGTCGTTTCCGCATTTCGCCGATCAGCCGGAAAGCGTGGACCGCGCGGCGCGCATGAGCGCGATCTGCCGCAACCATCACGTTCCGCTCATGATCGAGACGGTTCCGGGCGGTTTCGACGGCCAGGAGCATCACACGCCGGAGAAGATCGGCGCGGCCGCGCGGCAGGGCGCCGAGATGGGCGCCGACCTGCTTAAGATCCAGTACTCGGGATCGCTCGAATCGTTCCGCGACGTGCTCGCGCCGCTCTTCGTCCCGGCGATCGTGCTTGGCGGCGCTCCCCGCGCAAGCGTGCGCGGCGTGCTCGCCGACGTGCACGACGCCATGGCGGCCGGCGCGGTCGGCATCGCGATCGGCCGCAACATCTGGGCGCATCCAACGCCCGCGAAGATGATAGCGGCCATGGCGAGCATCATCCACGGGGGCGCCGACGTCGAGACGGCGCTGAAGGCGCTTGATTGACCTCTTGCACGATGCTCGCGCCTCCTTCGCCAATGGAGCCGTCCATTGAGGAGGGGGAGGACGTCCCCGTGTTGTGGTGGCCAATCTGCGGTCTCCTGGCGCGTTCTTCGCCATGAACCGACAGATCTGGTGAGAAGGCGTCCTGGATGAGGCGCGCTGAGTCCGACGTAGGCCGTGGCGACACCGGAAGTCTCATTTGGCGCACCTAGGAATGCCGCGTGACAAGCGCAAGCGGGGAGACGACGTATTGAACGCCGCCGCCGTCTCCGCGCTGATTTCCGTGAAGATCAGTAGTACCGCGCCGCACCTCTTCCGACGAGGCGGCCGGGTGGAAGCCATTGTCTCCGAGTTACGCCAGCACTTCAGTTCGTTTCACCTTAAATGCGTGAGACCCAAGCATGTCATGGCGAGGTATGCGCCCTTGCGCAATACGACCGCATGATCGACCTCGAGCTGGAGGATCTGGCGGTCGACGGCTGCATCACGAAAGCGCTCGGTAGCGGCGAGAACGCGGACCGCTCGCCGGTGGATCGGGGCAAGCAGGGCCTGAAACGCTCGACCGTGAGCGATGGTCCGGGCATTCCATTGCCCATCGTCTCGACGGGCGCCAACCGCAACGACGGCCCGCTCCTGGCCCCGACGCTCGCGGGACTGGCGGCGCTTGGTCCCTTGCCGGAGCGGATCGCGGTGCATCTGGATCGCGGCGGCGACAGCGCGCTGACCCGCGCGCTCCTGGATGGGCTCGCCCTCACCGGCGTGATCGCGGGCAAGGGCGTGCCGGCTCCGCTGCAGGTCGGGAAACGCTGGGTGATCGAGCGCACCCATGCCTGGATGAAGCGCTTTGGCAAGCTGCGGCGGTGCACGGAACGCAACGGTCGCGTGGTCGATTTGCACCTCTTCCTCGCGTCGGCGTTCGTGATCACGCGCCGCCTCATGCAGCGAGCACGCACCCGCTGCCGGTGGGACCATCAACCCACCACGCGGCGGCTCAAATGACGCCTATTGCCGGTTTCTCTAAGGCTGGAGCATGATGCTTGATCTCCTTATTTGAGTAGGAGTGAAGCGCCTTTTGGCTTTGACGTTATTCACGGAGAGCAATGATCCCGCCGCACGCGCGGAGAACCGACGCTCTAATGATCTCGTGGAGGTGCGCAATGCCCGGAGAAGATCATCCGAGTCCCTTGGACTACGTCGTTAAGTCGCTTGAGCTCCTCGCCCTCCAAATGCGTCGTCATCTTGAACGAGGTGAGTCGATCACCGTCGAGGATTTTCGTGCGATCATGCTCTTCGTGGAGTGGCTCGCCACGGAGTTCAAGTCGCTCCAAGCTGCAACGATTCAGGAACCGCGCTAGCTTTACGTTCAACCTTCTCAGGCGCGATCCATGGTTGTTCAACTGACAGGCGCAGTTGTACCTTAGACGTGTTGGTCATGCCATTCCGAAAAGATGAGCAGGATCCATCAACGGCCCCTGACGAAGGGGCCGGCGCGCTGCGTCGCAACGTTGACGTCATCTCCCGCCGTCAGCGGCGAAAGATTGACGCTGCGTCAGCCATTGCAGCCACGCCAGGCCAAGCACGCAACCCGCGACGCTGCCGATCGGGGTGTGCGCGCTCGAGAGAATTCGCGAGCAGGCCACCGCCGCAACCGCCAAAATCATTCCGGCGGTCAAGCACGCTCGAAGCAAACGGCGAGGACGGGGAACAAATCCGATCGCCAATCCAAGCATGGTCGAGACACGAGCGACGTGCGCGCTGGGCATGTCGGCCGTTCGGATCGTGAAGAGAAGGCGCGAGGCGAAGCGGTCAGGCGGTCCGGTCCGGCGGGTCCACAGTGAAGCGTCTGGCTGAATGTCGCTGTCGAACGACTCGGCTTCAACGACGATGGTTGTCCGCCTGTTGGTCGATAGAGACGTGAATTCCCGATCGTCTCCTGAGACGGTCCCGGCGTCGGTCGGAGGCGCCGTTGCGAAGCGCAACTCCACGCGATCGATGCGCACGCCGAACGCGCGAGCCCAGACATTGACGATGTGACGTCCAGGAGTCGCGACCGTTAGGCGCGCCTCCTCTCCGTCGGATCCGGTCGAACCCCATCGCCACCACCCATCGGGCAGAACAAAGAGCCCCTTCGCGCTCGGTTGCGGCGCATCGTCAAGGCCCATGCTGACCGAGTTCATGCCCCAGCGATCGCCGCTCAGGCGCACGCGCACCCCGTAGACGCCAGCGGGCAAGTCGACGGAGAAACGCAGCGCGGGAGGCGCCGACGCCTGAACCGTCGCTTGAGCCGGGACCGAGCGCGCGGCGACGTAGCCGCCGACGGGCATGGCGTGGACAAGGATCCATGGGGTGAGAAAAATGGATTTCGCGATGAACGCGACAACTTCGATGCTCAGACCTTGAATCAAGGCCCTGCCGATCGCTCGTGCTCCCAGACGCCACGCGGCCAAGGCGAGCGTCGCCATGAGGGCGTCCCAAAGGGGCAGGCTGGCGGCGACGTTCACGAAATCGGCTGTCGTGCGCGCGAAATCCGGGGCCGCCTCGACAAACCATCCCGCCGCCCTCGCCGACCCGAGATCAACGCCGGCGTAGGGTGAGAAGCCCAACGCCAACACGACGATCAGGAGCAGTGGCAGGAGGATCAGATCGCCCTGAAACGACCAGCGACAGGATAGGCGCCGCTTCATTGAAGGGAGGTGCTCGAACGCATCATCGCGTGGCCCGCCTACGGAGCGGGCGTCGCGGAGACGTTCACAACGCCGTCCACGGACGTAATGTTGACGCGCGTCTCCGTCGAGTCCGCCGGCGGTTCAGTCTGGAGAAGCTTCAAAACACGTGTTTGCTCGTCGCTGAACGCATATGGCGCGCCGGTGAGCGCCACCATGACGCTTTGCGTGGACCCAGCCGGCGCGCTCACCGTCATCACGCCTGTCAACGTCCACCATCCCGTGGCCGTCGGGTCGCGCAAGAGAAGGTCAACTTCCACACTGATCGCGACGGAGTGGTCATGAACGTCATGATTCGTGACCGAGACCGGCGCGCCAATCCCAATCCCTGGCGTCTGGACGAGCGGCCCTGTCTGGAGCGTAAACTCAGCGGTGACCGCTTGGACTGAAACCGATGTTTGCGCGGCGACGACCACCGTCGACGTCTCCTCCGCGATCGCGCTGGCCTGCGCAGTCGTGAGGATTGGCCCAATTGTGCTGATTCGCCACCCGCCATCAACAAGGTCGAGGCTGACGTCAACCGAGGTTTCGGTCCATGTTTGCGAGTCGGCGCTCCACATCTCGAAATGAGCCAGCGCTTGCGCGGCGGTCCCGTTTCGGCTGACTATGTCGACGTGCAAATTCCGCGTCGGCGGCCGTTGACTAACCGCGAAGGCGACAGCTTGGGCAACGACGCCATTAATCGCGGTGGAGACGGGGGCGGCTTGGTTGGGAACGACCGGAGACCCGAGCGGTGAGGTCGTCCGCGTGCCTGACGGCGCAACGGTGGGCGGGGCGGGCGAACTGGACTCGGCGCCGCAGCCAACTAGGAACAGCGCGCCCATCAGCGGCGCCAAACAGGCCAACCGAACCCGTCTCCCCGCCGCGGAGTATGCTTTGAGCGAGCGATCAGTCATGGCGGCCCATTGAGCCGCGAACCACGATCGACCATCATTGAGCTGAGTGAAATGAGGGCGTGCACCATGAACGATGAAGCCGTGATCAAGTCGCGCCGCAAGGTGATCGGCGGGGTTGCCGCGCTGAGCGCGGCCGGATTGGCGATGTCGATCCCGGGCGCATCGACAAGGGCGCAATCGGCGACTCCGCCAACGAGCACGGAAACCGTGGGCGAGAACGCAGTGGGACGGGTGCGAGCGCCGACGTGGACATTCATCGTCTACAACTACCAGGATCCGTATCAGGGCGACGTTCAGACCTCGGACGTCGTGTCGTCAACCATGCGAGTGATCGCGGTTGAGGTTGAGATCGCCAACGACTCGCCCAATGCGCTCCCATTCTATACCGGCAACATTCATCTCCGGGCAAACGACGGGTTTGACTATTTCGGCTCGCCGATTTATGGCGCGGAGCCACGCTTGAGCGGGCGAACGCTGTCACGCGGCGACACGGCGCGCGGCTGGGTGTGGTTTGGCGTCCCGGGCGGCGCGACGCTCGACCAAGTCATCCTGGTCGCGCCGGCACCGGAATTGAACGTGCCCGTTCCAAAGCAACCATGACGTCGGAACGCGACGGAGAACGGCTTGGGATTTTCGCGCGACGTTATTAACGCCGCGCGTCGAGTGCAATGCGATTGCTCGCCGGATAAACGCTAAAACGCACCGGCCTGGCGCAAGACAAACCGAATCGTCCGCCAGAGAATGATTGCATCCAGCCGCCAAGAGAGATTCTCAAGATAGTAGATGTCAAATTCGGTGTGCTCGTGCATGGGGCGGTCGCCTCGACCGTTCACCTGCCACCAACCAGTCAAACCAGGACGGACGGCATGGCGCTGGTGCTGCCAGACTTGATAGTTCTGCACAATTTGCGGCAGCTCTGGTCTTGGGCCAACCAGGCTCATGTCCCCGCGCAGCACATTGATGATCTGCGGAGTCTCGTCGAGGCTCGTGCGCCGCAAGATCCGACCAATTCGCGTAACCCGCGGATCATCGGGAATCTTGTGTCGATACTGTCCATCTTCGCCATGGAAAAGCCGAAACTCATCGTTTGGCGCATGGGTCATTGTTCGAAATTTCCAGATTTTGAACGGTTTGCCATACCGTCCGATGCGTGTTTGGCGGAAAAACACGGGTCCTTGAGAATCTAGCCGCACGACCGCCGCGACCACCGGAATCACGAGAAGTAAAAGCGCGATTCCCACAAGACCGACAACGAGATCAAGTCCGCGCTTGAAAACTCGGCTGTAGATCGTCTCTCGATGAAGTCCTCGCCATGATCTAGGAATCGATCTGCGTTGGTCGCGGTGTTCCGACTTTTCCGGCCAGAGCGAGGCTCCTCGTTCAAAGACGGCGGACCAATCGAGATGTCGAGCGTCTTCTTCAACTGGTCGAACGGCCACGCGGTTCCTCCTCGGGTTAGCAACGATGGGCGGACTAGTCGGCCGCCATCGACAGATACGACGAGAAGTAGGAAGGTTCAGCAATCAACAGCGGCCCGGACGGGTGGCCGATGCCGAAGTAGTGGAAGCCCGCCTCCCGTGCGGCCGCGGGCGTGAAGACGCGGCGTCCATCGACGAGAACCCGCCCGCGCATCGAGTTCGCAAGGCGATTAAGATCAAGCCGCGTGTACTGATCCCATTCCGTGACCAGCACGAGCGCATCGGCGCCCATCGCCGCCGCATAGGGATCGTTAATGAGATCGACGCCGCACCACCGGTTCGCCACGTGTCGGAGCGCGGCCGGGTCGGTCAGTCGAACGCGCGCGCCGGCCGCCACCAGCCCGTCAATGAGGTCGACCGAAGGCGCTTCTCGGATATCGTCGGTTTCGGGTTTGAACGAAAGCCCCAACACCGCGATCGTTCGGTTCGACAGTCCGTCGAGCGCCATCTCAAGTTTGTCGAGAACCAGTCCTCGCATTTGTTGATTTATCTCCAGCACGGCGTTGAGAAGCATCGACTCGTGTCCTGCGTCAAGCGCCATTGATGCGAGCGCGCGAACGTCCTTGGGAAAGCACGACCCGCCGAAACCAATGCCGGGATTCAAAAAGGCGGCGCCAATGCGATGATCGAGCCCTATGCCGGTCGCGACGGTGGCGACATCCGCCCCGAATCGTTCACAAATCAGCGCAATTTCATTGATAAAGCTGATTTTAGTTGCGAGAAACGCGTTGGCCGCGTATTTGATCAGTTCCGCCGACCGCGGATCGGTTGCGACAATCGGAACGCTGAGCGGCTCGTACAGGTCGGCGACGCGCTGAAGGGCGTCCGCGTCGGTCCCTCCAAGCACAATCCGATCCGGATTCAGCAAGTCGCTGACCGCAGACCCCTCACGCAAGAACTCCGGATTAGAAACCACCGCATGCGTCGTCCCCGCCGGAGCCCAACGTTCCAGCAGTCGCTCGACGAAATTCACGGAACCGATGGGCACCGTGCTCTTATTCACGACAATCGTGTGGCCCTGAAGACAACGCGCGAGCGACTCGCTCGCGCACGCCAAGTACTGTAGATTCGCGCGGCCGTTTTGGTCGGCGGGCGTTCCAACGCAGAGAAAGACAAAATCAGCGTCCGGTATGGCGTCGGCGTAGCTTGTTGTGAATCGAAGCCGTCCGCTTGCCAGACCCTGACGCATCAGCTCTTCAAGTCCGGGCTCATAAATGGAACACTGTCCACTGGACAGCATCGCGGTTTTGGCCTCGTCGACGTCGAGCCCCCAAACCTGGTGACCGCGATGCGCCAACATGGCGGCATACGTCAGCCCCACATACCCAGCGCCACCGATAATTGCCACTGAGGCCATCATGTCTCCTTATAAACAGTGGATTTTACACCCGGGTCGTTCCCGCGCAGGACGCTCGAAGACCTACGCGGGCTAGCTGAAAATCCTAGAAGGCGTATCCGAAAGTCCTATCATGAACTTACCATTCGGATTGTGTAGCAACAACTGAACGTACAGTGCCACACCAGGATACTTTCGGGCTTCACCCGAAAGTACTAGCCTGAATAGCTGGAATTCTTGGCAAAAATTATCCACCATCGTCAGAGGAGCGAATAGTTACCGCAATGATCGGCGGTTTACGCCAATGCGGTTAGTCCGAACGGCTGGAGAGTGAGGGAGTCAAAGGCGCTCGCGCATTCGGCGTGTGTGCGCGATCAGCCGGATCGCCGCACGCCGAGGCGTTAAGACAAGGGCTTCGCCGACCCATAGGATTGCGTGAAGCTTTCGACCGTCGAGCCGGGCGATCCGAGCGCGTCGAAGCGCAAAGAACGCCCAATCAAGCCGACCGAGATTGAGCGCGCGGAGACCTAACGAGCCGCGCTCCCAGGCGCGATGCTCATCCATGGTTGGGACCGGAATCCCGCGTCGCCGATCCTGTTGTCGACGTCGAATCCATCGTAGGAGCGCCTGCTGCTCGAAGAGCTTTTCGAACGACATGCTTGTCGCATGGATGCGGTAATGAATCAGCGCCTCAGGCAGCGTCACTACGGGATGGTGGTCGGCGACACGGCTCCAAAGCTCGACGTCGACCGCGGATCCAAAGGCGGAATCGTAGCCCCCCAGCGCGAGGATGGTCGGGCGGTGGAACATCACCGACGGGTGCGGCGGAAAAAAAAGGTCGCCGCGATCCCGCGCAATGGAAAAGTCGGCGATCGAGGATGGTCCGAACCGCAGGCGGCCGATTTCTCGGCCGGCATGGTCGATCTCCACGGCGTGCGTTCCCAGAACCCGAATCTCGGGGTGGGTGGACAGAAAGTTCAGTTGCCGCTCCAGACGCCGCGGCAGACTCACGTCGTCGTGATCGTGGATGGCCACCCACTCGGTCGTCGCCTCCGCCAGGCCACGATTGAGCGCGCCGGCTTGCCCTTGATTTGCCTGCGTGATCACCCGCACTCGGGAATCACGCCCGACGATCTCGGTGAGGATCCGCGCGGTGCCGTCGGTCGAGCCGTCATCGACGACGATCAACTCCAGATCGGCATGGGTCTGGGCGAGGACGCTGGCGATCGCTTCGGCGATGTAGCGCTCGCCGTTGTAGACCGGCATCACGACCGAGAGCGTCGGAATTTGGATCGGCGCTTGCTCGCGCTCAATGTGAGCCACCACGTTGGCTGCCCTCTTTGCATCCGGCATCAATCGCCAGGATCTCCGAGCGTCGGCAATCAGCGCTCGGCTGATTGAGTCTCCACCCTTTTCTCGGATTGAGCGCTTGCATCGCGCGGCCATCAGGGGAGTTGACGCATCGCCGCCCCGATCTTACACGGTGACCTTGGAGTAAATGGGACTTCCGCCGTCGATAAGCCGATAGCTGTATATTGAAACGCAGGTTTCAACGCTAGGCGACAGTCATGACTTACCAGGCGCGCCCTGTCTTGTTCAATCGGCGGCGGCGATTGAATGGCGTCGCTTCGCAATACGTCTCAGGGCATCGGTCATGAATTCATCCGCGGGTCGAACCGCAGAAGTTGCAACGCCCCCCTTGTTGATGCGCCGGTCACGGTCATCCGACCGTCGAGCGGCTGGATCCCGCTCAAATTCGGGGAGCTTTGGCAGTATCGGGAGCTGCTCTATTTTCTCATCGCGAGCAATCTCAAGGTGCGCTACAAGCAAACCGTGCTGGGCGCCAGCTGGGCGATCATCCAACCCGTTTTCTCGATGGTGGTTTTCAGCATCTTCTTCGGGCGACTGGCCGGCATTCCATCCGACGGCAAACCCTACCCGGCATTCGCTTATTGCGCCCTGGTTCCCTGGACCTATTTCGCCAATTCCCTTGGGATGGCGAGCTCAAGCCTGCAAACCTACGAGGGCGTGATTACGAAGGTCTACTTTCCAAGGTTGATCGCGCCGCTGGCGAGCGTGCTCGGCGGACTGGTCGATTTCGCGATCGCCTTTGTCGTGCTCATCGCGATCCTGCTGGCGTATGGCATCTTCCCATCGACGGCGGTCCTGCTGCTCCCGGCCTTCGTCGTCCTGGCGGCCGCGTCGGCGTTCGCGATTGGGCTGTGGCTGGCCGCCCTGAATGTTGAGTATCGCGATGTTCGCTACACGGTGCCGTTTCTTATCCAGGTCTGGCTCTTTTCGACGCCAATCGCGTATCCCAGCAGTCTCGTGCCCAAACGCTGGAAGTTTGTCTACGGGCTCAATCCGATGACAGGCGTCGTTGAAGGATTTCGGTGGGCGCTGCTGGGCGATTCGCACACGCCCTGGACCATGATCTCGGCGTCGTCGATCGCGGTCGCGGCGCTGCTCGCCGGCGGACTTTTCTACTTTCGACGCATGGAACGAACGTTTGCGGATGTGGTGTGATCGATGACAAATCTTGCGCTTCGGGTCGAAGGGCTCGGCAAACGCTACCAAATTGGAGAGCGCGAACATCACCGGCAGCTGCGCGAAGCGATCAGCGCGGCGGCGCTGTCGCCGCTGCGCGGGCTTCGCGGGCTTCGCGGAAGCGACCGCAAAAGAAAGCGGCAACGCGCGTCATTCTGGGCGCTGAGGAATCTCTCCTTTGAGCTTCATCATGGCGAAACGCTCGGCATCATTGGTCGAAACGGGGCCGGCAAGAGCACCTCGCTCAAGCTGCTCTCTCGAATCACCGAACCGACCGAGGGCTTCGCCGAAGTCTACGGCCGAATCGGCTCATTGCTTGAAGTCGGCACCGGCTTTCATCCGGAATTGACGGGACGAGAGAATATTTTCTTAAATGGCGCCATCCTTGGGATGCGCCGCGGTGAGATTCGTCGAAAGTTCGACGAGATCGTCGCGTTTTCCGAAGTGGAGCGTTTCATCGATACACCGGTCAAGCGCTACTCGGACGGCATGTACATGCGGCTCGCGTTCGCGGTGGCGGCCCACTTGGAGCCGGAGATTCTCATTATCGACGAAGTGCTGGCGGTCGGCGATGTCGCATTTCAAAAAAATGCCTGAAGAAGATGGTCGATGTCGCGAAAGAGGACCGAACCGTGGTCTTCGTAAGCCACAACCTCGTTGCAGTCGAATCGCTCTGCAAGCGCGTGATCTGGCTCGACCAGGGTCAAAAGGCGATGGAGGGTCCGGGAGCCGCGGTCATTTCAAAATATTTGCAACGTCATACGCCGAACAGACGGAGCGGATTTGGACGTTCGAAACGGCTCCGGGCGACGAAAAGGCGCGACTCATCGGCGTCCGGGTTCGGCCGGAATATGGAACGTCCCACGACCCGATTACGGTCTCCACCCCATTCGTCATCGAAATCGACTACTGGATTCTTCAGCCCGGGCAGTACGTGAGCGTCGACGTCATCGTCATCAACGAACAGGAAATTACGGTCTGCGAGATTGGCCCTGACCACGCTGCTGAACGACGCAACCCGAGCCGGTCGCCCGGTCTGTATCGAACCGTTTGTCATGTGCCGGGCGAATTGCTCAACGACCGGATGCATCGGCTCGTCATCAACCTTCAGCGAGCACGGCCTCATTCATCAAGAAGCGGACGCGGTCGTGTTCGAGGTCCAGGACGACGCGGATACGAGGAGCGGCGAATGGTTCGGCGACTGGTCGGGAATCATCCGGCTGAAGTGGCGGTGGGAGACTGAGCGGATCGGCGTGGGCGACTTACAGGCCACGATCAACGGTTCAGCCGTGGGAAGCGAATGACCGGCTTGGAAAGGATGGCTTCGTCAATGGCGACAACGATCTCGATCGTGATTCCTTGTTACAACCAAGCCCGATATCTCCAGGACGCAATCGACAGCGTCCTGGCGCAGATGCGTCCGGCTGATGAGATCATCGTGGTTGATGACGGCTCGACTGATCAAACGGTTGATGTCGTGCAGCGGAACTCTAAGGTTCGTCTCATCCGGCAGGAGAACCATGGACTCGCGGCGGCGAGAAACGCCGGTTGGCGGGCGAGCACGAGCGATCTGCTCGTGTTTCTCGACGCCGACGATCTCCTGCTTCCCGCAATGCTTGAATGCGGTGATCGCGAAATGGCGTTGCATCCGGAGTGCGCCTTCACGTCCGGGCAACACCGTCGATTCTGGGGCGAGCGCTCGTCGGCACGCGTCATTGGACCCTGGGTCGTCGCGCGCGACCATTACCTCGAACTCCTGCGCGGGAATTACATCGGCATGCACGCAACCGTCATGTACCGGCGCAGCGTGCTCGAGGAGACCCGAGGCTTCGACGAGACGCTTCGCGCGGTTGAGGATTATGACCTTTACCTTCGGATAGCGCGCGATCATCCCGTTTGCTGTTACGGCGAGATCGTCGCCGACTACCGCATCCACGACGCAAACATGAGCGGCGACGTCGCAATGATGTACGCGACCGTCGTCAAGGTCCTGTCAAAGCAGCGACCGTTCGTTGTCGGCGATCCCGCGCGCGAAGCCGCCTATCGAGCCGGTCTCCAAAGCTGGTGGGTCCATTATCTGGGCCGAATGTGGGACGATTTGAGGCATTCGCCCAAACTGATCGTTCAGCCTCGAACCGTTCGATCGTTCAACGTGCTCTTCTCGAACCGTCCCGAGCTCCGCTCAATCATCGGCAAACGCCGACTCAAGAGCATCGCCCGGAAGCCGATTCGCCGATTAAGGAAACGGCTGACTCAGCGTGCGGTCGGCCGCGTTCGCTTCGGAGACCTGCGGCGTACGCGCCCGATCAGCGACAAGTTCGGGTTTGATCGAGGGCTTCCGGTCGATCGCGCCTACATCGAACGGTTCCTGGGAAGGCACGCGCAAGACGTGCGCGGCCGCGTGCTTGAAATCGGAGACAACGCCTACACCATGCAGTTCGGATCCGGCCGGGTGACGCGGAGCGATGTCCATCATGTTGAATCTGGAAATCCAACCGCCGTCTTCGTCGGCGATCTGGCCGGTGAAAACAATCTCCCTTCGGACGCGTTCGATTGCGCGATCATCACGCAAACGCTGCACTTGATTTTCGACCTGCCAGCCGCGATCAAGACGTTGCACCGCGTCCTCAAGCCCGGCGGCGTCGTGCTCGCGACCTCCCCGGGGATTTCACAAATCGCGAGCGACCAGTGGGGAGCCCTCTGGCACTGGTCGTTGACCAGCGTGTCGGCTCGCAAATTGTTCGAACAAGCATTTCCGGCCGAGCACGTCGCGATCGACGCGTACGGCAATGTGTTGTCGGCAATTTCATTTCTTGAGGGTCTGGCTGCCTCTGAACTGCGCCAGGACGAGCTGGACGCACGCGACCCATCGTACGAAGTCATCATCGGCGTGCGAGCGGTGAAGGGCGGTCCCGCTTCCTGATGATCGCCAAATCGATTCGGAATTTGAAACGGCTGTCTCCACGGGGCGGGCGATCACGCAAACCCATGGGTCTCATCCTACTCTACCACCGGGTGACGGACTATTCCGTCGATCCGTGGCGGCTCTGCGTCAGTCCGCGCAACTTCCGCGACCAGGTCAGCGAACTCAACCGCCGATTCCAGCCGCTGCCCCTCGACGAGTTCATCCGCTTGAACGAGGCCGGCGAGTTGCCGGAAGGCGCCGTCGCCTTGACCTTTGACGACGGCTATTCCGACAATTTTCGTCATGCCTTTCCAATTCTGGAAGCGACCGGCGCACCGGCGACCATCTTCGTGGCGACGGGATCGACGGGGTCGCCCCATGAGTTTTGGTGGGACGAACTTGAACGCTTGCTGTTCGAACCCGAGTTTCTGCCGTCCGCGCTGACGCTCGATCTGCTCGGCGGCCGGCGATCGTGGGATCTGGGAGACGCCGCGCGTTGGCGCGTCGCCGACAGCGTGCGGCACCGATCCTGGCGTCCTTGGGACGATCGCCAACCGACCATGCGGCATCGCATGTACTGGGAGCTCTGGCAGAGCCTCCATCGGACGCCGCCGGACGAGCGCGCCAGCGTGCTTGATGAGATCCGATCATGGTCTGGAATGGGCGTGGTTGGACGTTCATCGAATCTCGCCATGACGCCGGCGGAACTGCAAACGCTCGCCCAAAGCCGGTTCATCGCCCTTGGCGCTCACACACGCTCGCACGTGGCGCTTTCCGCGCTGTCGTCCGACGCGCAACGGGTCGAGATCCAGGGCAGCCGCGACGATCTGGCGCAGATCATTGGGGCGACCCAGATGTGCTTCTCGTATCCTTTCGGTCGCCGCGCGGACTTCAATGACGATACGCTTGCGCTCGTGAAGGGCGCGGGATTCGCCGGCGCGTGCGTCAACTTCCAGGCAGCGGTGAACGCGTCAACCGATCGGTTTCAATTGCCGCGCATTCAGGTTCAGGATTGGAGCGGGCGAAATTTGATCGACCGACTTCACAAATGGCAATAGACAGCTCCGCGGACGCGCGGACCTGAGGAGTTTCCAAATGCGCGTGCTCGTAACCGGCGGGGCCGGTTATATCGGAAGTCATACCGCCAAAGCCCTGGCGAGAGCGGGTCACGAGCCCGTGGTTTTTGACGATCTCCGCACCGGCCACCGATCCTCGGTCAAGTGGGGTCAGTTCGTCCACGGCGACCTGGCTGAACCGGGGGCGATCGCCGGTGCGCTGGAGGATCATGGCATCGAAGCGGTCATCCACTTTGCCGGAAGCGCGTACGTCGGCGAGTCAACGCAGAATCCGCGCGCCTACTTTCGGAACAATCTGGTCAACAGTCTCGCCTTGCTCGACGCGATGCTCGATGTCAGGATCAAAACCATCGTCTTTTCGTCAAGCTGCACGGTGTACGGCGTACCCGGCTCGACGCCGATCTCCGAAACGCATGCTCAACGTCCGGTGAGTCCGTATGGCGAATCCAAGCTCGCGGTTGAACGAATCCTGCAATGGTACGGCCGCGCCTACGGACTTAAATGGATCGCCTTGCGTTACTTCAACGCCGCCGGGGCCGATCTTGAGGGGGATCTCGGCGAGGACCACGATCCGGAAACGCATCTCATCCCCTTGACGATTCTTTCCGGCATGGGACGCCGTCCCCCGATCGAAATTCTCGGAACGGATTACGAAACGGTAGACGGAACGGCGGTCAGAGATTACGTCCATGTGAACGATCTCGCCGACGCGCACGTGCGCGCGATCGCCTATCTTCGAGACGGCGGAGCGAGTCAGGCCATGAATCTCGGAACAGGCGTCGGGCATTCCGTGCGCGAGGTTCTCAAAGAGGTCGAAAAAGTCGGCGGCCGGCCGGTCCCGTTTGTGGACTCATTGCGTCGCGAGGGAGACGTCCCGTTGCTGGTCGCGGACACGGCCCTAGCTCGACGAGAGCTTGGCTGGATCCCGGTTCACTCGGACTTAGCGACGATTGTGCGTTCAGCGTGGGCCTGGCATCTCGCCGGCGCGCCCGATCGCGCCGCCGTGTTGCCGGAACCTGCATGAACGCGACATTCGTCGGACCCGCCCCGGTTAAGGCGCTCACCATTGAACTCACGGACTTTCCCGAGCAGAGCCCCGATTGTTCCGGCTATCAACGCGCTCGCCTGCTCATTCGACAGTCCGGCGCGCCGGTCGGCTACATCGACGCGGACGTGACTGAAGGAGCGCTTTCACTCGATGCTGTCAAGAATGAGATCAACACAACATTCGGTAAGAGGATCATCCGGAGATTGATCCGCGAGCGGCTGAAGACTCCGATCGCTTCGCGCGGATTGACGGTCGCCGATCTTTTTGAACGTCCGATCCCGGAAACGCCGTCTAAAACGCCGCTCGTGACGGTCGCGGTCTGCACGCGGGACAGAGCTGCGGATCTCGACCGCTGCTTGACCTCGTTGATCGCGCTCGATTATCCCGCCCTCGATCTCATCGTGGTCGACAACGCGCCGGCCACCGACGCCACGAGGCGACTCTGCGAAGACCGCTTTCCGGCCGTCCGGTATGTGCTGGAGCCGCGACCTGGCCTCGATTGGGCTCGCAATCGGGCAATTCTTGAAGCACGTGGCGAAATCATCGCCTTCGCGGACGACGACGTCGTCGTTGATCGTCATTGGGCGTCGGTGCTGGTCGAGACCTTCGAGGATTCGCCGGAGGTTGCCGCCGTCACCGGATTCGTGGCGCCGTTCGAGCTTGAAAGCGCGGCGCAGCTTCGTTACGAGCAGCGAGGCAGTCTCTGCGATCTTGCTTGGCTTGGATACGAACCGAGTTGGCGCCGGCGAACAGGACGTCAGTACCACACCGGTAATTTGGGGGCCGGCGCCAACATGGCGTTTCGACGCGAGCTCTTCGGCGCGATTGGGTTGTTTGATCCCGCGCTCGACGTCGGCACCGTCACCAATGGCGGCGGCGACCTTGAGATGTTCTTCCGAGTCATCCATGAGGGCTATGTCCTCGTCTGGCAGCCCGCCGCCCTCGTCTGGCACCGCCACCGCGACAACGTCGCCTCGCTGAATCGACAAATCACCAACAACGGCGTCGGATTTATGTCGCATCTGGTCCGAAGCGCGCTTGCTTATCCCGATCAGGCGGCCTCCTTCGCCCGCGCGGTCGGCACGTTCCTGACATGGGAGGCGAAGCAGTTGATCCGATCGATTGTCGCGCCTCACAAGAACCCACGCGATTTTGTGGCGCGAGAACTCTGGGGAGCATTGAGCGGAATTCCACGTTATCACCGCGCCCGTGCGACCGCGAAGAAGATCGCCGCCGAGCAAGGCGATCAACCGCGATTGCCCAGACTTCCTTCAAAGCTTGTCCGTTCGAGCGTGACTTCAACGGCGCCGAGGGCGGTGCGCGCGATCGATCTCACGAAACCGTTGGCCCCGCTCACCGATGTGATCGGCTACGAGAAGACCCGCATTTTCGTCTGCCTCGGCGACACGCCGATCGGCTCGTTCGACGTGCGGCACACGGGCGGCCGCATCTCGGTCGCGCAGCTTCGCGATGTCTCTGCTGGTTGGATGGTTGAGCGACTTGGAAGGCAGCTTGGTCCGGAGCGAATCCGGGAGATTGTTGAAAGCCTTATTTCGGGTCAGCCGCCGAAGCCATCGCTCGGCGCGCTGCCCATCATGCGAGGCTCGGCGCCCAAACCCCTGACGGCGACCACGCCGGTTTCGATCGTCCTCGCCACCCTTGATCGACCCGCCGACTTACAGGCGTGTCTCACCGCGCTGGGCGCCCAACAAACGCGACGGAACGTCGAGATTGTCGTGGTCGACAACAATCCGTCATCCGGCAAGACCCGGCCGACGACTGATCTCTTTCCAGGCGTTGTCCTGGTCGAGGAGCGACGTCGGGGATTGGCCTACGCTCGGAACGCGGGATTTCTCGCCAGTGCGGGCGCGATCGCGGTCGCGATCGACGACGATGTCATTGCGCCGCCGGAATGGCTGGAAAAACTTCTCGCGCCATTCGCCGATGCCGAGGTCATGGCGGTGACCGGGAACGTGCTGCCCAGAGAACTCGAAACTCGAGCCCAGTTTCACTTTGAGCGCTACGGAGGTCTGGGCAAGGGGTTCGAACGGCGGGTTTTTGACGCCGCCTGGTTTCATAGCTTTCGAGGCGCCCCAGTGGCGGTCGCGGAGATTGGGGCGACCGCGAACGCGGCGTTTCGAACGTCGATCTTCAGCGATCCCGATGTCGGGCTGATGGATGAAACGCTTGGGCCCGGAATGCCAAGCGGCGTCGGCGAAGACGCCTATCTCTTCTATAGGATTCTCAAAGCTGGAAGCAAGATTGTCTATGAGCCGGGGGCATTCGTTTGGCACCGGCACCGGCGCGACGACAAAGGACTCCGCAAACAAATCTGGAATTACAGCAAGGGCGAAGTCGCATATCAACTCACGACGTTGCTGCGCGATCACGATCTTCGCGCGGCGCCGCATCTTCTCTTTTCGCTTCCGTGTTCGCAGGCCTATTGGCTGGCGAGACAGACGGGCCGATCCCTGCGTGGATCGGACGATGTTCCGGCGAGGCTCGTTCTGACGTGCATAGCCGGCAATCTCGCCGGTCCCTATGCGCTCTGGAAATCACGGCGCCGGGTTGCGCGCGAGGGCAAAAGCACCGATCGTCCGTCGATCAAAGGCGTCGAACCCGGCGGATGACAACGTAGAACCTTGGCGCGCTTCCAACCAGCGCCCACGGCATCCTGGCCGATCGAATTCCGGGATCGCCAGCGCGATTCGGCGCTAGCTGGCCCACAATTCTTCCGCAAAATGAGAGGCTCGCATGCAAGACGCTCGGGGACCTCAAAAGACGTCTGGATGACCGAACGGTTATTATCTGCAAAACAACGAAAAGAATCTCGGTAAATCGAGAACTCTTTGTTCCTATGCCGAGCTGTGACTTTTGGGCCGTTGATTCGTAGCCTTTTTGGCCTACTATGGTGACAACTCAGAAGCGATGATTCCTGCCGTCCCACTGTTGGGCGCCGATGCGGCAGGAGGAGCAAGTGGCGCACCCGGCTGAGCTCAACCGAAAACACGCAGTTCGTTGATGAGCTCGTGAGAAGGGGCCGGGATGCGGAAAATGTTTGTTCTTGTCTTAGCGTTCCTGTTGTTGTGGTCGCCCGTTGCTCCCGCCGCCGCCAGCACGTCGACGCAAACGAAGCTCTCGGCCCTCGCGTCGTTTTCTTGGCTTTCCAAGAAGCGGTGCGTGTCGACGACGGTTTCGATTACGGCGTGGGATGTGCGAGAAGGCGACGGTTCCGGCGATCGCGTTTCGGATCCTCCGTTGAACCGGACGGATCCGCCGGCGATCTATGTCGCGATATCAAAAGAGAACCAGTGCACCGGCGAATTGCTGATGAGCGGGTCGGCTGTGGTTCCCTACGCCGACGACGAATTCTCTGAGTCGCCAAACCTCAAACGAGCCAACCTCGATGTCTCCTTTTCGATCGACGACATCGTGACGGGAACGTCAGTGCCGGTCGCCCTGAGCGTGCAATTCCATGGGGTCGGACCGGGCAGCCAGACGCTCTCCGATTCGACCGGGGGCGATCTTGCTCCTGGAGAAACACAAGGCGTGTTGGGTCAAGAGCAATCGGCGACCGCGGTCGGGTCGATCGTGATCGGGTCAGAGAAATCCAGGCTTTCGAGGACGGGCGACTCCTCTCTCCTCCTCTATCAATACGAGGTCGGAATCTAACCGCCAAGTCATCGGCGATCAATTTGCGAAGGGCGCCCGCGAATCTCCCGCAGGCGCTTTTCGTTGTGCTTCCGGTCGCCGGCCGGTCTCCCCGACCCCGTATGCGGTCGGCGATAGCTAGGCAAATCTATACTTCGCGTGTGTCAGCTGGACAACCGACGATTTGCGCGAAGGCATGAAGATGGGTTTAGCTCTACCGTCGGGCTTTCGTCCGATTCGATTCTACCGAATGCATGTTCGCGTCAGATCTCCAACCCGAAGGGTCGTTCGGGTTGTGTCGCACGGATATGGGGTCGCTTGAAAGGAGCACGGGGAAGCCGACATCAAGCATCGCCGCAACGAGGTTCGTTCGCCGGCGCTCTTCAAAAGACGGCAGCATGCGATCCGGATGGGGAGCGCACGCGTTGTCGATCTGCCGAGATTGTCTCGACCGATAGCTCCCCTCCTAGAGGATAGTCCTATTTGACCACTGCAAAGGGCTGTGGTCCGTTTTCGCCATCATCTCGTTTTCATCATCGCTCCATACAAAAGTACTTCCCCCCGACTAGGACAGGCACTCTCCATTTTGAGGACCTACTATCGATTGTGGCGCCGTGTTGAATGCCCGATGCTCAACATGGACCACAACGAATCGATCGCGTCGGAGATCCGCCTAATGAAGCATCGCCGTTCCTTCCTTACGCCATTGGTTGCGATCGTGATCGCGATCGGGTTGATTTCCGCCATCGTCGCGTCGCAAGTTTGGGTGTCGCACGGTGCGGCGACCGCCGCTCCTCCGACGTTGAAACTCAACCTTCGATCGAGTCACCCAGGCGCAAAGGTCGCCGTGCGAGGTTCGCGCTTTGCGCCCAAAACCGACGGAGCTCTTGTTTGGGACGCCGACGGGTCGGTTCTCGCAACCGTGACCACCAACAGCGCCGGCAGCTTCAACCTTCAGTTCGTCGTCCCTGAGGTCGATGCGGGAACGTATACGATCTCGGTGACCCCAAATTTACTTGCAGACTCGAATATCAATGTCCAGGCCAGCCTCGACGTCACGGTTCCTTCGCAGCCGACCGACACGCCGACGTTGCAGCCGACCGACACGCCGACGTTGCAGCCGACCGACACGCCGACGTTGCAGCCGACCGACACGCCGACGTTGCAGCCGACCGACACGCCGCGAGCGACAAAAACGCCGCGAGCGACAAAAACGCCGACCGCAGCGGCGACGGACACTCCCACGACAACAGCGACGAACACGCCCACGCCGACTGCCACGGCGCAGGCGCGGACCGATACTCCAACGAACACGGCGACCAGCACAGCCACGAATACACCGCCGAACACTGCAACCACTGCTCCGACAAAGACGGCAACCGCGACGCCCACCAAAACGGCAACCGCGACGCCCACCAAAACGGCAACCGCGACGCCCACCAAAACGGCAACCGCGACGCCCACCAAAACGGCAACCG
>JAABUK010003380.1_pt1 | contig 27062 bp, 40 predicted proteins | sample 5559141 | NCBI WGS metagenome assembly JAABUK01 (sample SAMN10711869, study PRJNA513367) | rock metagenome | isolation source: Antarctica rocks | place: Antarctica: Victoria Land, Pudding Butte nord | collected 2016-01-03
GTTTGATTATTATTTCATATTGAAACATAGGTGGGCACAGGGGGTCGTTCAGAGAAGATCAAAACCTACAACTTCAAAGATAGTCGCATGTCAGATCACCGCACGAAGAACAATTACGACTTGAACAAGATGCTGTCTGGAGCAATTGAGGAGCCAATACAGGCCATGATTGCCTTGGAGCAGCGTGAACGGTTGGCAGAGCTGTCAAGCAGCTGATGGCCATTTGGTTGCACTACTACACTGAACAGTATGAATGAATCAGTTCCTCTGGCATTGGTAGTAGCAATACTTCACAGCATTGCACCTGGCCAGCATAACGACTGCTTATATTGCTCATGCATCTGCGTACACTTTACAAACCAAATCCACTGACATCCAGATTTCAGTTCAGCTAATTTTGACATGGTTACTGAGGTCAATGAATGCCAGCTTTGACTTTGAACTGATCATATAATTGTCATCTATCAAAAACACGCACGTAACAATGGTGCCATGACAGCAATTCAATAATCTACAGGCAACCTGCAATCCTGTGTCAGAGTGCTAAAGGCATCATGTGTTTTAGTCAAGATTCATTGATACGAGATTCATTTGCAGCAACGCTGCGTTCCACAAGGTGCCAAGCCAGGACTGTGCCTAAGGATGTCAGGATCTGTCCTGAACGGCCAGCCACACTCATTCCAACTGGTATGATCAGAAATCAGCAAAGACCATTTCACACTCCTGCAATTCCTCAGGGGTTTCCTTTGGCTCCCTCTTCTGCTTCTTCTCATTTTCCTGTATGAGAGAAAACGAGTTTCAGATATGGTCACTTATGCTGCTGCATGCCACGCCCACGTACTCAAGATATACAGGGCCTTTTGACTGCCTGCCTTGGGTGCATACCTCATGGAGGTATGCCCTCATTAATAACAGCTTGCATTTATGCCATGCGCCAATGTCATCATTCATGACAACTAACATTCTGATGCTGCTTGGGACTTGATAACCAGGGAGGCAAGCAAACAAAGACAGCATGTCTGCAGCAGGAGAGCGCACCGTAAGCTCCTTGAGGCGCTTGGCAGAGTCTTCCTTGGGCTTGCGCAGGGGGGTGACCTTGCGGGCCTCCAGGGCCTCCCAGTCCAGCCCCTCAAACCACTTGTGCTTCTTGATGTCATTGGCGCGCCCGTTCAGCATGCCCAGCCGTCTCGCCGGCTTGCGCTCCAACAAACGCCCAATCAGATCCTGTCGCACCCAAACGCCCAGAAAGTGACTACGGCAAAGTTACAACTTTTAACCTCTGAAAATTTACAAGTGAATAATTATCACTGGGAATAGCACAGAGCACAAGGAGGCAGCAGGTGGTAGTGGGCAAGCTGCAAGGCAAGGCAAGGGTGCATGTCCCACCTTGGCAGGGGCAGTGAGGTAGGGAGGGTACTTGAAGTGCCAGTTCTCATCCACGATGCGGCGCATGACCACCATGGGGTCGTCAGTCTTGGGGGAGCTGAAGGGCTGGCGCCCCGTCAGCAGCACATACAGCAGCACTCCCAGCCCCCACCAGTCCACGCTGTAGTTGTACCCATGGGCCAGCACATTCTCTGGAGCCACGTACCCAGGCGTACCACAGAAGGTGTATGTGCGGTTGGCATTCTCCAGAATCTGCATGCCCACTGTCACTGCTCTGACAGCGCAACACAGACATCTGGCAGCAAACAGTCGAGCATGGCGAGGGCAGTAGCTGAATCACATCTCAATGGATGATTGGGCATTTGGTGGCAGGTGAGCGCCTCGTGCAGTGTTGCTCTGACAAATCATGTCTTGTACAAGAGTTGAGCTGCACTTGCCCACTTAGCTTCTACAATGTCATCCAGGCAGGCAGGTCAACAACAGAATGCATGCAGACAATACTGTGGACAGTGGGTGCATGCAAGGCAGATCCAGAATATGGATGAAAGGAAGCATGCAAACAAGAGGGAGGAGTGGGTGATGAGGGGGGGGGGGGATGTTGACCTTAGCAAAGCCAAAGTCTCCCAGCTTGACAAAGCCCTGCAAGTCTATGAAGACGTTCTCAGGCTTGAGGTCCCGGTACACAATGTTGTTGTGGTGCAGGTACTCTAGTGCCAGCACAATGGAGGCAATGTAGAACTTGGCCAGGTTCTCATCCATCCCCTTCAGCATCTTCACCTGCACCGCACACCCAAGCATCAGCAAGTCATGCCTGTCACAAGGTTCAGAGACTATCCGCTCAGTCAACCATAAGGCTGACCCAAGCCGACTCAATCAAGCTGCTTCTCTGTCCCCAACATGACTGAACTGAAAAAGGCAGCATCAGCTGTAGAAGGGTGGAATATGTGAGCATATGATCAGCCAGAAAGCTCAAAGACAGTCAGCGTAACCATTTGCTTGCACATGCAGCAGGCTTTCAAGGTGTTTTGCGCCTGCCAGTCATTGCATTGCAGCTATCAGAGGGCTACTGTAGCTACTAGAGGGCTCTCAGCAGGGAGGCGATGCAGCATTGGGCATTTGGCCTTGCCCTCTTGCCCCACAGTCATCTGTAAGGAGAGTGTCATGCAGTGCATACACCCTGCATGCCTGATCTTTGCTTGTGATGGGCATTGGTGGGGACTGTAGCTGCTAAAGGGCTGACCACCAATGTATGCAACATTGCATGCTACAAAGACAGCATTTCCACGGCAAGCCCTACAATTATAATTTCACACAGCTTGGCGCACATCACCGCAGGGTGCAGAAACTTCACGGTGGAAGATAAAAGTAGTCTGTACTGGCACAGCCTTGGCATGTCGCCTCTGCGCTTGATGTGCGGTCAAATGCTGAAAACACGCTGCCTACATTAGTGAGGTGCAAACTCACTCACATCTTCCATGAATGGGGAGATGAGTCAGCAAACATTCAGACAGAGCACGCAGGTAGCAGCAAGGCAGGGTACCTTGGGGGCGAGGCAGGCTCTCCTCCAGGGGCCCTGGGGGATGCGCCTCTTGATGACCTTGGCCTCCGCCACCAGCACATCCATGAGGTCACCTCCATTCATGAGGTCAAATAGGAAGTAGAGGTGGTACTTGTCCTGGAAGCTGGCGTACTGGCGGATGCAGAAGGGGTGGGCTGTGTTGCGAGTGATGGCCTGCTCGCAGAAGACGTGCTCTGGGCACTGCACCACCGCTGACTTGCGCATGCGCTTCAGTGCGTACGCCCTGTCCGTCGACTCCTCTGCACCCGCATCAACACTACATTGAGCATGTACCCATAACCCAGCACACAGGCAGGCCACACGTGTGTGAAGATGCCTGGTGGGTCTGTGTGCAACCCTGGCCATGCACTGAGACACTGTGACAGCATGGTCTCACAGCATGCGGTGGGGTGACAAAATATGTGAAGGAGCTGCGCATGTACACTGGAAGAGTGTGCGCAGCAACAGCAGACGGTGCATGATGCACCAGAGCAACCCAGATTGCAGAGGTACCAGCATCATCAGCACTGGCAGACACTCTGGCTTTGGCACTGCACAAGCCAGGTTAGCATGAAGCAGTGAAGTGAGGGTGTATGACCTGTGACAATAGAGACTCTGCTAAAGGCACCGCCACCGAGGACAGCCCCCTCAGTGAGGACGAGCTGCATGGAGTCCTTGGAGGGGCGGCCCTGGGCCAGAGCCTGGGCTGCCTCCCCAGACTTCAGCTCCTGAACCTCGTCCAGGTGACCCCTGGCCCTCACCACCTCCCAGCTGTCCACCCCACCCCGCCCCCTCTTCCTCCTCTTTATCAAGACCTGCATCAATGACCATGTGTGGCAGCATGAGCTAGAGATGTGCAGGTCCATTCGTGCTCCTTGGAAAGGCTTTGGTGTGCTGATCTCAAGCAGGTCAGAGCTAGACTTTCCACTGGTCAGCCTTAAGCTACGTGCACATCAACCAAGGGTCAATGGGTGGTGGCTGAATGTATGATGTCCACAAGCTCAGCAAGAAGACCGAGCAAATGTTGCTAGTGCCTGGCATTGAAGCTGCAATGTAGCGTCAGTCACGCCACAATCTGTTCAGGGCTGAATTTTTGGGCCATATCAGATGTAGTGTGGAGTAGCTTGAGACCCTGGAGCTGCTTGTTGCATGCATGCACCTCTGGACATGGCCACTGAGACCTGCTGCTGCATCATGTGGCAATGAAGCTGTGTCAATTCTATGAGGCTGGCTTGTGCAGCAGATACAAGGAAGAGACGGCTTGTCATGCAAGTGCAAATGCTGAAGGTTGAATGGTCTGGGATGACAAGTGATGTCACTGACAGGCTGGCAGGTGCATCAAGATGGTGAGTTGCTTGTTGGTGATGTGCCTGAATGTAAGCCATGCATAAGCTCCGCTTCCAGACACCCTTCAGTGCAAACATACTTGCGCATGCCAATTTGTGGACGATTTCGATGCGTATGCAGAAGACTGTGTAAGTACGATGAGACATTCTAGCTAAGCTTGAGCAATTAATCAAGACAGTAAGGTATATGTGTGTCACTGCAGCTTCAGGGTGACCAAACATGGATGCAGCGTGTCCAATGGTAGTATGCACCAAACATGACCAAGTGTCGCGCAACATGCCATCATGTGGTCCTGACACCCTGCACCGCCCCAGGGTCAGCAAAAGCAAGTGCCCCAGAGCTACAGAAGAGAAACCTGGGAGGTGGTGGAAGAAGGGTTGTGTGCATACCTCAGCAGGCATGTGAGTGGGGGTGCCCTTGGTCTGCAGCTTGAGCAGGCGCTGCGTGATGACCTGGGGGCTCTTCTCGCGAGTCATCAGCTGCTCCAGCGGCCCCAGGATCTCCACAAACACCTCACGCCGCAGCGTCAGGCAGATCAGGCGGGTCTGAGCCTCCACGCTGGCAATCCTGCAGCCAGAGCAACAGCAGGCTGTCAGCCACCTTCCCCTCAAAGCATGTCAGTGATCAGACACAAGTCAGAGCTGATGAACATGCTGCAGGGTGACCAGTGTACTTCTGATTGGGTGACCTTAGCGACCAAAGTGTCAATTTTGGAACAGGCACAGCACAGCAGCTGATGTTCGAACAGGCATACTGCTGTGCAGTGCATAAACAAAGCCTAAGTGAAGGCAAACTTCGCATCCAGCCACATGCCTGCATAGCCGCCCCAACGTGACCAAAGCATGAAAGCAGAGTAATCAGGAAATGTGTGGGGGCCAATATAAGAGAGAAGTGTGAGTGCACAGTACCTGGGCTCATCACAGAGGAGGGCGCGCTCTCCAAAGAAGTCAGCCTTGAACAGGTGGTTCACCTTTCGGGTGCCCTGAGGGGTGGCCTGGTACACCACTGCCTCACCCTCCTTGATGATGTAAAACAAATCCCCAGGATCACCCTGCATCAGTCATCAACACCATTATGGGTTCTATCATTACATGACTGTGACTATGTCAGCAGTGTACCCTACTTGTTGACAGAACGCTTCAACATGTGCCTGATGTGGATGATGCTGTCCAAAGTAGCATTGCAGGACTCTTAGAGCCATCTTTGCGTACAGGTTTTCATGGCAAATTCACACAACTAGCTTGGTAGTTGCTGCACTTTATTTGTTTGCATATGTTCAAGGACTCAAGGATGGGCTGCATGCCTTACATAACATGAGCTTTCATCATTTTGGGTGAGCGCCACATGCAGATGCCTTAAACTCCGCAGAAGGAGAGAGCTGAATTCACATTGTGGCTGAGCCACAAAGCTTGCTGGCGACGAGAGTGAGCATGTGATGCAGGGTGTGCCTGTCAATGCCTGTCTCATGTACAGGGTATGGGCAAGCCTGTGCAGGCAGAGTAGGGCTGAACCTAAGTGCAGGTCATAGGCCTGCTCAGAACAGGCCATAAGTGTGGTGTGCAACAGGTAAATGCAAAGCGTGTGATATAGGCAAAGCGTGTGATGTATGCAGAGCGTGTGATGGGGCAAGACTGACCTGGTTGATGACTCTGGAGGCGGGGGCATAGGCCTGCTCCTCCAGGGCGTCCACCAGCATCATCTTCTCCTCCCTTGTCAGGGATGCAAGGATGGGCACACTGTTCAGGAAGAGCTCCACCTGGCTGGTCTCATCCTGGTGCACCTCCCGCACATGATGTCTGCAAGACAGGACAACTTTGTGGCTGGTCTGACGAGCAACAGCATGGCTTGGACATTTCATTGTACTTGGCTGACACAGACGTTGCATCATACATTCTGCTAGCTGCCTGGTTTCAAGCGTGACTGCTGTCGAGGCTTGTAGGCTGCTGCACGGGAGAGACCAACACAAGCAAAGCCATGATATTATGGTTGCTACCACAACAAACTGGACAGAAAGGTGGACTGAAAACACATGTTGATTGCAAAGACAGCGTGAGCTGCTTGTTGATGAGGTGATTGGGCAACCTGAAGGTGTCTCTTTCTAGCACCCAGACTGTAGAGTCCTGAGTTGCTGCCACAGTTGCACTGCGAGGACTGCTGTACATCAGGCTGATCTCCCCAAAGCAGTCTCCCCTGTTCTTCATGTTCACCCTGAAATTCACACCCTGCCTTCTTTCCAGCACTTCAAACTCTCCCTCTTTGACCACATACAGCTCGCTGGCCGCCAAGCCTGTGTCACCCTCCTTGATCAGGATCTCGCCAGCGCTGACTTTGCGCTCGTACATCTCTTGTACTACGCGCTGCTGCACTGAAGCCTCTAGCTTCCCCATCAGAAGCATTTTGGATAGGCATCCCTGCAGATGGTGCAGATAGCAGTCTGCATTCAGTCTGCATGCAGGTTTTGTTTTCAGTGAAGGTGAACAGCAAAGCGTCTGATGGAAAAGTATGCACAAGTTGCATGTTGACGCTGAATCGTGCAGCTAAGATTTCACCTCTATGAAGGCCCAATCTTCTGCTTGAGACTTGATGGCATTTGGAGGCAGCTTCGGCTGTCCACCTTTGGCCCTACGACCTTCTGTAATAGCAGCAGCTCGAGGGATGCCTCCAAGCTTGCCAATGAGGCCTGGGGTTTCTGGTCCATTTTCCTTTGAGTTTCCATTGCCCATCTGTGCAGAGCAATCACAGGAGGTTGAATTAGAACAAGTTTAGCTGCTTGCAAGCACAGCAAGTGCCGAGGATGAAGCAAGAAAGGCAGGGAGTCACTTGATGAGAAACTATAGCTGTCACGCAAAAGGATACAGCTCCTGAGGAAGGGCAAAATGGGACTCACCGGCCGAGTTGTGCACTGTTATTTCCAGCCCAGCCTGATAGCGCTGTCTGTGATGACCGTGCTCGAGGTCAGTGACCTGGAGAGGCCTAAAAGGACTCCGCCGCCCAGCAAATGGTAACAGAAGCCTTGTATCAAGCACTACGAAGCTGTGCACACCAGTGATTGCGTCCTTGTGCCCTCACCCTGCCAGGTCAAACTTGGTTTCCGCTGACACTACTTCTCGTCGCCGTTTCAGGCGCAGCCTGAGATTGTCTGTCAGGGCAAATCGCCTTGCAACGCTAGTGACATATACGCGGCCATGTCACAAAGGTCCTGCAGGGTTCGACGCAATGACGGTCGCTACTTCGCGCTTAGCCAAGGTCATATTTGCAGTGCAAGCTGTCTGGCTTTGACCAATTTCAGAATCCAGAAACAAAGCACTCCTCGCTTTATTTTGCAGCACAAATGCAGCAATAGCCAAGAGACACTTCAATCTCTCAGCGTCTGACTCCTTCGTGGCGCTGCCTCATGCCTGGCATGGCGTCCTCCAGCACGGCTTTGCCGTTGGACAGCTGCATAGGTTTCAACGGCGGTGTTGATGGAGGCTTGGTTTTGGAAAAGGATGGCACAACAATTATATACCCGCTAGGGTCCACTATCATTGTTAGACAGCTGCAGAATGATCAGCAGCAGAATTTTCTGCAGGGCCATACTGACGAGGTAAACGGTTGTCTACGGGCCGACGCAAGTTTGGCAACAGTGCTCTTGGAGAGCACGCTTGTGTCACTTAGGTGTCTTGCCTGGTGCTGTCGCCTTCCGGGCGGTACCTTGCATCTGGTCAGCTGAACTTTATGGGCCTCAAGGCGGACATCATCATCTGGGACTTGACAAATATGACGCTACTACACCGTATGAGTCTTCACAAGGTGTGGACAAAGCAGCTGTGCTGCTTTCAGCCAAGTGCATTCATAGCCACAGCTGACAAAGTGCTGAACCACCCTTGCAGGTCAAGGTGCAGGCGTTAGCTTTTTCTTGTGATGAGCAGTTTTTGGCTTCGCTTGGTGGCCAGGATGACAACGCACTGGTATGCAAGCATCCAACCTATCAATTTTACACCAGGTAATCTATTGTGCTACATTGTGTTTGAAAAGGCTATGCCCGGCATGCCAGGTGCTGTGGGATGTGGAGACGGGCAATGCCATCTGTGGCACGCCAACCTGCACAGACTTCACTGTGGCCATCAAGTTCCTGAACAATGATGGCGCCAAGCTGGTCACATGTGGCAACTACAACCTGAATGTCTGGCAGTATGACCACCTGACCAACAAGCTGGTCCCCAGTGATGTGCAGCTGGGCCAGCTCAGGCGCTGCTTCACCTGTCTTGCAGTAGATGCAGCAGACCAGTACATGTATTGTGGTACAGCCACCGGAGATGTCCTCCAGGTACTCACTACAATCCTCTGTGATTGCTGCCTCGTTTTAATCATCTGTCTTTGCAGCTGCTGCGTACATCCAAATGCACTGCTTCATGTGCACAACAGTACGTCAATTGCAGCATTTGTGGCACAAACAGTAGCTTAAAACAGAGTCATCCAGCTCCTCCTGTAAATCTGGTCTTGGGCCAAGATAAATATGATGTCAGAGTCTTGGTGCATGCTACTTTTTGAGCTGTCTGTGATAGTGGGTGACATACATCCTTGTCTGCTAAATCAACATCTGCTGCCTATCATCAGCAACCTCTCATACATATGTGTCATATGTACAATGAAGCTGCTGATGCACTCACCTGTTGACTGCAAACACAGGTAACTAAAAAGGTGCAGCTGCAGCTTCCTTTCATATGCTTTGAACAAGTGCCAGAGAGGTGTTCACAGCTGCCTGCATGCCCTTTCACAGCATTTCATGTCAAGCCCATGCTACGCACTTGACCGTCAACAGTACAGCAGCTGCTCAAGATTCTGCTGTTGCAGATCAACCTGGAAAGGAGGCTGTTGCGCAACTCTGGCCCAGCCAAGGGGCTTGTACAGCAGGGTGTGGTGGCTGTGGCTCTGACCCCTTCAGGGGACATCATAGTGGGTGGCGGTGATGGCACCCTGTCCATCATGAAACATGACCAGGAGGGCCAAGATGCCAGATTCCTCAACAAGATGCCTCTACTGGCCAGTACCAAGCTGGGCTCACGCATCAGCACCTTGACTGTGGACCATGCTCACAGCAGTGGCCGCGCCCTGTCCATGGTGTGCGGCACGCACATGTGTGACAAGTTCAGGGTCACATATGACCTTCAGGTATCATGCCATGTCTGCCATACATCCTGATGTTTGTTCTTGTTGTCATCTGTGTCTGAGGCACTCAAGACACAGACGACAAGTGCTGACTGCATATGCCTACTTATTCTTTCACCATCTGGTACATTTCCTCAACGTGTAGCTGCTGCAATGGAGGAAAAAGTTGCATCTGCAATGCAGTGTTCATGCTTACCTGCTGTTTCAAACTTTATTTGCAAAGCAGTTGTGAGTACACCCCCCAAATCTCTCCATGGGCAGGTCTAGTCTGGTGTATGTGCTAAACTGTCATTGAAGCAGTACATGATGCACAGCACAAACTGGTAATGGCCTGCAGAGCAAGAAGCTGCAAGCAGAGATGCTGCAAACCTCGCCGCCCAGCAGTGTCCATGATGTGGCCTTCCCACATGAGTACAGCGAGGTGTTTGCCGCATGCGGCCTGGGGGAGATTCGCGTCTGGCACCTGCACAGCCGGCGCGAGCTGCTGCGCATGTCAGTGCCCAACCTGGACTGCCGCTGCGTTGCCTTCATGCAGGTGTGCTGTTTGCATCAGCAGAAGCATGTATGCTACTGCAAAGAAACATGACACATCCTGTGGTATTACTGACACTCATGGCACATGAGCTATGGACAGGACAGTGCTACTGGGGTAGGCTGCTTGATCTGACTTGCAGGATGCAGCAAGAGCCCATTCATACTGAAGATGATTTACTTGTGTTTGAGGTGCTCAAAGAAAACATTCAAGATGCACAAACACACACTGAACAAACTGAGTAGACTAGTATCCTCATGCGTACAGCATAGCAGTCTTATGCTGTGCACGACACATTGTGGAAATCCTTTGTCCAGCACTACGCAGCTGTTAGACATCAAGCTGCATTCAGCCGCTCAGGGGCCTCTGTGCCTGCTGATTTGAGGTCAGTTAACCAAGGCGTTGTCGGATCTCAAGGCAGCAGCAGCTTTGCCCCACACAGCGTGAGGCTGTGCTCCTTTTCTGCAACAGCACAACATTGACATGCCTCGTAAGAATGCAGGATGGGCAGAGCATCATCAGTGGCTGGAGTGATGGCAAGATCCGCGCTTTTGGGCCACAAAGTGGGAAGCTGCTGTACACCATCCACGATGCGCACCAAGGGGCTGTGACTGCCATCAGCGGCACCCCTGACAGCACCCGTATCATCAGTGGGGGTGAGGAGGGCATGGTGCGCATGTGGGCCATCCACCACAACAGCCAAGTCATGGAAGCCAGCATGAAGGTACTCTTCTGTTCAAACTGCTGACAGCTACACAGTTAAGGACCTGAAGCACAGCTGCTGCCTGCTATCCAAGGGTCACACTGGCTTTGTGGCAGTAGGTTTGTGGCATGCATGTAGAAAAGTGCTAGAGTTGAAGGAAGCACATTTGAGTAATGTACCAAGACGCCCTTCAGGCACACAAGGCATGTGCCAGGAAATGGCATGCAGTCGCAGGTGCAACCTATACACATGGGACAATGTTTCTTGACTTTGTAAATTGTTGTGGCTAAGACATCATCAGCAGTAAAGTCCAGCACCACAATGCATGCAGCTGAAACAACAACCAGCAGCAAGGGGGTGGTGCTGCCAGCCAGCGCCTTGGGAGGCACACTAGGGCATTACAATGATAGCAGGGAAAGACAGTCAGAGCGTCATTGCCGACAAGGATAGCAGAGGCATTGCGGCTGTGTCAGTCGTGCCTGAGGTGCCATGTGTCTGGTGTTGTAGGAGCACAAGGGTGCAGTGAACTGCGTGAAGGTGAAGGCAAGCAAGGGGGATGAGTGCGTGACTGCCAGCAGTGACGGCAGCTGCATCATCTGGGATCTCACCACCTTTCATCGCCGCAGCAGCCTCTTTGCCAACACCCTCTTCAAGGCTGCACTGTACCACCCCGATGAGAGCCAGCTTGTCACTGCAGGTCTGCCTTCTAGCCCATGCATGTCAAGATGACCTTGCTTGCAAAATTATTGTAGATCTCATGAGCATGCACGCCTTGTGCTAGGTCCCATGCAGCATGAACTTCTTCAATGTATATCATGCAGTGGGATCCAGTGTCGGCCAAGCACATGCTTGTAGCTGCTGTGTGCTGCATTACCACTGTTCAGTCACACTGTGCTTTGCTGTATACACAGTAGCGCTGAGCCAGAATCTCCGCATCAAAGGTCAACTTATGCACCTGCATCGCAATGCATGGTACGACAGAACCAAGATGAACTCTGGGTTGAATCCGTGCTGCAGGGACAGACAGGAAGATCATGTACTGGGATGCCTTTGAAGGCAGCGCAATACGTGAGCTCGAGGGCTCCTCGTCCGAACAGGTGTCAGCTCTGGCTATTGACTCAGAGGGGGAAGCCATTGTGAGTGGAGGGGGTGATAAGCTTGTGAAGCTGTGGGGCTATGATGAGGGCAACTGCTATGCCATGGGGACAGCCCACAGTGGGTCGGTAAACCGTGTAGCAGTCACCCCTGACAAGAGTCATGTCGTGTCTGTGGGCAGTGAAGGAGCAATCATGATATGGAACTATGTTGCGCCAAGTCTCACAGAGGGCAGTCTGTCAGTTGCTGCTTCAAGGAATGTCTAGCAGCCTGTGAATGAGTTTACCACCACATCACAAATACGTCAAAATATTGGGGCTGTGGAATGGCCGCAATGTAAATGTAGATCTCGCTCCCTTCAAATCTGCTTTCTGATGGGCGTTTGAGTAAGTACGCACAGCAGCTTGTTGCATTTAACTCTTCCAAATTACCCGGGAGTTGGTCATTGGATTCATACCACTAAGTCTTAGAAGGAAAATGACCCTGAAGCACATTGTGCCGTGTGTGCGATGCGTGCTGACTAGAGTGCCTATGGCCACATAACCGACTAGATCGACGCCAAATACTGTAGCCCTCCGATCAAAAGTTCAGGGTGCACGTTGATAGTCTTGCGGCGCCACACGATCGCGGGCTGAACACGAGTCACACGCTATTCAAGCTGTGCATGCCCGGTCAGATCTTTCGGTCAAGGTGGTCTGCGACAAGTTGACGGTTCATGCTCACCGCCAGGACTTGTCTTGCAATAGGAAGGACCACGCTGATACGGACCACATGTGTAGCTAGGCCGTCGATACCGCCGGTTGTGCAGTCACGAGGCTTTCGTGGGAAGGATTTCCTTGACGAGATACACGTATGGCGGGACAAGGTTTTCAAGCTTGCCAACCCAAGCATAGGCATGAGAAAAGGCGCCATAGATCCTTGGAAAGCTTCGGTATCAGAACAGGATGAGCCAGACAGAGGTGAAAACAAGTCAGAGCCTGTTGTTGAGGCGCTTAAGGCTGGCTCCTTGGGCTTTGGCTTTAGTGCGGGGGGGATGCTGTTCCCCTACTACATTGGTGTGGTTGAAGCCTTGGAGGAGCTAGGCATCATGACAGGCATGTCCTTGCTGGTGCACACTTTCGCTTGTTGTTGATACATACCAATGGTACATACTTTCGAATTCGCTTTTTACACCTTTTCATTTTGCTCAAGCTCGTGTTTTGTGCAGAGGACACAAAAATTGGTGGGGCCTCTGCAGGATCACTGATAGCAGCTTGCTACCACAGCGGTATTGGGACCAAGGCTGCAACAGATGCTTGTCTATTGCTAGCAGCTGAACTACGCAACAACGGGACTCGTGGCAGACTCAAGGTCAGCTTTACATCCAGCAAGACTTCTTTCACATACAGACGTTGCAGCAGGCTGCTGTTGCCAACAGACTATATCACTGACTGACGTTGTACGCCATCCTTTGCATCCAACCCTGTGTCATTGATTTGATGATCAGCAGTCGCATATTCGCGCACCAAGCTGCACATGTTCACCCTGGCATTGACAGCATGCATGCTCACAGATTGGTTCTTCACATTGTTTGCCTGCTGCAGAGTAACCTGCGCACATTTCTGGAAGACTTGCTACCGGCAGATGTCCACGAGCGCTGCACCGACAGAGCTTATGTAAGCTTGTGTGCTGAGTTCTGGCGCTTCATGGCATACATGGCGCTGATTGTTTGAAGTTTGAACGCCTCTGCTGAACATGAGCTTGTGGTACCTGCAGATATCTGTGACACGAGCTTTCCCTCGCCCAAGAAATATGTTGTTGTCGGAATATGAGTCCAGGGTGAGTTCATACTTGTCATACCAGGCTATCTGGACTTGCTGACATGGCTGGCAAATGCTATATTGCTGTGCCTCACAGCTGAACAGAGTGTCAACTGATGGCAGGGTTGCATGATTGCAGGAAGATTTGATTGAAGCGCTGTTGACTTCATGTCATATACCATGGTAAGATCCACTTTTTGTGTGCTTGACATCTCAATAGGTGTGCATCTTTGTGCTGTTTGACCACCACACAACAATGCTCAAAGTTTGATACAGAGCTGTACAGGCTTGCGAGTTTCTTGCCATATGTACATATATTGTCATACAGCAGCTAGTAGATAAGTCATTTAGTCACCGTCAGCATGCTGACAGGGTCACATGGTCCTGGTCTGATGCTGCTGCTGCTGACTGTGCCCCAGGTGGTTTGACAATACCCTGTTCACAATGTTCCGAGGGAAGAGGTGCTATGATGGGGGCCTCACCAATTTCATTCCCCTGCCTCCCACTCAGCATGGGGTGCGAGTCTGTTGCTTCCCGTCCAAGCAGATCAGCGCCGTATACGACATAGGCATCAGTCCCGATAACTACGAGGACTGGCCGCACACCTTGCAAGAGATGCTGTCCTGGGCTTTTGAACCTGCTTCTGACAAGCTGCTTCTTGAATTCATAGGCAAGCCTGCGAACCCCCTCGCTTTGTGCAATGTGATTCATTTCCATCTGTCACACTGCTTGTGTGCAGTGCAAGGCACAGCAGCTGCATTGGTGCAAATGGCCGGTTGTGCAAAAGACTGTCAACTGCCACTTCTGAGGAACACTGCAATGGGAGCCATGCTGTGCTTCCTCACACTGTGCTGAGCTGTGCCTCCCGATGTGATGCTGACAAACGTACTGACCTGTTCAGGCAAGGGCAGGGCAGATGCAAAAGCCTGGGCAAAATCCAGTGGTGCTCTGTCAGTTACGCAACCTGGGGCAGAGAAGGACATTTCCACCAAAGCTGACCAGCAGAGTGAAGACTATGATGACCTTGAGAAGGCACATCCTGACACTAACGCAGCAGGCAATCTGCCTCAGGCAGCTGCTGTGCAGGGCAAGGCAGCTTCCACAAAAGCCCAGTAACCCTCCAGAAAGGTTCAGCACAGCAAACGAAACTCAACTTGTACAACGGAATGTGGACTGGGTGCAGACTATAGGCCCAGGTTTGAATGAACTTGCCTGAGTTGCAAGGCACTTGTGAGTGCACATAGAATTGCATCACGTCAGTTTTGGAATGTACTCTTCAGCTCAATGTGAAGACCCGAGCTTTTGCCAATATAGCATTTGTCACAGCTGTTCCCCTGGAGCTTTCAGCCATGACATGCGCAAAGCAATGTACAATGTCAGTTTTAATTATTGCCTTACATTGCTTGCAAGCAATACCATGCTTCTAGAAGAGATCTCGCATATATAAGAGCTGTCAAAGAACGCCTACTTTATTGCCCATTTGTAAGTACTGAGCGCAAGAGACAATATCAGAGTCTGACGACTTGAGAGTCTTGATGATTTTAGCTGGCTGGCATGTAGGTCAGAACCGAATAATACCATCCAAAAACACGCTTGCAAGGCAGGATTTACCTACTTGAGTCTATGGTGCAGTACATGGTGTGATGCAGGCAACTGATGGGCTAGTCTACAATCCTATAGAGAGAGGGGAAAGACAGTCACACAGCTGATCAGCATGGCAAATTTTGCACAAGCAAACACTAAACTAATCTGTAACGACATTGACAAGAGCTGCAGCAGACCATCAAACAACAGAAATCATCCTGAGCTCAAATCTTTTGAGCACTGGGGACTTACACAGGGTCGTACATTGGGAAACATGTGCCACATGTGATGGAACAAAGGCCATGCCTGTGGCAATCATGCCTCAGATGACAGTGCCCGCTGAATTGAACAATGGGTCTGTGCCGATGACTGATGCATCTACCAGCACAGAGGAGGATCTGGGGATGCCGCTCAGAACCCTGAACTCCCGCAAATAGAAGGAGAAGGTTGACGAGCCAAATCCGACAAAGCCTCTGCCTCTGGAGAGCACCAGGAAGTCCACCAATGCCTTCTGCTCAGAGTTTAGCTCTGCACAAGCCACAATTCCAAGGTCAAGGCAGGATCTTGCTTTCTACACAGCTGTGCAGTGCCCCATGCTAATTTGCTTGGAAAAGGTGGTCATTGTGACAGGAAGGTATTACAGTTGGCATATCGTGCATCTTCAACACAGCAGGAGCAATGAGCAAGTTGCTTTCTTGCATGAGGCAGTAAAGCAAACGGTGAACAGCATGGGGACATTGCGCAACAGGTAATTTCTGCTCACCTTCAAGTTCAGCTTGTGGAATATAGAGCTCTTTATAGTGTACATCTTTACACAAGCCAGCATCCTTCAAGCTGCCAATCAAGTTGTCCATCTCTGCGCAACAAGTCATGAAGTAAAACATGATGCCAGTGACCATTTGATAGCATGCTCTGCGCATGCAGAAACAAGCAAGACTGAGCATGCATGCTGTTTCAACTAAGGTTGACATCAGACATGTCATAAAGCATGAGAAATGCTCCTGCTGTTGCCCAGCAGCAGTATGCAGCTCTAAGCTGCATACGGCAACAGGTGGGAAGACTTTGCTGGAAACAACGCAGGAAAAGCTTACGCAAGACATACCGTCATTGGCACCATAAGTCAGCAGCCCAGAAGCTGCGTACAGAACCAAGTCTGACGTGAAGCTTGCCTGCAGCATGGACTGCACGTATCCTCTCCACACCACCTGCACCAGCCACATGCAGCCTTTGAAACAGCTGGAAGTACGGCACATTCCAATGGAAGATGCTGATGCACAATGCAAGCGCTACCACCTCAGAGGCAGTAATTTTAGGCTGGAATAGTCTAGTCTCCATTGCCTGACCACGACAGTGTTGTCACACAGCTGTGAGTAGTTCAGTAGCTAACAGTCATACAATGCCATCATGTGCATACACCAGGTGCTCAAAGCAGAACAGGCAGGGCACAATGTGCAAGATGTGTGCTTGGTGCAGGGTGCCTGCTGTGCTGATGTGCACATGGGACATGCTCAGATGTCTCAAGCCGATTTTCTGAGCAATGGTGCCCAAGCTGCATATGCACTGCAGCGAGCAGAGTGTGACACCTAGTAGGTACCTGGCAAGCGCGATCAGCTGGAACGCCTGTAGATGATTATGATGATGATTATTATTATTATTATTATTATCATCAATAATAATAATATTATTAACAGAGTGTGACGAGGCAGTACCTGCTCGCCACCCATGATCTGAGACCAATCCCGTGCATCCTTCTCAATTCGCAGATGTACTGCATTGTACTCATTCTTGCCACCCATGGTCATGCCATGGATCACCCGGTCTGCCAGGTTTGCAACCTGATCAGAGAACTCCAGGCTGCGCGCCACCTCGGTCACTACCCTCAGATTGCTGCAGCCACAACATTGTGTGTGAGTCAACAACTGCTCAAGCAACATGCTCTGCCAAAGCTCTGCCCCACAAAGCAGGCACAGTGTTCTGACCAAGGCCTGAAAATTGTTTGTCTGCGCAGCGTGCACCAGGCTAGCCATAGAACAGGCAGACACAGCTGACAATAAAGGTTTCGCGACGTTGGACTGCATGTGTCAGGGTGCAGGTCTGTTGAAGCGACTGGTGCTATGCTGACTGCTATGAATGCAGTCGCATTCAAGCAGGAAGGCACACTTCAGCATGAGAGGAATGAACCACATGGGGATGCTGCATGTTGCAGGGCTTGTACAGTTACCTGAGGGAACGCAACATGAAGAAGGTGCAGGGCATGTCTAGCACTATGTAGTCTATCTTGCGACCGGGATCCTGGCGCAGCAGCTTGCCAGCATGGCCTATGACAGCAATCCTGGCCTTCTCGATCAGCTCTGGCATGTCCAAGTTGCGCAGGTACACATCATCAATCCTAGCTACCAGCTCTGGGTCAATCTCAGGCTGTGGGTACATGGGGTATGCCAGCTCAGGCTGAGTCAAATCTGGGAAGGGCAGAAGTGCCGGCGTCTGCATGCACACAGCTGATGTCAGTCTCAGCAAAATAAGCCACTTGTACCCATTCATTGTGCAAATGCAGTTGGGTTCTTGACCAGCAAGCACGCACAATTATGCACTGCATGAAAGACGTCTTGGTTTTGGTGGTGAACAACAATATGTGAGTGAGACTCATTGCATGAAGGGCTCACCCTGTGAACAGTCAGGCCCCTGCCACGCCAGAACTCAACAATCTTGTCCACATTCAGCAGGGACTCCAGGGGTGCAGGTGTCCACTTGACTTCATTGTGCTCTTTGAAGACGCTGAAGTAGTGGGCAAAGGAATCCCTCTTAACAGCAGGAGGTAACACCAGCTCAGCTCCCAGAACAGCACAGAGGGAGAAAGCTGCTATGTGGCTGTAGTGCTGGTTGATGAGACCCGTGCATGCTGTGTAGCGCAACAGCACCCGCAAGCGCTTGTAGATCATGCCCTGGGCATAGCCTTTTTGAACATAGTGTTCCTCTGCCTGCTGCTGAGTGCCGATGCCAGCGTCTCGCAGCTCTGGGTTGTATAGCAGGTAGGTCTGCCAGTCAAAGTCTGCAGGTGCGCTGGTGATGCGCTGCCTTGTGACTGGAGGGGGTGGGGGTGGGCTCTGTGGCAAGGCCTTCTGGACTGTAGGCAGAGTCTTGGTCTGGCTGGCAACCACCACTGGTTTCGGATCCAGGAGACTCGGCAGCACCTTCATGCTTGAAGCCTTGTCAACTTGCGACTGTTGCAGCATGGCCTGCTGGGCATTCTGAGCTGAGGGCACCTTGTCTGTGACACGCTTTTGGACTGTGCGTTCCTGCTGTCCAGCAAGCGAGTTTGCCGCAATGACCTGACTGTTCGCTGACTTGCTGTTGTCAGTGACAACAGAGCTGCTGATGTTTGCTGGCAGCACGCCGCTTTTGGGGTCCAGCTTTGTGCGGAGACCATCAAGCTGCTGGGCATCCGCTGCAGAGCGCCTTTGCACAGACTTGTCTGAGATGTCAGACCGATTCTCCTTGGCAGTGTCTTTGCTGACATCTGATGAAGCATCAGCTTTATTACTGCCCAAAGCTGATTTCTGCAACGAAGGTTTTCGTTGGTTATCGTATTTCACTTGAACGTCTGGCTGCTTCCTTGGCCGTTTAAAGCCCTCTGCTGAGCCGCTATCAATGAAGACTTCTGTAAAGACGGCTGTTGGTTCATCCTCACCATCAGGACCGTGTTTGCCCCGTACCACTTGGGTAGTTGACAGCACTGCTGTAATGGTGTTGCCCCGCGGGGTCAACGACCGGAATTGGCATATGCGCACAATGAAAAAGGTAGCTATGATCAGAATGCCAATCAAAAACACTGTCTCGCGTCTACTGCGTGGTTGCAACGCAGCCAGCGCTGAGGTTCTGTATCGACTACCATGCTTAGCCATTTCAAGATTCGACTCAACCTACTACGACGCGACGACCGATTGAGCTCGGAGCCGTGTGGGGCAGGACAGCATCATGAAAGCAAAGGCCCTTCTCGACACACACCCCGACGAACAGGCATGCAGTCAAGTACTCAAATCTCGACGCATCAACAACGCTGCCAGAGGCAATCCCGACGTTCAAATTAGCTGCCTTGCGACACGTGTGATCTACGGCTGGTATGAGAATTACGGAGCATTACACATGGATTTTACAATTATACAGCTTCCTTCTGCCAGCAGCAGCTCTGTCTGTGTGTGTGAGCGAGTCACCATGCGATCAGATAGCAATAACTTAGTGTGCTTGTCGCGCGACTTTACGTCTACCCTTTGATCGCCGAAGCGAAGCGTTGTTTTCGCCTGCAATGTATGGTTGTGATGTCTGCCGACATTGTACCACAGTACGACAGGTCTGCAGTGCGTCTTTGCCAAGTTGCCTCACCTTGCCAAGCGTTCGGAAACATGCACGTTGGGGCTGTCAAAGCTCCCGGCATTGCAGTGGAACACTCGAGGATCTTAATCCGGCAAGGTAAGTTGTATCAGTGTCGCTGACTGTAAAGAGCGGACTGCACAACAATACACAACAAAACACGCAGGGGGGCGCTCACTTGCCGCACAAGCGCAGCTGAGGTTGACGCGCTACAACTGGATGTTCCAGACATTGACAATGATCTGGAGTCGTACCAGGTATATCTGGCGAGTCTTAGCAACTGCACTGCACTGCACCAATACAAGATTGTCTTGCACACCTAAACACCACTGAAGAATCTATGAGAATCAATGAAAACCCCTGTGTCTTGAAGTGCAGGGTCAGTTGGGAGCTGTGTTCAACGTGAGTTTGTCTGCTGCCTGCATCAACAAATGTGCTTTTTGGTCAAACTTTCAATGGCATTTTGGTAGCAGAATGCTGGATTTCCCATGACCTTTGACAACACACAAGAAGCATTGGAGGCACTACAGACCAGCTGTTGTGTAACGGATTTGTCCAACTGGGACAGATTACACATTTCAGGCAGGGACAGACTTACATTCTTACACGGACAGGTATGTGTTGGAGGGGCACTCATGATCATGGCATCCAGTATTGGGCAATTTTATACGCTCAGCTAACAGCATGAGACCAAGGAATGTGTGCCCTGCAGTCTACCTTTGACTGTGCAAAAGCACAACCTGGATCCGCCTTTGACACGGTAAGGTGAGCTCTGCTTTGTTTTTAACCTTGACGCATATATTTCCAGCCCATGTCTGTATGCTGTAACGCCTGTAGGTGTTTGTCACACCTCAAGGCCGCTGCTTAGAGCTGGCACGGTGTCTGGTGCAAAGTCAAGGCCTGCTGGTTTTGGTGAGTCCAGGCAGCGGCGTGATGCTTGCTGCCAGGCTAGCAAAGTACATTCTATACGGTGATGAGGTGAGGCCTGTACGCCCATTACTAACTGTGTACCCAGATGCAAGGAGCCAGGCAATTGGGCAACCACACAGGTGCCTTGTTTGCTGCAGCTTCTGCAGCTGCAATATTTGCTTATTTGGTGCAAGCGTCGACATCGGGAGCACACTGAAGTCCTGTTTCATGCCACGTTCATGAAGGGATGTCACAATGTCAACATTGCATTGCACTGGCACGCACACCTCAATCTTGGCTTATCTGCCATGTATGACAGCAGATATGCAGTCTCTGATGTGCCAGTCGGCATGGACAATTTTGCATGGCATCCATTGTGCTTCAGGTGAGCATAGTAGATGTCACATCCAAGACCAAGATGTTCAGCCTGACAGGCCCTGTGTCATCAGCCACATTGGAGGGGCTGGGGGCAGCAGCTCCAGGGCCAGACTGTGTAGCCCTGATGGGCTTCCAGGGCAGTCCAGTGGTGGTGGCTGAAGGCAGCGGCCTGGCTGCGCCAGGCTACACCCTGGTAGTGGATGAACAAGCTGCTGGTGAACTGTGGAGAAACTTGACTCTCCAGGTACAGGCGTCATCATCTCTTGACATCCATTGTGTGTGTGTGTGTGTATGCACAGGCACTCTTGCAGCTCAAGCGTAATTGCAGCTGTAGTATGAGTCCAGGTGCTGCTGGCAGTCTGTGCAAGAGGTGCATGGTGACATTAGAAACAAGGCATTCTACATCAAATGTGTTTTCCATATTTGTGCAAAGATTTGGGCTTTGACAGGCTAGCAGATGATGCTTATGGCGCTGTGATCAACAACAGGACTGCTGGCGGGGTGCAATTCTACATCATGCTGCGTGCAAGATCTGCACATTCATTGACACATTCTTTGACTTATTTGAATGTGCAGCTACTGTTGTATCAAGGTAGCTGCAGATGCATGCCTGTAAGCTGCAAACTCTATGTGCATATACAGAAAGCCTGCAAACCGCTGCTTGGCTGAGCCTGAGTGCATTGAAGGTGCCATGGCAACGCTGTGTTCACGCTCCCCACAGCAAGTGTCGCTGTCCACTGTCATCAACACAGCTGTCAAGCCCAGGGTGCCAAATCACACAGGCTGAGAAGGCAGAAGCATGTGACTAATTCCTGATAGTCGAAACCAGTTGAGCTCAGGAGTAGTGTTGCTGACAGTGTGGGGGGTACATTTGGTATGCAGGGTGCAACCCCCATGGGTGAGGTAGAGTGGGAGATGGCTCGCATCTTGCAAGGCCGGCCAGCTGCCAGCAAGGAACTGACTGAGCAGCATATCCCACTGGAGGCAGGGCTGTACCATGCAGTGTCGCTGAACAAGGGCTGTTACATGGGTCAGGAGACGTTAGCCAAGGTTCATAAGCTGAATGCTGTGAAGCAGCAGTTGCAGGGCCTGCTGTTGGATGCTGCTGTACAACCAGGGACACCTCTCCTGTCAGGTCATTCCTCTTGCCTCTGTCGCACTCCTCCTTCCAACAGCATTACATTCTTTCCTCATCATGTCTTGCCTTCTCATTGTGGATTGCGCAAGGCCTTCAATCCTGGCTGGCACATCCTTGAATGCACCTCATGGTGTACAGGACTGCTGTTGCAGCATGCTATGCTCTTCACATGCTCCTGTACAGATTGAGGCATTGTACATGATGCATATGAAGGGTCAACCAACGCCGCATCTTGTCTGTCATCTGGCATTTGATAGTCAAGCTTCTGAAAGCTCACTGCTGCCTAATGCTGGCTGTGCCTGCCTGTTGCCGCCATGCAATGAGCACATACGGTTGCTTGCACAGGTAGTGAAAAGGCAGGAACCGTGACCAGCGTTACGCAATTACCAGATGGCAGCCACATAGGCCTTGGGTATGTCAGATGTCGAGCAAATGGCAGGCAGATTGCGGTGGAAGGTCTCCAGCTTACTGCAGCAGGTGTGGCGGCGACAGTAGTGATCAGACCGTACGGCACATGGCATTTCCCAGAGGGTCAAGGGGTTCAAGAGCCTGCCCCTGATGCTGCTGGGGACCTCAAGGACAGAGCTCTGGCTGCCAAGTGAGCCATGCACTGAGTCTTCTGCTCCTTTCATGTCATGTGGATTCTCCTGGCGCAGGCATGGGAGATGTGAACTGTCTTCCTGTATTCAGCTACATCGCCTTGAGGGTTTCGGTTGCATTGGAGGGTTTGAGTTGCATTAGAGGGTTTTGGTTGCATGAGATGGACCTGGGTCCTGGTGCAGGGCTTCAAAAGAAGCTGACAAGGCAGCCGAGGCAGCTGCCAAAGAAGAGCGATTGAGGGTGATGCAAGCAAGGCTGGCAGCTTGGCAGGCAGAACAGGCAGCACATTAAGGTCAACACTCTGCTCAGCATTGGTGAAGGGGCTTGTTGGCAATAGCTTTGATGTCAGCATTGGTGTTGAGCCCATGCTGGTACTGCACTTGCATAGCTTAGGGATTTTGGCCCAAAGCTGCCCTGTTGCAAAACCTTGAAGTTTACGGTCGGGCAATCTATACATGGGCACGCTCATGTCCAAAACAGGGTGCATCGCGCATCTCGAATGTTTCTAGCATTTCCTTGATAGGTCTTTATGACCTACAAGTTCTCTCAGATGCAAGTTCCCAAGTATGCACCGGTTTGCAGAACCTGTTCAAATGCCTGGAAATGTTTCTGGCGTTTGTTGGGAAATTTGTTGCTGCCTGCATTGCAGCGTGTCGCAATACTCATGCAAAATCTACCTGGTGCCCTGTCAACAACGTTGTCAAAATCTACCATTCTTTTTGAGTTCCCACACGAGACTGTGTCTGGTCTATGAAAATACGTATATATACACAAGGGGAGCTGGGCAGAATATTTTCTGTTTTTAGAACTCGATGATCGACCCCGAGATTTGGGACCCTTGTCATCACGGAGACGCTCTACAGCCCAAATGCAGCAAGATATCATATGCATGAAAAAATTCACCCCCACACACTCACGGACTCGTACACGCTTCGCGTCAGCTTCGCGTGAGCAAGTTGGACTACCTGGTGTCATGCAACACTATCAGGTCAATGGTCACGTCTCTGCATGTCAGACGCTGCTAGCTTTGGAATGCTGAACAATGTAGTGCACTTGCAATATGTGTCTGAAACTTTTGCGTCTTTGGCGGACGCACTAATGGTTGTGAAAGACGGCCAAAACACGTTGCACTTCCCCGTGCACACTGCAATTGTTTCAGGATACTCTCCGCTGTTGTGCGACGTCCTACAGCAGATGGATTTGCCCGCAACTGCAGCTGCACGAGGCTCCAAAGCCAAACTATACATGCACGGTGACAGTCCGGCAGAGGTTCAAGCAGCGTTGGATTGCATATACAAGCCCTTTGCAACGGAAAATGCCGGCACTCGCGGTGTATACCTGCTGACAGACAGCCAGCAACCACACCTGATCAGATTTGCTCACAAATACGGCATGTCAACGATTTTAGCAGAGGTTGAGGCAGGGCTTCTTGCTCACTTCAGCACTGCCTGGACGAACGAGCAGGATGATCAGAGGCACCCAATTCGCAATGATGGTGTCATCAGAGTTGCAGCTGCAGCTGAGGGCTGCAGTCAGCAGAAGCTTTTGGCTCATTGTGAGCTGCACATTGTGCTGAATTTTGCTCATTTGGAAGGGTGGCCTTCGATCGCTGAGCAGTTGTCATGTCAGAGCCTCATGCGCATTGCCCAAGGTCTTGCACATTGTCATAAACATGACATTAGGGTCATGGATACAGTTTTGAGCAGGTTCTCTCAAGAAGCAGAAGCAGCAATCATTTCTGCCAGGCACAGCAATGCAAGCTGTCCAAGAGGTCCTTGTGAGGGCGTGCTCTACTCTCACACCGGTGATGTGTACGTCACAAAGTATGCTAGGTGTAATAAGACTCAATGTCGGTGGCCTCACACATCAGGATTACGCCAAAAAGCTGAAGAAGCTGCTTTTGAGACATGGAGAGCTGAGCTGCTAGGTTTGCTCACGTCATGGCAACCAGCTGGTTGCGCAGAGCAACATGTATAAACTTGTGCAACACAGGTGTCAGCAACACAAGGCAGTAGAGTGAGCACATTGAACTGCTGCACCAAACTTCTTATCCTTTGCGCTTTTATTTTATTGCCAAGAGCGTTAACATTCAGTTCTGGTAGTGATCAGTTGTTGAAGGGGATGCAGCTCAAGTTGTCTGCATCCTATTGCTGAAGTGTATTTCATTGGGAGTTGGCACTGACTCTTTTTTTGCTGTTCAGACATGTCCATCTCTGTGCTAGGTAGCGATGCTAGTCCACTTTGAAGTGTTGTGCACAGAAATAGTGCTACGGTATGTTTAGGTGCTGGAGCATTTTCTTCAGGAATGGCTGGTAGTGCTTGTTCAGTATCAAAATGTGTTCATCAATAAGTGTTGTCTTTGTGCTTATTGAGTCCTTCCTTTTCCATTGCTCATGTTCCAGATTTGTGATTTTCCAGTCCTTGATGAGAGCTTGCAAGATAGCATATGAGTCAGCTTTGATCAAGATTGATAAATTGCAATGAAGTACATCAAAGTTTCAAGGCCCTCGTAGGCTACTGCCATCGCAAATGGCTCCACATAGTGTGTCATGTCTGGTTTCACACAATATATGGGTCTACTGCAATGATGTGCTGTTGTGAAAGGCTTGCAGTAGACCCATATATTGTACAATGTCATGTACATATTGATGACGCTACACCAGATGCTGCACCAGACTATGTCATTTGTGCGTGTCATGACATGCCTATATATGTCAATAAGCACTTGCACCTGACCTACTCGTACACTCGTGGATGTGCATTCACGATGTAAGCCATCTATGTGGAGTTGACGCCTTTTTTACAGACCAAATAGTCAGGTCAGGCAAGGAAGGCCATGCATAAGGAAACACCGCTTTGTACCTGCAATGTCCTTTTCAGAAAAAACAAGTGCCTCACACAAAGCATCCAAACAAAAATTAGGTGCTGAACAATACAGGCTAAACACACAGCTGCATCATGGACCTGTGAACATTGCCTCACACCCAAGCAGGAGGTGCTGCTTTCAGCACAGAGAAGTATTTATCACAAAGCATCCACACAACACACAAGAGCTGAACACTAAAGGCTAATCACACAGCTGCAGCATGTGGCCGTTGGCTCACATAAAAGCAATCAACCACATGATTGCAGCGGTGAATCTTAATGTTAAGGCAATCTGCCCAGTTTGCTGTGACTTGATACACGCCATCATGCAAGCAAATGGCTGCATTCCACTGCCACAAGCCTCTGATACGCACAACTGGCTGACCATAGAGTGTCTGATCCATGCATTGTATACACCGCAGGAGAGCACCTCATAAGCAAAATGCCAGCACTTCCTTGCAGAAATGCTTAACATGGCCCCCATATCTCAACCTCTCCACTGCCACTCTCTGATGATGAAGTGAAGCAGACTTGGATCGTCCCACAGAATTTGGAATCATATGTGTTGATTTCAGCAAATGACAGTGGACTGATTGCAATGGAATTTTGTCGGCAGCAGAATTAATTGACATGCACTTGATGCATGAAGCTGTGCAGGTTGAGAGTGGCATCCCCATGTGCAACAGCAGTGACATCTTCAGGCATGGAAAGGCGTATGGATGATTTGCAGTCCAGCAATGCAGTTGAGGGCTGTGCACCTGTACAAACAGCACAGTCAGACCCAGTGACGCAACTGTCACACACTCATTGTCAAGGGCATGCAGCAGGGAAGAGCAATCCAGCTTGCTGCAACGGCATGGAAAGGCGCAATGCGTTGACATCAAAACCCTTTCATGATCAAGCGTCACAACTGCAAATGCCATCAAAGAACTTGCAACATGCACCATATACTACACCTTGTTCCAGGACTACACTGGCATTGCAGGAGCGCAGCCATTGAACAGCGGCTTCAGCTGCACGCTCACCATCTACCTGCACCCAAGAGAACCGCAGCTTGGTTGCAGCTTTGCAACTTGAATGCACAGCATACAAAGCAGCTGCAAATTTTGGACTTCTGCTGCTACCCAGCAAGGATAACAAACTTGAACGCAGCAAGACTACGTCTGTCATTTTCAAATTAGGTGAGAGATGCTTGTTGATGGTCCTTGAAACATGAGAGCATTCATTACCATTCTTGAGAATGATGCAGGGTACAACCATCAGTACTCCTCACCTCAGCTGGGTGTTTTCCTATGTAAGTGGGTTTGGCACAGCCTGGCAACCTCAGAGCACCTTCCTGCTCATCATCTTGACTGTGCTGCACCTCCAGGTCATGCATAGCCTGTGTACTCTGCTGCTCCTGCCCATCGGCCTGAGCTTCAAGCTTGCCCAAGAAACCCAGAACACTTGCCACATACAATACCTTTACCTTGGTGTTCTTGAATGCATCTACAAGAGTTTCAAGGGCTGCAAAGCGGACCCGGCTGAAGCACATGTCCATGAGTGCACGGCCCAGGTTGGGTGCAGAGGCATACAAGTGGAAGAAGGCTGTGAAGCGTGAGAACACCAGGGCCTGGCGAACCTTGAGAGCATGCGCCACTGCTGGATGT